>Ga0190306_1000554_pt1 | contig 12270 bp, 11 predicted proteins | sample 48700734_MG_FD_161657 | JGI IMG/M metagenome (GOLD analysis project Ga0190306, IMG submission 161657) | Hydrothermal vent sediment bacterial communities from Southern Trench, Guaymas Basin, Mexico - 4870-07-3-4_MG | ecosystem: Environmental > Aquatic > Marine > Hydrothermal vents > Sediment ... | reverse complement strand
CAACCTGGGATGAAGCATACGATATTGCAAAAAAAATCAGCGACCTTGGATCTGATATCTATGGTTTAAGGATTTATAACAGCGGCTGGATTATTGATTCGCTGTTCCATCAGTTTGGAGGCAAAATTTTTAACAAGGACAATACAAAATGTCTGATAAATTCCAAAGAGATAAAAGATGCTATGGCTTTCTGGAAAAAAATGGTGGATGACGGTATTGCTATTTACCAGGGAGGTAAAGATGGATCTACAATGGATGCATCTGGTGTTGTTGGTATGGTTATGCGTTCAACCGGTTCCATTGCATGGTTCAAAGACAATGTAACTTTTGATTGGGGTGTTGCACCATTTACTCTTGGTAAGACCAAAGCTGTTTCTCTTGGTGGGGGAAATGTTTATATGATTAAGAAAACAAGTCCCGAACAACAATTTGCAGCCTGGGAATTCCTGCAGTACCTTACGAATACAGAAAATCAAGTATACTGGTCAACAAATACTGGATATATGGTATCAAGAAAAAGTGCAAAAGAATCCTCTAAGATTCAGGAAATTCTCAAAAATGACCCAAGATACAGTGTTACCTACGATCAATTGAAGGATGCATTTGCCAGACCAACTGTTGAAGCCTGGCCTGAGATAGAAGATTTGATTCAGGAAGCAATGACCAGAATAATTCTGGAAGGTGCGAGTGTAGATATTCTAGATCAGACAGCAAGTGATATAGACGAACTGTTATAAATATTTAATAATGAGTCGGAAGGAAGTCTTCCGGCTCCATTTTTAACAGGAGCAGTAATGAAGTTAAAAAAGAAACAGTTAGATAACATACAGGGGTGGCTTTTCATAACTCCCCCCCTTATTGTTTTTTCAGTATTTATTTTTATTCCTATGGGAGTGGCATTTTTTATCAGTCTTCAAAAATGGAATTTGCTAAGTCCAATGAAATTTATTGGACTTGCAAATTATATAAAAATGTTTTCTTCAGATCATTTCTGGAATTCTGTTATGGTTAGTCTCCTTTATGCTGCCGGTACAGTTCCTGTTACAGTACTATTGGGATTGGTCATTGCAATTATGCTGAATCAGGATTTGCATGGGGTATCCTTCTATCGAATAATGATCTATCTTCCTGTAATTACATCTATGGCAGCGGCAGCTATTGTTTTCCAATACCTATTTGAACCCAATATAGGTTTCTTTAACTATGTACTATCCATATTCCATTTGCCTCCAATGCAATGGCTCAATGATAGACATCAAGCCTTGATAGCAGTAATTATTGTAGGGATTTGGAAAAGAGTTGGTTATAATGCAATAATCTTTCTCGCAGGGCTCCAGGCTATTCCACGATACTATTATGAGGCCGCAACTATTGATGGTGCATCCAAATTCCAGATGGTTCGTAGTATTACAATTCCTCTTCTCTCATCTGTAACATTTTTTGTGACCGTAATGCAGATAATTGCTTCATTAAAGGTTTTTACTTCGATAGTTGTAATGACTGAAGGCGGACCTGCAAGGGGGACAGATGTTCTCCCCTATTTTCTCTATAAGAATGCATTCCAATATCACAAAATGGGATACGCTTCTACGGCCGCGATCTTTCTTTTTACTATTATATTTATATTTACCTTACTACAGTTTAAGTATGGCGAAAAAAGAGTTCATTATCAGTAGGGGAATAAAATGTCAAATTTGAAAAACAAATTTAGATTACCATCATTAGGAATGCGATTAATATTGGAATTTATCCTTTTACTATTTGTTATAATAATTAATGTTCCGTTCTTTTGGATGATTTCAACTTCATTCAAATTCGCGCCTGAGGTACTGGCCTATCCACCAAAACTTTTTCCTTCCAGGCTTAATTTTGATGGGTATAAATATATATGGACACTTGTTCCGTTTGCACGATATTTTATCAATACACTTTTTGTTTCACTCTCTATTGCATTAAGTAAAATAGTTCTGGCATCCCTTGCTGCTTATTCATTTGCAAAAATACCATTTAAAGGGAAAAATACTGTATTTTATATTTTCCTTGGAACAATGATGATTCCTATGGAGGTTATTATAATTCCCAATTATATAACGTTAACTAAAATTGGATGGCTGGATACATACTGGGCTCTTATTGTACCCTTTGTGGTAGGCGCATTTTCAATTTTTTTGCTGCGGCAGTTTTTTATGCAGATTCCAAGAGATCTTGATGATGCGGCAGTTCTAGATGGTTGTGGAAGACTTAGATATCTTTTTACTATTATTTATCCCCTTTCCAAACCTGCTCTTCTTACAGTAGGGTTGTATGCTTTTCTTGCTTCCTGGAATAGCTTTCTATGGCCGTTGATAGTAACAAACAGCGATAAAATGAGAGTCATTCAGATTGCATTAAAAGCCCTGCAGGATTCATGGATGATAGATTGGACATCCCTTACTGCTGCATCTTCTATTGCAACTGTGCCTATAATTATTTTGTTTTTCTTTGTTCAGAAACAATTTCTGGAAGGGATTGCTATTACAGGGTTAAAGGGATGATTATGATGAAAATAGCTTTTTGTGAGACCCAAACTGGTTCTTGATTAGATACATTTGGTTTTTAACCATTTCCTACACTAACAGAACTGGTGTACAGCTAAATTCGTATTTTATTGCATTTGATTCGTATGAGGCATATTATTGATATATGGAAAGCATTAATAGTAAACAGTTTCAATCTCAGGCAAGAAGACAAAAAAGAATTATTCAATTAGTTCAAAGGGACGGGCATGTAAAGGTTCCGGTTTTAAGCAAATTACTGAATGTTGCCGAAATAACAATTCGCCGTGATTTGGTGATACTTGAGAATAAAAGCCTTCTGGAGAGAACCCATGGAGGAGCAATATCAATAAGACGAATCCATGAAGAAGTAAAATATAACAGCAGATCTGACCTCGAACTGGAAAATAAGGATAGTATTGCAAAATATGCTGCCGGACTATTAAATGATGGTGATACAGTATTTATAAATGGTGGTTCAACCACCTTTCATGTGTTTAGGTATATAAACAGGAAGAACATTAAGATTGTGACAACAAATGCAGCTTGCCTGAGCCAGGTAGATGAGTATCAGGGATTGGAATTAACGGTTGCAGGCGGATTGTATACTCCCGGCTCAAATACTTTTAGTGGCGGGTTTACAAATGATATTTTAAATCAGGTAAATGCTACCAAGGCAATACTTGGCGTTCATGGAATTAGCTGTCGATATGGATTGACTACACCAAGACAGCATGCTGCTGAATCTACAAAAATTATGATAGACAGAACAAGAGGTGAGGTAATAGTTATAGCTGACCACCGAAAGATAGGCCTTGTTTCAGATTATGTTACTGCAAATGTTGATAAAATTTCTACTTTAATTACTGATTGGTTTCCTGATATTGACTATGTAAGGGATTTTGAAGAGTTGGGAATAAAAGTTATTCAGACACGACCCCGAAAATAAAGAACTCTATTTGCTTCTGCAGAAATAAATGAACAAAAAAGTTGTACTCCCTGATTAAATCTGATCATAAATAAACATATTTATAGCTATAGGTGATAAAAAAAGAACAAAGTAAGATTGACAAGCGTAAAAACCTGTGCTTTAATTAATGTATATTAAATTCTTAAAGGAGAATAGAATGAAGAAAAGCTTGTTATTAGTACTTCTTTGTCTGTTGTCTGTTTCAATGATTTTTGGAGCAGGAGCAAAGGAAAAACAGAAATCTGTAGAAATTACAGGTCCCGTTACAATTGAATTCTGGCATGCCATGGGTGGTGCCCGAATTGATTTAATCCAGGGTATTGTGGATGATTTTATGAAAGAAAATCCCAATATTACAGTTAAAGTTCAGTATACCGGTTCTTATGGTGATACTTTGAATAAAGTTAAGGCTGCTGCAAAAGCAGGAAATGCACCTGCTGTATTTCATTCCTTTGATGTTGGAACACTACAGCTTGCACATAGTGGAATAATAACTCCAATTGGAGATATTGAACAATGGGATCCAATTAATTGGGATGATTTTTTTGCACCTGTAAGATCTTATTATACTATTTCAGGTAAGCATTACTCCATGCCTTTTAATTCTTCAACACCTCTATTGTACTACAATAAGACCTTTTTCGAAAAAGCCGGTCTTGATCCTGAAAAACCACCAGTAACATTTGATGAAGTTGTTGCTGTAAGTAAAAAACTCAAAGCTGCACTTCCAGAACTTAAAGCTCCAATTACATGGAACCTGCATAGCTGGTATTTTGAACAGTTTAACTGTCTTGCAGATTCACCTCTTGTAAATGAAAACAATGGTAGAGAAGGTAAGTTGCCAACAGAAGCAATTTTTAACAGCCCAGCAGCTCAGAAAATTGTTGAATGGTGGACTGGAATGGAAAAAGATGGTTTATTTCTTGATGTAGGTCCTGGATGGGCAAATCATAGAGCTGCATTTGGTGCCGGAGAAGTAGCAATGGTTATGTCTTCTTCTTCCGATGTAAATCAGCTTACTGGTCTGCTTAAAGAAAAGGGCTGGGAAATGGGTACCGGATATATTCCAAGACCAGCAGGAGCCAAGGGCGGAGTTGCTATTGGCGGCGGTAGTTTATGGATTTCCAATGGTCACAGCGACGAGGAATTACTTGCTGCACTTAAGCTTGTTAAATACATTTCCAGTGATGGGCCTCAGATGGCCTGGCACAAAGGGACAGGTTATTTTCCTGTAAGAAAAACTGCTATGGAAAAATTACAGGCAGAAGGCTGGTTTGATAAAAATCCTAACTTCCTGGTTGCTTTTAATCAGCTCCTTGACAGTCCAACAACAGATAATACTGCAGGTGCTTTAATGGGAACTTTCCCTGAAGTAAGAGATTTAATACAGACAGGTATTCAGAAAGTTTATGCTGGAGACATGACTGTTAAAGAAATGCTGGATGATGCTGCTGCAAAGGCTACTGCATCATTTACAGAATGGAACGAACTAGTAGAGTAGACTAAGAAATCTTTTAAACTATTTGTTAGCCGGGCTGCAGTAACACTGCGGCCCATATTTAAGGAACATGTATGAAATCAACCTTTAAAAGCAAGTATCTTCCTTATTTGCTTCTGTTACCTACGTTCATAGTTTTGGTATTTTTTCTCTTTTATCCTGCCATAGAGACCTTCCGCTTGAGTTTTTACAAGGTACACCCCTTTGGAATATCCAAGAAATTTGCCGGTATGTACAATTTTACAAAATTGGCATTGAGTAAAGACTATATTGGTAGTTTTGTAACATCCTTTTTCTTTTCTATTTCTGTTGTTATTCTTGGTTTGGTAGTGTCTCTGGCAATTGCTATGCTTCTGAATAAGAAAATGAAGGGTGGAAGAATATACAGATCACTCTTAATTTGGCCATATGCCCTTTCTCCTGCTATTGCAGGGGCGTTATTCCGGTTTCTTTTTAATCCTGCAAATGGATATCTTAATTATTTTTCCGGTGTGCTTTTTGGTGCGGAAGCCCCCTGGCTTACCAATGGCTCTCTTGCCATAATAATTATTACACTGGCAGCAACCTGGAAAAATTTGGGGTACAATATTATCTTTTATCTGGCAGGACTTCAGAATGTTCAGAAAGAAGCCCTCGAATCTGCCTCTATCGATGGTGCCGGATCTTTCAGGAAATTTTTCTATATTATATTTCCTTTTCTTTCACCAACTACTTTTTTTCTACTGGTTATGAATATTATTTATGCCTATTTTTCATCTTTTGGTCTTATAGATGTTTTGACAGAAGGTGGACCGGCAAATTCTACAAATATATTAATTTATCAATTGTATAAAGACTTTTTTGTTAATGCAAAAACAGGTTATGCCGCTGCAGAAAGTATGATACTTTTTACTTTGGTAGTTTTGTTTACATTGATACAGTTTAAAACTACTGGTAAAAAAGTTCATTATCAATAAGGAGTAATTTGTGGAAAGAAAAAAATGGCAGTCAGTTCTGCTTCATATAACAATTATACTGGTAATTTTAATTATTAGTTCGCCAGTTATTTTAGCCTTTATTATAAGTACTCAATCTCCTGCAGAAGTTTATTCTTCTCCTCCAAAACTAACACCCTCTACTCATTTTATGAATTATGTAGATGCCTGGAACAGTGTTAATATGGGAAGAATGATGCTTAATTCTACAATTGTGGCAGTTTCTGTTACTGTCGGGAAAATAGCATTAAGTTTACTGGCTGCATTTGCCTTTACTCATTTTGAATTTAAGGGAAAGCAAATATTATTTATTCTGGTATTAATTACTTTGCTGTTGCCAATACCAGTTAGAATTGTTGCATTATTCGGTATTGCAAGTAAGTTTCACTGGATAGATACATATTTGGGTCTAATTATGCCCTTCCTTGCAAGTGCTACCGGGACGTTTCTTTTTATACAACGTTTTAAAATGGTTCCCAGTGAATTACTGGATGCTGCCAAAATTGATGGATGTTCTCCAATGAGATATTTGTTTCAGGTATTAATACCACTCTCCGGAAATACTATTGGTGCTTTGATTGTTATTGAATTTATATATATCTGGAATCAGTACCTATGGCCCTTAATGGCTACTAACTCAGAATCAATGAGAGTTGTGCAGATTGGTGTAAAAATGATGATACAGGCAGATTCCATGAATAATTGGGGAATTATAATGGCTGGCGTCATAATAACAATTATACCACCTCTATTTGTATTTTACATTATGCAGGAAAGTTTTATGAAGGGATTTGCCCTGGCTTCGGAGAAATAATAAATGAAGACTGAATTAATTGATGCAATGAAGGAAGCAGTTGAGGGTTTAAAAACTTACCCTTCTAAAACTTTAAAGCTTTTCCATCATAATGATACTGACGGTTTAAGCTCTGGTACAATACTTCTTGGAGCTTTTACAGATGCAGGGTATAAGGTTTCCAGGTTTTCTCTCGAAAAACCATATCCCCAGGTTCTGGAGAAGATTTTTTCTGAAAGCGGGCAGGTAATAGTGTTTACAGACTTTGCCGGGAAAATCGCACCAATGATTGCTCAATTGAACAATGGCAGAAATTTGGTACTGATAATTGATCATCATCCTGCGGAGAAATCCGGGGATAAAAATGTATTTAATCTGGATGGAGAGCTCTTTGGTCTTAAGGGTGATCGTGATATATCTGCTTCTGCAACATGCTTTCTTTTTGCAAGGGTAATGCTGGAAAGCATTGGTCTAAGTGCTGATTCGATGTCTTCCCTTGGGGCCCTTGGGGCAATAGGTGACGGCTTTCTGGTTGATGGGAAGCTTTCCGGAGTAAATAGAGATGTAGTAAAAATTGCAGAAAGTAAACACTTAATGAGAATAGTAAAAAAAGAGCTGGGTGAAGAGTATTTTATTACCCTTGGAGGGACTGAATACCATGCCTCAGAGATTTGTGTTTCTCTGGATACTCTCGGAGGTGTTGGTTACTATAATAATGGTACAAATTTTGGAATAGAGCTTTGTCAGAGAGGAGTAACCCCAAATCTGCAATTGTTAATAGATAACCTCAACAAAACAAAAGAGGAAATATTTTCGAAAGAAATAGAAAATATAAAACAAAATATTAAAACAACAGACAGCCTCAACTGGTTTAATGTAGAGAACAGATTTTCTCCAATGGGTGTTAAAATGATAGGTGTTTTCTGCAATATTATAAAAAACAGGGAATTTCTGGATAAAACAAAATATCTTGCAGGCTTTCAGACTGTTCCAAATGAGGTACCCGGATTTGGTCATATTGAGTTTAATTCGACAAAAATATCCATGAGGGTATCTGATTTTTTGACAGAGGGAATAAGAAATAAAACTGTTCCCGGGCTTAGTAGTTTTCTTCCTTCTGCTACCAGAAATATTGGTGGTTTTGCAGATGCCTGTCATGGTTTATCTGCAGCTACGACTGTAAAAATTGGTCAGGAAGAAGACTTAATTTTAGAAATTGAAAAAGAACTAATTAGACTTGGGGGAAACTAGAGTGGGAATTGGAAAAGGCTTTGGGAAAACTATACTTATAGGGGATCAGTTTGTGCTGTGGGAAATTCCTGCAGTACTCTCAGCAATACCCTTTGAAACAGTCTGTACTGTTGAAAAATTAAAAACCGGTTCGGGTTGGACACTGGAAGATAATCGAATAGAAGTTCCCGGCTATAAAAAGGCAAAGGAAGCGGATAGTTTTGCTTCTTTTAACAGGATGATTAAAGTAATGGGTCTTGACTTAGATCAGAATCCTATAAAAATAACTGTAGCCGGAGATCTGCTTGCTGGTAGTGGAGTTGGTGCAAGTGCAGCTATATGCGTTTCTTTTGCAAGAGCATGTAACCAGGAATTTAATCTTGGTATGAATATTCTGGAAATTAATCATGTGGCATGGGAAGGTGAATTCGGCTATCATGGTCTTCCCAGCGGTGTTGACAATACGGTTTCTGCTTATGGCGGAGTAATTCAGTATAGAATTAAAGATGGCGTAAAACAATTTAATCGTATAAATATTTCAGAGCCTGTCGAAGTAGTTCTGGGCAACAGTGGCGTTACTGCTGATACAGCAGCGTTAAAAGGATTTCTGGAAGAACAGGAAAAAAATAATCCTGCCCTTTTTAACAGTCGTCTGGATACAATTAGAATCCAGGTGAAAAATCTTGGAACAGCTCTTTCCGGTGGGAATTTAAAAGAAACTGGTCGTATTATGAGTGATAATCATAAAATACTTATTGATATGGGGATTTCCCATTCCAGATTAATTGAGCTTTGCAATTTAGCTAACTCTCTTGGAGCATATGGTTCAAAAGTCACTGGTGGCGGTAGAGGCGGCTATATGATTGCTCTTACCCCGGGGAAGGAGCTTCAGGATAAGGTTGCATCCGCTTTTGAAGCGGAAGGCGTTCCTACTATAAGAACGACTATTGGCGGAAAACCAACAGATAACACAAAATTTCAGATTTTGACATGATGATTGGATCGTGTAGGGGCAGTCACCCCGGATTTGTTTTGCAAACCCTGGGTGGCTGTTCCTACTGTTCAGAAAAAAATATCTTTTCTATTGAGCCGCTTTCAAAACTATAACTGTTTACCCTAAAAAGGTATTATGAGCGGCTCTAAAGGCAGGTTCTTGCTAAACTCTTCGAGTTTTGCAAGAACCTCTATTGTAAAATAGCCATTTACTAGCTATAATATATATAGGTGGTATGGTTATGACAGTAATATCAATTACAGAGGCAAAAAATAAACTTACTCAGATAGTGCGTGAAGTAGAATTGGGAGAACCTGTAGAGCTCACACGTCATGGTTTTCCTGCTGCAGTACTGGTTTCCTCTGAGAAATACAGAGAGCTTACTAAAAATTTTTCTTCATTTTTTTCTTTATTACAAAAATTTAGAGAATCCAAAGCAGAGTACTTGTTGGGAAATAATGATATATTCTCTGGGATACGTGGACATGAAGAAGGAAGGCGAGTTGATTTATGAGTATACTTTATCTTCTGGACACAAATATAATTTCAGAACCCTTGAAAATAATTCCTAATCAGAAAGTACTTGACTCCTTAAAAATTAATGAGGGGAAAACAGCATTGTGCTCATCAGTTCTTCATGAACTTCAGTATGGAGTTGATCGACTTCCTTCATCCAGGAAAAAGTCATTTATCCTGGAATATATAAATACTGTTATTATGCCATCACTTTTTATTTTCCCATACGAATCTGAATCTGCAATTTTTCATGCAGGATTGAGAGCAGAACTTGAAGCTAAAGGGGAAACTATAGGTTTTGTAGATTCTCAAATTGCCTCTATAGCACTTGCTAATAATTTAATTCTCGTAACCAGAAACATAAAAGATTTCGAAAATATTAAAAAACTTAAATTAGAAAACTGGTTTTCATAATTGTTAATCCCAGTTTAGTAGTCTTCTTTCCCCTTCCAGGTTTTTAAATTTTGTTATATCCTGGCTAACTTCCAGGATACCTTTGTAAGTTCCTGATTTATCATGAAGAGCATAGTAACTGGTGAAAATCGATTTTTCTTTAAAATTAAACCAGAATTCTGCCTTTTGTTTTATCCCTTTCTTAAAAGTTTCAATTATTTCATTAACAATATGTACACTTTCGGGAGGATGGCAGTTTTGCACATCCCTTCCAATAATTGCAGAAGATCTTGGGAAAATTCTGTTTTCTGAATCAGAGAAAAACACTACCTTGTCATTTTCATCAATCATGGTTATTTCTACCGGGAGGTTCCCAAAAATCAATTCCAGCTGATCAAGTGATACTTCCCCTGAGTCAGTTTTAAATAAGCATTCTTTCTGCCAGGAACCTTCTTTAATAATAATTTCAGGTTTTTTTGGTATTTCAATAAAAGTAAAAGGTATTTCGAAACTTTGAAGATGCATTTGCTGCCAATCCTCTTTTGGAATTGTTTCTATGGCTGCAGGGTAAATTATGCGATCTTCTTTTATAATCATACCAAAGGTTAAAAAGAAAAATCTTCCTATTTTTATATTAAGCTGATCCCATATTCCTGCCGGATTTTCCAAAATTAAAATTATTTCTTTTAAACTGTTTCTTATATCATCATGCAGGGACCACATTACTTTTATTAGATTATAATTCTGCCAGTTTTTTTCCAGGTAAGGGAAAAGGATGTTTTCTTTCTTTATATAGTGATTATCAAATTCAAGAATTTCTAAAAAAAGAGGTATTAATTTTTGTCTTAGCTGTGGATAGGTAAATGACTCGTTTGTATGATAGCTTTTTAGTATCCGTTTAATTGTGTTCAGCTTTTTTTCCAGGGCTCTGTTTTCAAGCATTAAGTAGTAAAGAAATGTTCCCTCAACTGGTTTTTCCCATTCATAGCTGGACAAGGAAGAATATAAAGCATTTAATATTTTTCCAATACTTTTTTTTATATCTGAAGTAGATATTCTATTATTAATCTGTCTGTTTTCAAGTTCAATAATATCAAATGGAGTAACATTATCGATGGCATTCCTGTACTGTTCAATGAGTTCTTTCCCATTTTTACCAATCATAATGCCTTTGGAGAAAAGGAGCAGATCTACTATTCGTTTTTCATTAAAATTATTTTTCATCTATTTCTCCTGTCAAAAAGAACTCTATTTATCCATAATAACGATAAATAAAAATATTTACAAATTTTTTAACAAAATTTATTATTTTTCATTAACATGCTGTAGAAAAATCTGGCAGTTCTGGTTTTTCCCCGGCATGTGGATTTACTTTCATACAAGGTTTAAACCGGATATTGACAGTATAATAAATCCTTGGTTTGAATAAGCCGAAAATGGGAAATTAAGAATTTTTAAAAACCAGACTTACAGAAGTTCCTTTGTTTTTACTTATTGTAATTGTACCTCCTATCTGGTCAGTTAGTGCATCAATAAGAAGGGTTCCCATGCCTGCTGTATCTGAAGTTTGACTTAGGCCTGTAATTCCAATGCCATTGTCTTTTATTATTATTTCAACTATTTCTAATTTACTTTTATGCAGGGTAATCTCTATTCTTGAATTGTTCTCGTCTTCTTTCCCTTTAAAGGCATGTTTAAATGCATTAATTAAAATTTCATTAATAAGCAGACCACAGCTAGTTGCCCGTTCAATATCCATATAAAAAGTATCCCCATTGAGTAAAACATTGACAGGGTGTTCAGGATTATTGAATGTTGCTGAAATAGTGGAAATTATTTGACCAATATAATCATGGAAATCAATTTTTGTAAATGAATCTGATGAATATAACATTTCATGAACAAGTGCCATGGACTGTATTCTACTCTGGAGGGTTTCCAGAGTCTCCTGTACTTTGGTATTGGATACGTCGGATAGTTGGAGATTTACCAGACTATTAATAATTTGCAGGTTGTTTTTTACTCTATGATGAATCTCCTTTAGCAGGATATTTTTTTCTTCCAGAGAATCTTTCAGTTCTATTTGTGCAGCTCTTCTGGAAGTAAAGTCCTGTCCAATGGACAAAAGTTCTTTTATATTACCATCCTGATCGTATATCATTGTATTTGACCATAGAATCCATACTTCATCTCCTCTGGATGTAATGTTTCTGTTTGTTCCATTCCAGTATCTTTTATCCTGGTTAAAAATATTTTCCAGTATTTTAAAATCTTCAGGTTTATTGGTTTTGAGTACAGTGTCCTGAACTCTGGAGCCAATCAGTTCCTTTTCAGAATAACCATAGAAATCCAAACCAAACTGATTGCA
>Ga0190306_1000551_pt1 | contig 12297 bp, 13 predicted proteins | sample 48700734_MG_FD_161657 | JGI IMG/M metagenome (GOLD analysis project Ga0190306, IMG submission 161657) | Hydrothermal vent sediment bacterial communities from Southern Trench, Guaymas Basin, Mexico - 4870-07-3-4_MG | ecosystem: Environmental > Aquatic > Marine > Hydrothermal vents > Sediment ... | reverse complement strand
TGTACAAAATATAAAAACAGGGAGGAAGGGAGCACGGAGTAAGGAGACCGGAAGAATGAAGATCAGCGCTAAAAAAATCTTTCGTTTACTCGTCTCCCGTCTCTATTCTCCAATTCCAATTATTTACAACCAGGGGTTAAGTACATCAATTCCCGGGAAATTAAAATCTTTAATGTTTCTGGTTACTAACACTGCATTATTTGTAATTGCTGTTGCAGCTATTAGTCCGTCAATTACCGGAATAGTTTTACCTTTTCGTTTAAGATTTCCTCTTAATTCTCCCCATCTTATTGCTTCTGTGCTATTAACTGAATATGTTTTGTGTTTGAAGCTGTTTTGCAGAGATCCAAACCATATCATCAATTCATTTTGCTTTTTGCCGGGATCCAGTGACCGTATTCCTGTTTCAATTTCTCCCAGAGTTATAGAAGAGATATACATATTTTCTTCAGGGGAATTGTTAAACCAGTCCATTACATTTTTATCCGGGTTTAATTTTATTAATTCTGAGAGTACGTTTGTGTCCAGAAGGAATTTCATAAATTAATTACTCTTCCTGTATCTCTGTCTTCCGGAATTGAAAAACCCTTATGGGGACAGCTCAGAATAGTTTTTTTAATGGATATGTTTTCTGTATAGAGTTTTATATCGTTAGCTTTTATTACATAAACAGTCGGCTTTCCATTTTTGGTAATAAGTTGAGGTGTTCCTTCACAGGCAATATTTATTAACTGACTTAATTTGTTTTTTGCATTTTGCAGTTGCCATATATTCTGATTTTTCATATAATCTCCCTTAATCTAGCTAGTCTGGCTATAATATATATTGTTTAGTTTTAAAAATCAACTGAAATGACTGGCACAGCTGCAATTAATGAATTTGTAATAAAAATTTGGCTGGTTTTTGATAGATTATGTCCTGTTTTTATAAGATCATCTGGTAAAATCTTTTTTTTGATTATTTTAAATCCTTTTTTCTTATAATCTTCCAAAAGCTTACTCTCCATTATTCCCGGCAGTCTATGTTTTGACTCCGGAATAATTACAGTTTTATCTTTAACAATAAGAATGTTCCCTGTATTGGTTTCGGATAAAGAACCATCTGCATTCAAAATTACAGCTTCATCAAATCCATTTGACTTAGCCCATTCCCCTGCCTTTAAATAAAACAGGTAATTCATTGTTTTGTAGTCTGAGAGAAAACTTTCTCTTTTATGGGGATATATTCCCAATTTAAGTTTTCCGTTTTTTATAATAGCATATCTTTTACTATATTCTCTGCATGTTACGATTATATTCCGCTTTTCAAATAAGCCGTTTTTTCCTTCGGATACCATTATCTTCATAACAGAGGGAGATGTCCTCAACCCATTCTTATTAATCAATAAGTCAGTAATTCCCTTCCAGTCCAGTTCCGGCAGTTCCATGCATAAAATATTATTACATCCACTTTTTAACCTTTCCAGATGTTCTCTTAGGTACTCTATCTTTCCCCTCTCAATTTTTAAAGTTTCGAAGACACCTTTTCCGTACTGATATCCTTTTGACATTCCTGAAACCTGTGAATTTTTTTCCAGTAAGAATTTACCATTACTCCAGCAATAGAGCTCTTTCGGAAATATTTTTACCTGCTTATCTTTTAATTCCAGGGTGTAATTTTCTTTATGCCTGTTCATTACCTTCATAAGGCTTTGCGCCTTGTGCAGGGTCTCCTCAAATTCATTTGCAGGGTCGGAGTCGTATACTATTCCCCCTCCTACCGAAAAAAAGACTTTTCCACCTGCAATAGTTGCTGTTCTAATAACAATAGAAAAATCCATTCTGCTGTTAAATCCAATGTAACCTATTGAACCAGTGTAAATATGGCGCCGGTAAGGTTCTTTTTCATCTATAATTTCCATGGATCTTATTTTTGGGCATCCGGTAATTGATCCTCCTGGAAAAGCAGCTTTTAAAAGATCAATACTTCCTTTGTCCTCTTCCATTACACCTTCAATTGTAGATACCAGGTGGAACACATTTTTATAAGTTTCCAGGTTTTTATGCTTAAGTACTTTTATACTATCCGCTCTGCAAACCTTCCCCATGTCATTTCTTAATAAATCCACTATCATAGATAATTCAGCAGCATCTTTCAGGCTTTTTTGAAGTTCCTCTTTTAGAATTTTGTCTTCATCATGTGTTTCCCCACGGGGACGTGTCCCTTTTATGGGTTTTGCTTCTACTCTTTTTCCCTCCTGTAATAGGAACCTTTCAGGAGATGTTGATACAATCTGGTGATCTCCGGCGTTGATGTAAGAAAAGAAAGCTGCGGGGTTCTCTTCAAAAAGCTCTTTAAAGAGTGTATAGGGATCACCAACAAAATCAGAAGTAAATCTTTGGGACATGTTGACCTGATAAATATCTCCTTCCTTAATGTAATTGATAATATCAGATATAGATTCCTTATATTCTTCTTTTTTAAAATTTGATTCAAAACCATTTTTGGATATGGTGAAATTATTTTTAGTTACCGGAGCTCTCTCTGCTTCGGATAAAAGTTCCATATAGTATTCCATTTGTCTTGAATCTTTATTATCAGTTTCAATAATCCGGATGTATGTTTTTCCGGTAACTCTGTCCTCTACAAGTATCAATCCAGGTATTATCATGTATAGATCTGGTAAATTTAGATCATCTACAGTTGTCCGGCTTATATATTCTATATGATTTTTCATATCATAGGAGAGGTAGCCGAATAATCCTGCTGACACAGGAACAGATGGCATGTCATTTATATTGATTGGTATATTATTATAAAACTGTTTATATTTATTTGTAATATTCTGAAGGGTATCAAAAGGGTTTCCGTTCAGTTTTGTTACTTTTCCATATTCAGTAATAAAAATATCCGAACTTTTTGAACTTATCTCAAGCCATGGTTCTACAGCAAGAATATTATATCTTGCACTTTCATGTTTTCCTCCGCTTAAAAGAAGAACCGTCCCCTTTTTTTTAACAAAGTATTCAGCTAAATTCTGAAATTTTTTAGTTGTATGTATTTCTCTGGTAATTATATTTTTAATGTTACCTTTCATATTTTTTTTATTCCGGAGTCAAGAAAATTTTCTATCATTGTAAATCCTTCTTCTGTCATAAAGCTTTCAGGATGAAACTGAATTCCAAAAAGGGGATACTCCTTATGTTCAATTCCCATAATTATTCCCTCTCTGGTATGAGCTGTTTCTATTAGATCACTGCTCTCCCGTTCTACTATTAAAGAGTGATATCTTGCTGCCGGAAAAGGTATTGGCATTTTATTAAATATACCCCGGTTTCCATGGTAAATTTTATCTCTTTTTCCGTGGACAGGTACAGGTGCTTTAACTGTTTTTCCGCCGTAAAGCTCATTTATGCACTGCATCCCCAGGCATACTCCCAGGATAGGTTTTCTTGTTTGAAATTTTTCAATAAGTGCTATGGAAATACCTGAATATTCCGGAGTACGGGGGCCTGGACTGATCAATATATAGTCGGGATCCAATTTTTCTGCAGATTCCAGGTCAATCTTATCGTTTCTGTATATATGTATATCCAGGTTATACTGTTTAAACATCTGTACCAGATTAAAGGTAAAGGAATCGTAGTTATCAATAACAAGAAGTTTTTTCAAGATTAGATCTCCAAATTGGTATCCTGTGTATAATGTTTTATCAAAGAATAACAGCAATTAGATACTCTGTCGATTGTATTTTCATATTAGGTTTAATGATTTTGAAGCTCAATTTATAATGTTACCAAAATTGTTTCAGGTATATCCAACTAAAAATTATTCTGTATATTTGATGAAAAGCAGCTGGATGTTAATTATAATGATGGACAAATGCTTTGGAGACGATTGTAATAAATTATAATATTTATCTATGAGATTAAATCAGTATGAAGTCAACTCTATTAAAAAAGTAACTGAAAGAGTTTTTGGAGATCAGTCAAAAGTACTTTTATTTGGAAGCAGAGTTGATGATACGGTTAGGGGTGGAGATATCGATTTATACATTCAGCCGGAAAGTAAAGATAATTTAAATAAAAAAAGGATTCGCTTTATTGTTGATCTTGAATCGCTAATTGGAGAGCAGAAAATTGATGTTGTTCTTGCAAGGGATCCTGAACGATTGATTGAACAAGAGGCATTGACAAAAGGTATACAGCTATGAATATATATGAGTTAAAATTATTATCAAATATTGAAGAGTGGAATATTCATATAAAAAGAATGTTGAGTGCTTTTACGAAAATATCAGGTTTTATACCTCTGGATCTGAATAGATTTAACAATTTGGATGAAGATGAAATTGGGTATCTTGATCAACTTCTCTTTCGATTTTCCAAACATCAGGATGTAATGGGCGAAAAGCTTTTTCGGAACATAATGGTTGGTATTGGTGAAGATTCAAAGGCAATGACTTTTATTGATATTTTAATTTCTTGTAAAGATTTTATCTTTGAGAGAGTAATTACAGATATTAATACAGATAAATATATTACAGTAGCCTTTCCTTTAAGGTTACCAGAGTAATATGAACTTCATTAGACTTGTAAATAGAAGATTCAGTGTGCGAAAATATAAAAACATTTCTGTGGAAAGAGATAAAATCCTGCATTGTATGGAAGCTGCAAGGCTAACACCTTCTGCGTGTAATTCCCAGCCCTGGCATTTTGTTGTTGTGGATAATCCACAACAAGTTGCTTCTCTGGCAGAAAAAACTACACTTCCTCTATCGAAACTTAATCAGTTTGTTAAGGGCGCTCCGGTAATAGTTGCCATAATTGCAGAAAAACCCAATTTAAGTGCCCAGATAGGGGGTATGATAAAGAAGAAGCCCTATTATCTAATGGATATAGGTATGGCTGCAGAACACTTTTGTCTTCAGGCTGTAGAAGAAAGCCTTGGTACATGTATGCTTGGCTGGTTTAATGAAAAAGCGGTAAAAGAATATCTGTCAGTTCCCAAAAATAAGAGTATTCCACTTTTAATTACAATGGGTTATCCTGAAAAAGATACTCCCCCAAATAAAATCAGAGTAAAACTGGAAGATATATACAGTTTTGGTAAATATGGGAATACGGAGGAAGGGAGTACGGAGTAAGGAGACCGGAAGAATGAAGATCAGCGCTAAAAAAATCTTTCGTTTACCCGTTTCCCTACTCCCGTCTCCGGTCTCCATCCTCCAATTCCAATTATTTACAACCAGGGGTTAAGTACATCAATTCCCGGGACGTCAAAATCTTTTGTGTTGCGGGTTACTAAAATTGTATTGTTTGTAATTGCAGTGGCTGCAGTTATTCCATCAATAACAAGTATGGCAGCTCCTTTTTTTAGGCTCTTCAAAATCTTAAATACCTTCTTCTTACAATTTTCAACTACCTTCTTCCATTCCCCTGCTTTCAGATAATTCATACTGTCCCATATAAAAAAGTAAAATGTAAACGGGATGTGTCCTCTCTTGCAAAATAAAGATTCTACAGTTATTTTATTAGAGATATGTATGAAGCTCTGAAAGAACAGGTAAAAGAATTCCCCTTAAAACCGGGTGTTTATTTAATGAAAGATTGCACTGGTAAAATTATTTATGTTGGGAAGGCCTCTTTCCTTAGAAAACGTGTGGGTTCTTATTTTACCGGGAAAAGAGAGATAAAAACAAGAATTCTTGTGGATCATATTAAGGATATTGAGTTTATTGTAACCAGTAACGAATATGAAGCCCTTATTCTTGAAGACAGCCTCATAAAAAAATGGTCTCCCAGGTATAATATTAATTTAAAAGATGGAAAAACTTACCCTGTAATTAGAATTACAAATGAGGATTTCCCAAGAGTTTTTCGAACCAGGTATATTGTGGAAGATGGATCGGATTATTTTGGACCTTTTACATCTGCGGGTAAACTTGATACCTATCTGGATATTGCAGATAAATTATTTCTGTTAAGGAAGTGTAAGGGTAAATTAAAAAAGCGTGATAATCCCTGTCTCTACTATCATATTGGACGATGCAGTGCACCCTGTGCTGATAAGATTTCTCAAAAAGATTACATGAAGAATGTGAGGAGATTGAAAAAGCTTTTATCCGGTGATTCGGTGGAAATAATTAAGGATCTTGAGAGATCAATGAAAGCAGCCTCCAGGGAATTACAGTTTGAAAAAGCAGCAGAATTCAGGGATTTGATAGATTCCGTAAAGTCCGTAGAACTCCAGTCGGATGAATTTGAACTGAATATAGAAACCAGAGATTATATTAGCTGTGTTATGAGAGAGAATTTATGTACTTTTTCTGTTTTCAGATTTTCTGAAGGCAGGATGGATGACAGATTCCTTTACCGGACAGAGATTTATTCGGGAATTGATGAAGCTTTGACTGAATTTTTTCTGCATTACTATGAGGAAGATTCGGTAATTCCTGAAACTATTTATGTCTCAGATATTCCTGATATTGGTTTAATGGAAGAGTTTCTGGAAAAGCGGAAGGGTAAAAAAGTAAAAATAGAGCTGGCTCTTAAAGGAAAACACTTTCGTATTCTCCAGATGGTTCGGGAAAATGCGGCTATGGATATTGATAAAAGGTTTAAAACTATTTCAAATATCGAGGGTCTGGAGGAATTACAAAAGTTGCTGGAACTTCCCAAACTTCCAAGGAGAATTGAAGGTTTTGATATTTCGCATCTTGCTGGTAAGCATCCTGTCTCCTCTCTGGTTTCTTTTTATAATGGCGTCCCGGATAAGAAGAATTACAGGAAGTTTCATGTTAAAACTCTGGATGGTGGAATAGATGATTATGAATCTATTCGTGAGGTTGTTGCAAGAAGATACACAAGGGTTATTAATGATAAGCTTCCAAAACCGGATCTTGTAGTTATTGATGGAGGGAAGGGGCAGGTTAGAGCAGCTCATGATATTCTTGGTGCTATAGGTTTGGAAGGAATGCCAGTCATTGGTCTTGCAAAAAGAAACGAGGAGATATTCCTCCCGGGATATTCGGATCCTGTTGTTCTTCCCGAAACATCCGAAGCATTAAAAGTAATTCAGGCAGTAAGAGATGAGACCCACCGGTTTGCCACAGGATTTAATAAAAAACTGCGTGAGAAAGATATATTTCTTTCTGAACTTGAAAAGGTTCCTGGAATAGGAATGAAGCGAAGTAAAAATATTCTTGTGGAATTTGGTTCTCTGGATAATATTATAAATGCAGGGCCTGAGTCGGTGGCTCAGAGAGCTGGACTTTCTGAAGAAGCTGCAGAGCAGGTAGTTGAATATCTGCAAAAAAGTTTAAAAAATATTTAAAAAAAATTTGACAAATACATATTTAGGATATACATTAATAGTAGAGGTAAACATACAGAAATATAAAACCTTTTTGTAGGAGGTAGCTGATGCCACCTTATGTTAACTGCCGGTTGTACCGGCTTGTAAATTAGAATAGCTGGGGTTTGTCCCCGAAAATAAGTGAGATCTGGAGTCTTGGGTAGAACCTCAATTTCCAGTTTCCCTAAAAGCCGGTAACAGCGCCGGCTTTTTTTTATCTAAACTCTCCGGTGCCTTTAAACAGTAAAATTATAATTTCAGGGGTAGTGATCTACTAATTTCCCACTTCTTCGTTATAAAATTCCTCTGAACAAAATTGTTACAGGAGGAAAATTAATGAGTAGGTTTGAATTAGTGTATGTGGTATGGGATTGTAAATACTATATTGTTTTAGTTCCGAAATATCGGTACAAGGTGTTTAATAAGGATGTTTAATAAATTTCCTGAACTGAGAAAGAGATATTGGGGAGTCATTTTTTGAGTAGGGGATATTATGTCAACAAAGTAGGCAGAAACGAAGAAATAATATGTGAGTGCATAAATAACCGGGATAAATTTGATAGACTTGAGAACCAAGGCAGATTATTTAAGCAATAAAAGCCCTTATAGGGCAAACTCAAACCCCCTCCTTTGGCGGGGGTAGTTGATTTTCTACTTTCCCAGTTTTTTAATCAGATAAATAAAAAGAATATCAAAATCTTTCCCGATATTTTTTTCGGGGTCTGTCATAGGGTTAAAGGCTCCACCTGCTATATAATTAGTAATCTGTCCACCACCACCTCCGCTTCCGGAACCTGCTGTACGTGTTGCCATTTTTGCAATTGCAAGCTGATCTGTATACATCAGCTGATCAACAGTTAGAATATTATTCTCCATATCAGTGATCATCTGGTCTGCCATATCCGGCTCAATTCTATCAGTCTGTTTTAGAGTCGACATTACTTTATAGATAGCTTCCATTTGATCATTATTAAGAGTAAGTTTTTTTTCTTCAGCTTCCATTGTGTTTATATATCCAAATAATCTTCCAAGGTCAAAAACTACAGCAGTTTCTTCCTTTGCCTTTATTATAGCCGGGTCATCCGGGGAGCTTTGAGCCATAGCTGCACCCAGGGGTAATAAAATAATAAATGTAATTAAAATAATTTTTTTCATGTTTTTCTCCTTATTTATTCGTAACGTAATGCTTCTATTGGATCTAGTTTTGATGCCTGATAAGCAGGGTAGCCTCCAAAAAATAAGCCTGTAATAACGGCAAATCCGAAAGCAAGGAATATTGACTGTATTGAAATTACAGAAGCTATACCTCCAAAGCGATGAGCTCCGTATGCTGTTACTATTCCTATAACTATTCCTATGAGTCCACCCCCCACAGAGAGTATAATTGCCTCAGTAAGAAATTGACTGAGTATATCCTTCGATTTTGCTCCAAGAGCCATGCGAATTCCTATCTCTCTTGTTCTCTCAGTAACAGCTACCAGCATTATATTCATTATGCCAATGCCCCCAACCAGGAGACTGATAGCTGCAATACTTGCAAGAAGCAGAGTAAATGTACTCGCAACTCCTTCCATGGTACTTAGCAGATCAAGCTGATTTGCAATATAAAAATCTGCAGAATCCATACTGGCAAGACGATGCATATGAAGGAGTTCGTTTTCAATATATTTTTGAAGTTCCCTCATTGTATCCAGGTTTGCAGCCTGAATATTAATAAGTGCATACTTATCCGAGCCGGATATATACTTCTGGAATGTAGTAATAGGTATGAAAATTTGTGCATCAGTTGTGGAAGAACCCTTTTCTTCCATAATACCAATTATAGTAAATCCTATTCCATTAATTCGTATTTTTTGGCCTACAGGATTGAATCCGTCATCAAAAAGATCTTTATAAACCTGTGCTCCTATTACAGCGACTGTTTTTCGTGAATCAAGTTCTATGTCAGAGAAAAATTCTCCATAAATCGGGTGAAAATTACGAATTGCAGGGTAAGCAGGATTTGTACCTACTACAGTTGCACCCGTATTGGTATTACTAAACTTTATCTGAACTGAGGCGGAAGATTCAGGTGCTGCATGGAGTACCAATTCTGCAGGGAGATCTGAAAGAAATTTAAGATCCTCATCTGATAGGGTTGGAGCAATATTTGTTGTATTTCTTCTGACGAGGCTTGGCCCTTTAGGCTGACCTGAATAGACTATTAATAGATTTGATCCCAGGGATTGAAGGCTTTCTTCCACAGATTTTTGTGACCCGTTTCCAAGGGCGACTAGTGTAATTACTGCAGCAACCCCAATCATGACTCCCAGGGCAGTAAGAAAAGATCTTATTTTATTGGATGCAATACTTCTAAGGGACATTTTTAATGATTCTGTAAATTTAAAAGTTTTCATTTTACCCATTCCTCCACTGGTACATCAGCGAGAATATGACCATCCCTTATTTCGACAATTCGTCTACCCTGGGAAGCTACATCTCTGTCATGAGTTACCATAATAAGTGTAACTCCTTCTTTTTGAAGTTCCCTGAAAAGATTCATAATCTGAGCACCTGTTTTTGTATCCAGGGCACCTGTAGGTTCATCTGCCAGCAAAATCTTTGGTTGAACTGCGAGTGCTCTGGCAATAGCAACACGCTGCCTTTGGCCTCCAGAAAGTTCATTTGGAAGGTGATATTCTCTTCCATCCAGTTCCACCCGTTCCAGTATTTTTAAGGATCTTTCTCTTCTTTCCTTTGGGGGTATCCCTGCATAAATTAATGGCAGTTCCACATTTTCCACTGCACTTATCCTGGGGAGCAGATTAAAGTTTTGAAATACAAAACCAATATGTCGATTTCTTATTTCAGCCAGTCTGTCTTTATTTAATTGGGCTGTTTCTTCTCCAGCCAGTGTATATGTTCCATTACTTGGGCTGTCAAGACATCCGACAATATTCATTAAGGTTGATTTGCCAGATCCGCTGGGGCCAATAATAGATACAAACTCTCCTTTTCCAATAATCAAATTGATATTATCCAAAGCTTTAACTGTTGTAGGTCCCATTTGATAATGCCGGGATAGATTTTTAATTTGTATCATTTTCTTACTCCGGGAACTGAGATAGGAATTACTGAACTACCGGATGTTTCTGTACTGCCTGATAGTGAGAACCCTGCTGCCTGTTCAACTACAACAAGATCTCCTTCATTTAATCCATCAAGAACAACTATATTAATTCCGTTATCAGCACCGGTTTTTATTTTTTTAGTTACTATTTCACCTCCTTCGAAAACCTTAATATAACTTCTTGTTCTTATGCTTGAAACTGCTTTACTGGGTACTATGAGTCCCTTATCACTCTTAATCAGTATTGCTATATCAGCACTCATACCGGGTTTTAAAATATTTTCTTTATTGTCTATAATTGCTGATACCTTAAAAATTGATATATTATTTACTATTTCAGCTGCAGGACTGATACTGGAAACAGTTGAAGAAAGAATTTTATCTCCTAAAGAATCACTTGTAATTGTAACTTTTTGTCCTATTTTAACCTTGGCAATATCATATTCATCTATTTCAGCAGTAAGTTTAATTTTTGATATATCTGCAATGGTCAGAAGGGAACTTCCTTTATTTACCAGATCCCCTTTAGTTAAAGCCGAAGATAATACTACCCCTGAAAAGGGTGCATGAATTTTTGTATTTTCAAGATCTTTATTTGCTACTTCAAGAGCCAGTTTTGCCTGGGCTACATCAAGATCTGCAGATGAGAGATTATATCTGGAATTTTCTACAAGTGTTTTTGCAATTTCAACCTGATCAGCAGATATAGCTCCACCTTCTGAAAGTTTTTTCTTTCCTTCCAGATCTGTCAATGCTGAGTTTAAAATATCATAACTTTTATTTCTGGTTAATTGTGCTTTGGACAGGTTTATCTCTGCCTGCCTAATCTGGTTCTGGTTGTCTCTTTCATCCAGAGCTGCAAGAACATCTCCTTTGTTAATACTATCCCCTTCCTCTTTTATAAAGATAATTGTATCTTCCAATGCTGAGCGAATCGTCTGCGTTTTTACCGGTTCCGCCACTGATGGGCCTTCAACCTTTATAGCAACAGATCCTGATACTGCTTCTATTCCCTGAAGATTTACATTTGATTCAGATGAATCAGAAGATGTCTTTCCAATAATAGTAAACACCCATATACTAATAACAGCAGCTATAAGTAATATAATTGTTCCTGCAATAAATTTCTTTTTATTCATAAAATTCCCCCCATGATGATGCTAAAGCAATATTCAGGTATGCTTTTTCAATTTCTATTCTTGCACTCTCTACACGCCATGCTGATCTTAAAATATTTGCATCTGATTCCTTTCGTTCATACTCAGATGTTTGTCCCAGAGCTGTTTTTGTTTCGATTATTTTTTTGTTTTCACTGCTTCGGTCAAAATCTCTTTTTGACTGTTCCAGTAAATCAAGAGATTTTAAATACTGCTGATATTCACTGCGAATTTTTAGATTTAGCAAATTCTGCATATAATCCAGCCTTGCATTTTCCTGCTGTAGATTTGTTAAAAGAATACTGCTGTTCCATTTGTCAGTGTTAGCTGTCTTATAGGCAAGACTAAATGTAATACCTGTGTTCCATGTACTGTTTGAAGTATTTCCCTGTACTGGTAATTCCCCAATAGTATATACAGGAAATGAATAGGCTGCATAAAGTACAGGGTTATCATTTGAATATTCCAATGATACAGAATGATCTTCAATTCCAAGATATGGTTTAACACTCATTGAAAAATTCTGATTTTTAAGCCTTGAAACAGTTTTCTGTATTTGCTCTATTTTTCTTTTTTGAGCTTCAAGGTCAGGATCATTTTCAAATGCAGTTACTGATAGCTCCGGCGGAGTGGGCAATTTTCCCATTGGTAATTCAAATCGTTCCAACAGTCCATCCTTTATTAATGTATTTGTTG
>Ga0190306_1000550_pt1 | contig 12313 bp, 14 predicted proteins | sample 48700734_MG_FD_161657 | JGI IMG/M metagenome (GOLD analysis project Ga0190306, IMG submission 161657) | Hydrothermal vent sediment bacterial communities from Southern Trench, Guaymas Basin, Mexico - 4870-07-3-4_MG | ecosystem: Environmental > Aquatic > Marine > Hydrothermal vents > Sediment ... | reverse complement strand
TTACTGAATAAATTACTGAATTAATTCAGTAATTTATTCAGTAATAAATTCAGTAATTAATTCAATAAAAAAAATGGGAAGAAGAAAAATAAATAAAAGAAATATCAGAAGTCTAATTAAAGTTGCCAGCGGGCATTCTTATGGAATTACTTTGCCGATTGAAGTAATTCGTAAATTTAAATGGCGAGAGCGCCAAAAATTAGAACTGAAAATAAATACCCGCAAAAAGACAATTTTAATTAAAGATTGGAAAAAACAATAATTTTTTCCTTTTAAAAATTCCACATTTTTTGTTGATTTTTAGAAAATTTTATGTAAAATGAACTTGCCTAAATAAAAATAAACTTTAATGAGAATTTTAGTTACCGGCGGAGCAGGATTTATAGGGAGTCATTTAGTTGATAGATTAATTGAAGAAAACCATAAAGTGGTGGTGATTGATAATTTGACGACCGGTAAAAAAGAAAATGTTAATCCTCAAGATGATTTTTACAATTTAGATATTTGTGATTTTGATAAAATTAAGCCCTTATTTGAAAATATAGACTTTGTTTTTCATTTAGCGGCTATTCCTCGAGTGCCAATTTCAGTTGGAGATCCAGTAGGAACCTCAAAAGTCAATATTTTAGGAACAATTAATGTTTTCAAAGCCGCGATTGAATCTAAAGTTAAAAGAATTATTTTTGCCTCCTCTTCTTCTGTTTATGGAAATCAAGAAAAATTACCTCTTAGAGAAGATATGGAACCCAATCCAATTAGTCCTTACGCTCTTCAAAAACTAGTTGGTGAACAATTCGCCAAATTATTTACTAAACTTTATGGAGTGCCTATTATTTCTTTACGATATTTCAATGTCTATGGACCAAGAATTGATTTTAATTCAGATTACAGTTTAGTTATCGGCAAATTTTTAAAGCAAAAAGCCGAAGGCAAACCTTTAACTATTTTTGGTGATGGAGAGCAAACTAGAGGATTTTGTTATGTTGACGATGTAGTTGAAGCTAACATTAAAGCAATGGAAAACGAAAAACTGAAAGGAGGAGAAGTGATTAATATAAGCAGCGGAGAATCTTATTCAATAAATTATTTGGCTGATTTGATTGGTGGTGAAAAGCAATACTTGCCACCTCGGCCAGGGGATGTTTTACATACTAAAGCCGACATTACTTTAGCCAAAAATCTTCTAAATTGGCAACCAAAAGTTCCTTTTAAAGAAGGTTTAAAAAAGGTCAAAGAGTGGTTTAATAATCAGTATAATTTAAAGGATTTAAAAAATTGAAAACCGAGAAATTTCAAGAAAAGATTAAAATGAAAAATTTAAAACAAAAAACATTGGCTTTATTTTTTACATATAGAATTTCTTTAAAAGTTTGGGAAAAAATTGGAAATTTAACTCGAGAAATTAAACCTTATAAAGAGTTAGCAAATTATTTTCAGGGAATTTATTTTTTTACTTATGGAGATAAAGAGGAATTAAAATATCAGGAACTTTTTTCCAAGAACATAAAAATTTTTCCTAAAAAATGGAATTTATCTTCAAGTTTTTATAGTTTGTTTTTACCTTTTTTTTATAAAAATGAGTTAAAAAAGGTAGATATTTTAAAAACAAATCAAATGTCAGGTTCTTGGGTGGCAGTAATAGCAAAGTGGCTTTATAAAAAGAAATTAGTAGTGAGATGTGGTTATGAATGGTTAAGTTTTTTAGAAAATCAAAAAAAGCCATTATGGAAGAGAATAATTGCAAAATTTATAGAAAAAATTGCTTACAAGAACGCTGACAAAATAATTTTAACTTCAGAAAAAGACAAAAAATTTGTTGTAAAAAAATTTAAAATTAAACCAGAAAAAATTGAAGTTATTCCAAATTATATTGACACGGATTTATTCAAACCCTTAAACCTTCCAAAAGAAAAAAATAGTCTTATCTTTGTAGGAAGATTGGAAGAACAAAAAAATCTTTTTAATTTAATTGAGGCGATCACAACGCTTCCAGTAAAACTTGTTATAGTTGGCAGGGGGTCTTTAAAAGAAAAATTGAAAAGTTTTGCTAAAGAAAAAAATGCCAAAGTAGAATTTAAGGAAAATGTTCCAAATGAGAAACTTCCAGAAGAATTAAATAAATCAGAAATTTTCATTTTACCTTCTTTTTATGAAGGATGTCCTAAAGCTTTGCTTGAAGCAATGAGTTGTGGTTTACCTTGCATTGGCACAAATGTAGAAGGAATAAAGGATATAATTCAACACAAAGAAAATGGGTATTTATGCGAACCAGATACCAAATCAATTAGAAAGGCAATTTTAGAAGTTTTAAATAATAAAAATTTACAACAAAAAATCAGCCAAAACGCCCGAAAAACAATTTTAGAAAAATTTAGTTTAGAAAAAATTTTAGAAAAAGAAATTAAAACCTATCAATCTTTATGAAATTCTATGACAAAGCAAATCAAAGATTAATTCTTTTTAAACAAAAAGCAGATTCTCATTATTGGGATAAACATTGGCAAACTGCTGATTTAATTGGAAAAGTTAAGGCAGGTAAAAACAATCGGTTTATTAAGAATTTTACAGCTAAATTTTTAAAACCAGGAGCAAAAATTTTAGAAGGAGGATGTGGAATTGGGCAAAATGTTTATGGACTAAAAAGTTGGGACTATGAAGCATATGGGGTTGATTTTGCAAAAGAAACGATAGAAAGAACAAAGAGAGAGATCCCAGAGTTGAAAATTTTTGTTCAGGATGTAAGAAAATTAAATTTTCCAGATAATTTTTTTGATGGTTATTGGTCTTTAGGAGTAATTGAACATTTTTGGGAAGGGTATGATGAAATTCTTAAAGAAGCAAAAAGAGTGATTAAACCAGGAGGATATTTATTTCTAACTTTTCCTTATATGTCGCCTTTAAGAAAATTTAAAGCAAAGTTGGGGCTTTATCCAATTTTTAAAAAAGAGAAAATGAATGTGGATAAATTTTATCAGTTCATTTTAAATGCAGAGGAAGTTAAAAAAGATGTTGAGGAATATGGATTCAAGATCTGTTTGCAATATCCATTTGATGCTACCAAAGGAATGAAAGATGAAGTGTCATTTCTAAATCCAGTTTTAAAAAGAGTTTACAGTTCGCAAAATATATTTGCTAAGGGAATAAGATTTTTGATTTCAATTTTATTTTCTAAAATAACAAGTCATATGATTTTATTAGTTTTTCAAAAAAGATATGAAAAAGAGAGTTTATAAAATTTTAGCCAAAATTGCATTAAGATTACATAATTTTTCTTATAAGTTAGCTACAAAATTTGCTATCAAAACAGAAGACGGATTGCATCCAAAACATCGTTTAATGAATTATCATCAATTTTTTATTGATAATGTGAGTCCAGAAGATAGAGTTTTAGACATAGGTTTGGAAAATAGGAAGATTTTAAAAAATTGGTCTTAATTTAGAAAAATATTCAATTCAATTTGGTAAAATATGGGCAGTGGTAAAATAATAAAGATAGCAATAATTTTAGGGACAAGACCAGAGATAATTAAAATGTCGTCAATAATTAGAGAATGTCAAAAGCGAAATCTTGAGTTTTTTATTTTACATACCAACCAGCACTATTCAGAGAATTTAGATAAAGTATTTTTTAAAGAATTAGAGATTCCTCAACCTAAGTATAATTTAAAAGTCGGTTCAGGAACGCACGCTGAAGAAACTGGTAAAATGTTGATCGGTATTGAAAAAGTTTTAATAAAAGAAAAGCCAGATATAGTTTTAGTGGAAGGAGATACAAATACTGTTTTAGCTGGTGCTTTAGCAGCAGTTAAATTATATATTAAAGTAGGGCACATAGAAGCAGGGTTGAGGTCATATTTTAGAGAAATGCCAGAAGAAATAAACCGGGTTTTAACTGATCCGATTTTCTTTTTGCTCCAACCAAAAAAGCAAAAGAAATTTTACTTTCAGAAGGGATACCTAAAAAGAAAATTTTTGTCACCGGAAATACAATCGTTGATGCCGTTTATCAGAATTTAAAATTAGCCAAAAAGAGATCAAAAATATTAGACAAATTGAAACTTAAAAAAGAAAATTATTTTTTAGTTACTGCTCATCGTCAAGAAAATATTGACAAAAAAGAAAGATTGAAAGGAATTTTAGAAGGAATAGGAGTAATTTATAATAAATTCAACTTACCTATAATTTATCCAATTCATCCAAGGAGTAAAAAAATGATAAAAAAATTTAATTTAAAAATCCCACAAGGAGTAAAACTAATTGAACCTATTGGGTATTTAGATTTCTTACAATTGGAAGCTAATGCCAGATTAGTTTTAACAGATTCTGGTGGAGTTCAGGAAGAAAGTTGTATTTTAAAAGTACCTTGCGTTACTTTAAGAGATAATACAGAAAGACCGGAAACTTTAGAAGTAGGAAGTAACATTTTAGCCGGAATAGATTCTAAAAAAATCTTAAGATGCGTTTCAAAAATGCTAAATAGAAAAAGAAACTGGAAGAACCCTTTTGGGAAGGGAAAGGCCGGAGAAAAAATAATAAAAATAATAACAGAGCGGTTAATATGAATATAATTTTATTAGTTCAAAATTACGAAAATTATAAAAGTGGTTATTATCATGATGATATTGTGAGAGTTTTCAAAAGAAAATATAATTGTTTTGTGTATGGAAAAGGGTATCCTGGTTATAGTTTGAGAGATACGATTGAAGATGTAATTGATAAGTCTCCTTTTAAAAAGAGTGAAATTGATTTGATAGTTGTTGGAACAAGTTGGGAAATCCAAGATCCTAATACTTCAGAATCGGATCCTCATCCAAATATTAATCTTTCACAATTAAAAATTCCTAAGATATTTTTCTTAAATAAGGAATATAAAAAGTTGCAAAAAAAATTTGAATATATAAAAAAGAACAAATTTGATTTAGTTATAAGTGCACATCCCAAGTGCGAATACTGGAGTAAAAAGTTAGGAATTCCTTTTTTGCGAAGTCATTTTGCAATTGACAAAGAAAGATTTGAAAAGTTAAATAAATTAAGCATTCCCAAAACTTATGATTTTGGTTTTACTGGTTCCTTGCATAAAAAGTACATAGATATTAGACATAAGATAAAATGTGAAATTTTTAGCAATCCCTATGTGAAAAGTAACCTCGGTTTATCAGTGTTATTTAAAAAGAATCCTATTAAACCAGAATACAGAAAGTACAAAATTTATTGGGCCGAGTGGGGAGCAAGATCACTATTTGGAAAAAGTTTGGTTCCAACCGGAGAAGCATATTTAAAATTTTTGAGAAAATTTAAAATTTTTCTCTCTACACCCTCTGCCGAAGGTTTGGTGGGAACAAGATTTTTTGAAATTATGGCAAGTAAAGCTTTACTCTTTGTTCCAGAAAGTGAATTTTATGATGGATTGCTTAAAAACGGAATAAATTGCTGTATTTTTAAAAAAGATTTAAGCGATTTTAAAGAAAAGTTAGAATATTATTTATCCCATTCAGAAGAACGAGGAAAAATTTGTGAAAGTGCGTATCAAGACGTAATAAAAAATCATACTTACGAGAATCGAATAGAAAAAATAATAAATAAACTAAAAGATATATAAAGGTCGATCAATTAAAAAATATTTAAGAAATTAAAAAAGAGGGAAATATGGACTATATTCAACATTACAAAGGGAAAATAGTTTTAGTAACAGGAGGAGCAGGAGCAATAGGAAGTAATCTTACCAGAGCATTAGCTGAAGCAGGAGCCAAAATGGTGATAGTATTAGATGATCTCTCTGCTGGGTATAAATGGAATGTTCCTTCTTTACCAAATGTAATGTTTGTAGAGGGAGATATCACCAATGATATAGATTTAAAAAGGGTATTCAATGAAAAACCAGAAATTGTGTTTCACTTAGCCGCTTTTTTTGCTAATCAGAACTCTATTGATTATCCTGAAAAAGATCTTTGGGTTAATGGTTTTGGAACACTTAAAGTATTAGAATATTCTCGCCTAACAAGTGTAAAAAGATTCATTTATGCTTCTTCAGGTTGCTCTATTTATGGAAGTGGTACTCCATTACCTTTAAAAGAAGAATTCATGTCAATGAATTTAAGCACGCCTTATCAAGTTACAAAAATGTTAGGAGAACTTTATTGCAATTTCTTCTACAATCACTATGGATTGCCAGTGGTTAAAACGAGATTTTTCAATTCTTATGGTCCAGGAGAGGTGCCTGGACAGTATCGTAATGTAATCCCTAATTTTATATATTGGGCAATGAAAGGATTACCATTGCCAATAACAGGGACAGGAGAAGAGACGCGGGATTTTACATACGTTATGGATTTAGTTGATGGGCTACTTAGAGCTGGTTATTATGAACAGGCAATAGGGCAGGAATTTAATCTCGCTTCTGGGAAAGAGACAAGAATAATTGATCTTGCTAATATGATTAACAAAGCTGTGGGTAACACGGCAGGGGTTAAATATGTGAACAGGCGAAAATGGGATACCAAAAATCGCCTCCTCGCCTCCATAGAAAAGGCAAAAAAGTTAGTGGGTTATAAGCCAAGAATGGAATTTAAAGAGGGTCTTGTAAACACAATACAATGGTTTAAGGAAAACTGGGATAAAATAGAAAAAGCAGCAAAATTCGGTCCAGGGATTTCTTCTGCGGTGAGAGATGCGGAATTTCTTGCACAAAATAGAGATAGCAACTAAAAGCATTTTACTTTTAGGTCTTGGCTTCAGAAAATGAAAAATTATATTAGTTTCTTGAGAAAAAGATGCAATGTCTACAAATCTCGTCCAAAAAGCCTTTTCGGGCTCAATATTTCAATATTCAGTTAAAATAGTTATAACTATCTTTAATTTTCTTACTACTGTTTACATTGTTCGAAAATTAAATGTTGAAGAGTATGGCTTATACAATTTTTTACTTAGTATCATTTTGTTGGCGGGGATAGCTACTTCTTTTGGATTAGCTCCTATTATTCAAAGATATTTTCCTGAATACAGAGAAAGAAGGAACAATTATTTTCAAAAGAGAATACTTTCTTCGGCAGTATTTCTTCGCTTTGTAGCGGGATTTGCTTTTATTTTATGCCTTTTATTAACCAATGACTGGATTATAGATACCTTTAATCTCCCCGCAACTTTCAAGTCAATTTTACCATTAATATCTTTAATAATTCTTCTTACTTTAGAATCTCAACTTTTGGGGGATGCGGCGTTATTAGCTCTTTTTGAAAATAAATACTGGAGCATTTTAAGAACTGCATATAGTATTTTAAAATTCTTTCTGTTTTTCTTAATGTTAAAGTTAGGATATGGAATCATAGGTATAGTGTGGGCCTGGTTAATAATAGAAGTATTGCTTTTTATTTTATTTTTAATGAGAATATGGAAGGTAGTTTTTTCTTTGCCCATAAGGAAAGAAGAAATTCAACCATTGCCCTTGAGAAGATTTTTAAGATTTGGGTTGCCTCTTTGGTTTCAGAATGTTTTTTATTTTTTCCGGGATAAGGCTACTGATATATTTGTTTTGTCTTATTTTTTAACTCAAAAAGAAGTAGGTTTATATTCTTTTGCTTTTGGAATCCCGCTTATGATTATGAGTTTTTCACCTGGTAATATATTACGACCTGTTACTACACCTGCTCTTATCCGGAAATACACTAAAGATAGTAATAAAGAAGCCTTATCTTATTTTTTTCAATTTATGAATAAAGTAATTTTTTTTACAATGATTCCAATATCTCTGGCTTTAATAATTTTATCCAAGGAAATAATAAAGTATATTTTTACTCCTGTATATCTTAAAGTTTTACCATTATTCATCTTATCTTTAGGATTTTTAATGATATCCCAGTTTAATTATGCTTATACTTCAATACTTTACGTTTTAGAAAAATCAAAGATAATGTTTGTAGCCAGCTGGACTGCAATCTATAATTTAGTTATGGATCTGTTTTTAATACCTAAATTAGGAATTTTAGGAGCAATTTTGGCTACTGGAAGTGCTGGGTTAATGCTATTGCCTTACTATTATTTCGCATTAAAAAAAGAAGAAAAGGTTGAGTTAAAATATCCTTGGAAGTCTTTTATAAAGTTTGGTTTAAATGTCATTCCTTTTTGTTTTATTCTTTTCTTTTTGAAAAGATTCATTAACAATATTGTGTCACTAATTTTGGTTCTAATTATAGGAGCAATTATTTATTTAATATTTTCTTATTTGAATAAAGGATTTGAGAATAAAGATCGAGAATTAATAAATAAAGCTATTGGAAAGAAAATATGGATCTTCTAAAAACGAATTTTCTTAAAGTTATTTAAAAAAATGGTGCTTGCAGTTTAAGAGAAGTGCAATTTGTTGTAATAATAGTAAGTTTTACTTTTTGGTTATCTTTGGCAAATAATTGGAGTTTGTATCGCCTTGGCAATTAGTGGTTGGATTAGTTTTGGATTTTATTATTTTCTTACTTTAAAGAGAGAAGTAGTAATAAAATTTATTAATGGTTATCCTAAATTAAAGCGATTTATCCAAAAATATTAATATGTTATTTTTTAATAGGAATATTTCAATAAAATATATAAAAAGTATTTTTCAGCTAAAGTATATTTTTGGGATAATAGCAATTTTTATTGTCATATTTATAAGCAAATATGTGGCTGAAGAAAATATAAAATATGCTTTCTTGCCAGTTTTTCTCTTCTTTTTTCTAATAATTTTGATAGAGCCTCTTTTAGGGTTGATTTTTTCCATACCTTTGGTTTTATATTTTTCTTATCTTGATGTTCTATGGATTTCTCCTTGGAATTATCTTATAATTTTTTTAGCTACAATAGTTATTTTAGCTTTATTTCTTAAGGGAAAAATTAAAATAAACAAGTATTCCCGAAGGATTTGGGTAATTTCAGTTTTATTTTTGTTTTGGGCAATTATTATAAGCTTAATCCAAGGAGTTGAGTTTGCAAGGGTAGTAACATATAGTTTAAAGTTAATTTCAGTATTCTTGGTGGGTTTCTGTACAATGTTTTTTATTAAAAACGAAAAACAACTAAGAGTTTTTTCTTATTCTTTAATAGCTTTTATAAGTATTTCTGCTTTTGTAGGAGTCATGCAATTTTTAGGAATTGATTTCTTTTGGAAATTGAGGGAGTTTTTAGGAATAAACCCGAATAGTGTTGTAGGACAACAAATTTTACAAAGGAGTAGAGTGCCGGGTCTAGCTTATTTTAGTATTCCTTTTGGATATCAATTAACCAGTGTAGTTCCTTTAATTTTTGGAATTCTTTCAGTTAAGAAAAGATGGTTTTTGAAAAATATCAGTTTGAGCCTTGCTTTAGGGCTTTGTTTTTTAGCCTTATTGGCAACTTTAAGTAAGTCAGCGATCATTGGAGGGATTGTAGGATTATTAGTAGTTAGATTTTTGGTTTCGGAACCTAAAAGAAGGAAAGGAAGAGTTATTTCTTTGGCGTTAGCTTTAAGCTTGCTCATTTTAATTTTAAATATCCTGACTAATAATTTAATCTGGGAGAATTTTTCAAAACCTACTTCAAGTACTTTATCCAGAATTCCATTATTTTTAGCAGCTTTTAAGATATTTTTAAATAATCCTTTTGGTATTGGCATGGATCAATTTAGCAAATATGGAGAGAAATTTTTTCCAGAATTATCTCATTTCCCAGGAGCTTATTATATTTTGACAACCAGCGCTCATAACCAATTTTTAAATATCCTTGTTTATTTTGGTATTTTTGGATTATTGCTTTTAATTCTTTTTTATTATTATACCTTTAAAGGACTATTCCGACTTTATCGACAAATTAATAATCTATTTGTTAAAGGAATAGCCATTGGTTTAATAGGATCATTTACTGCGTATATTATAGACTCAATGTTTCATAATGCTGGTCCTTTTATGATAGATCCTTTTAATTGGTATTTTATTGGAATGGCTATGTTTTTGTTTAATAGTTATAGTAAATTTAGAACTTCAAAAAAATATGATGCAGCCAAAAGTTAGTGTAATAATGTCGGTTTATAATGGAGAAAGATATCTCAGAGAAGCAATTGAAAGTATTTTAAATCAAACTTTTAAAGATTTTGAGTTTGTTATTGTTGATGATGGTTCCATTGACAGAACTTTAGAAATTTTAAAAGAATATGCAGAAAAAGATAAAAGAGTTAGAATAATTACTAATTCAAAAAATATTGGTTTAACAAAATCTTTAAATAAAGCCATAAAGTTTACAAAAGGAGAGTATATTGCCAGAATGGATGCTGATGATATTTCTTTACCAGAAAGATTAAAAAAGCAAGTGGATTTTTTAACAAACTATCCTAATTTTGGACTTGTTGGATGCAATGTAATTATTATTGACGAAAAAGGAAATTTTGTAAAAAATATTATCCTTCCGGAAGAATTAAATTCGGCTTTAAAAAAAAGAAATCGCCTTGTTCATGGCTCAGTAATATTTAGAAGGTCTGTTATTGAAAAAACAGGAGGGTACAATGAACAAATATTTTATGCTCAAGATTATGAAATGTTTTTAAGAATTTCTAAAATTTCAGAAATTGGTCGAATAAATAAATTTTTGTATAAGTTAAGAGTTCATAAAGGTAGTCTTTCTTATAAAAAATTTTTTAAACAAATGTATTATGTTGCTTTAGCAAAGACTAAAATTTTATACAAAAAGAATAAATATTCTTTGCGTTTTTTTTATGAATTGCTTTATAGCTTTATTTTTATTTACAAACTTGGCTTGCCTTTACTTTTAAGAAAAATAAAAATTATAAAATGAAAGAAAATGTTTTAATTTCAATAATTATCTCAACGCGAAATAAGCCCTGGGAGATTGTATCTAAAAGTTTAGATTCTATTTTGGCTTCTAATTTTAAAAATTTTGAAATAATTTTAATAGATCAAAATGAAACTCAAGAGATAGGTTCCAGGATAAAAAGCGAAAAAAAGTATCGCGATATTTTTTATTTAAAATCAAAAGAAGTAGGTCTCTCCAAAGGAAGAAATTTGGGAATAAAATATTCAAAAGGAAAATGGCTTTTATTTTTTGATGACGATGCTATCTTATCTAAAGATTTTTTTGAAAAAATTAAAACACATTTAAAAGAAAATCAAGAAAAAGAGATTATATTTTATGGCAAGGTTTTAAATTTAGAAGATGGCTCCCCTTATCTTAAAAGAAGTATTAAAACTTCTTATCTTCATTTGTGGAACTTTGATAGTGTTTGTAGTATTGCTTTAATTTTTAATAAAAAAGCAATAGAAAAAATAGGATATTTTGATGAAAGCTTTGGAGTAGGAAGCAGATTTGGTGCTGGTGAGGAAGGAGATATGATAATTAGGGCCCTTAAAAAAGGAATTAAAATAAAATATTTAAAAGATTTTATCGTTTATCATCCCAAAGCAAAAATTGATTTAAAGAAAAAATATTTGTATGGATATGGCTTGGGCGCTTTATATAGAAAACATATTTTTACTTCCTTTAAGTGTTTTTTAGTGTTAAAAGTTAAATTTATTTTAGAGATAATAATAAGAACAATTTTAAGTATTTTTTTTGCTATTGTTGATTTTCAGAAATCTCAATTGCATTTTAGTTATCTAAAAGGATTTATTAAAGGTTTTTTCTCTAAAAGCAGTAAATAATATGCCCAACCTAAAAAAGCAATTTTTTATTTTTGATTATTATTTTCACAAAGGAAAAGCAAGAATTCTCACTAAATTGGGGAAGGTTTTTTCTTGCTTTCAAAGTATTGATAATGTTGCTTTTTTTAATCAAGTTAAGAATTTTCATTTTTCAGGAAAAATTATTTTTGGGTTTTGGAATCCTAAAATCATTCATTTAGGAGATCAACTTTTTTATCAGCCGATTATTGATTTTTTGAATAAAAAATTTGAAGTCATAATTTTAACCTATCCAGCAATGAAAGATTATTTTACCACTTTGGGATATAAAACTCTTGGAATTGATGAGTTTGGGAGAAGAATTAAAGGAGCAATTTTTATTTCTAATTAAAGAATAAATTGGATTTAGAAGAAAAAATAATAGAAATTATTTCTCCTAGTGATGAAGAGATCATAAATTTGTATAAGCATGCTAAACTTTTTATTTTTCCTTCTTTGTATGAAAGTTTTGGTCTTCCACCGCTTGAAGCTATAGCTTGCAGTTGTCCTACTATCACTTCAAATATTTCTGTATTAAAAGAAATTTTAGGAGAAAATATTGCTTGTTTTAATCCTTATTCTGTGGATAATATAGCAGACAAGATAATTAATGTGTTAGTAAATAAGAGAAAAGGAAAGGC
>Ga0190306_1000542_pt1 | contig 12428 bp, 12 predicted proteins | sample 48700734_MG_FD_161657 | JGI IMG/M metagenome (GOLD analysis project Ga0190306, IMG submission 161657) | Hydrothermal vent sediment bacterial communities from Southern Trench, Guaymas Basin, Mexico - 4870-07-3-4_MG | ecosystem: Environmental > Aquatic > Marine > Hydrothermal vents > Sediment ... | reverse complement strand
TGATGGTCGCGAGTACGTGCTGGTGGGTAGTATGTGGGAGTTCCAGTGGGATTATATGGATGAGACGCAGCGGCGAGTAATAGAGTTCGGGCTGGATGCGGGATTTGGTGAGCGGAATTCGCTTGGATTCGGGTTCGTGAACAAAATTTCGTTGAGAAAGTCCCATTTATATAGGAATGGCTAATGGCTAATAGAAGAGAGGGTAAAAGAAGAAGTATCTAATTGCTATTCTTAGAGAAGCGAGTTGGGATTCCGGAGGAATTTCACACCGTGCTCAGGAAGTTGAGTCGCGATTTTGTCGTTACAATTACAAGATATCCTGATGCTGTTTATGGTCTTCCATACGAAGCGTGGAAGTAAGGAAATAAGAGAAAGGCAATAGAGGCTTTTAATAATAATATCGCCTCCTGCGGTGGATGCCTTATGGCTTATGGCTTATGGAAAGTTTATAAATAGGAAAAGAAGGAATGGTTAAATGTATGGGTGAGATTAAGATAAGGACTTTAACGCCACTATGGACGGGTGATGTGGATAGGGAATGTAAAAGTATAAAGGAAACGGGGATAATCGGCTCGTTAAGGTGGTGGTATGAAGCCCTGGTTCGGGGGCTGGGTGGGTATGCGTGTGACCCCACTTCGGATAGAAAGTGCGAATTAAAACAAGATAAATTCAACGAAGCAATAAAATCTGGCAAATCTATTCAAGGAGCATTGGATGAGCAAATTTGTCCTGCATGTCAGTTGTTTGGGTGTACGGGGTGGAGTAGAAAATTCAGAGTGGAGATAACAGTAGAAGAGGTTTTTAGAGCCGATTCATCTCAAGGATTTGAAGGAATTTTGAAATTGCATTTATTAGAGATTAAGACAATTAGAGAAGAGGAAAAGTGGTTATTAAAGAAAATATTTGAGATTATTGGAAAATATGGGTCTATTGGTGGTAGAACAACAAGAAAACCTCAAAGAAGTGAGACAATTGGTAAAGATTATGGACTAATATCAGTGGAAAATATAGAAATAGAGACTAAAGCATCAAAAAACGATGTAGAATCTTGGCTTTTGCACAACAAAAGAAAGCTTTCTCATAAAAATAATAATGAAGAGTGGCCAAATTTCAAATTCTTCTTTTTTGTGCAGAATAAATTCCTGTGGAGGAGTCAAATGAAGAAATTGATGGAAGAAATTCCTTTCTTACATGGGCAAAAGAGGACGAAGGATAGTCCTGGAAAGAGTAAAAGGATATTCTCCTTTAAGGCTGGAAGAATTTGGGGTTATGCAAAGAATGATGAAATGCTAAAAGAAATCGAAAATAAACTCAGAGAAATGAACATATCTGGGGTTATTAGAGGAGAGGAGGTGTTAAAATGAGTTTTGATTTTTATGCCGAGTTTTGGGATGAAGATAAAGTCAACTCTTTTATAAAGGATTTTATGAGAAGTACGTGGGAAGATATTTGGCAGGATCGTAGTATTGATTTCGAAAGGAAAAAGAAAGAATTTCAGAAAAGAATGATAAATAACTTGCTAAATGTGCTTTATCGTGATTTTGTTGGAGTAGAGTGGAAAGATTCAATAGTGACATACGCTAAATTTCTAAAAGAAATGGAGACATATCTGGGACCAAGAATAGAAGATCTAAATAGATTTGCCAAAAGTGAATTAAGGAGGAAGCGTGGGAAGAAAGAGTATATCCCGCAGATCTCGAATGAAATCGTTAAGGAGACCCATAAAGAAAATCTTAAGAAATATTCTACCATTCGAGATATAGAGAGTTTACTCTCTTTAGGTATTCTTAATTACAAAATAAGCGATAGTCCTCCCTATTCTGTTCATATCTCAGTCGTATTCACGCTCAAAAAACCATACATAAGCCGTGACGATGAAGAATTCCACATCATAGATAATCCAATTTGTAATGATAAAGTTTTCAAGGTTCCTTTAGTGAGAGCGAGTTCGTGGAAAGGAGCCTTGAGATGGGTTTCGATGAAAATAAAATTGATAGATTCGGATTCCAAAAGTAAGGAGTATTATGTTCAAGAAAGGATAAAACTGTTGAGATTATTTGGTAATGAAAAAGATTCTAAATTCCTGGATGATCTGTTCAAACAAAAGCTTGGGGAAGGAGAAGGGGAAGATGCGATAAAGAAGTTCAACGAAGAAGCAAAGAGATATGTTTCCGAGGATGGAAATAGAGGGGGAAGATTGGTTTTCTACCCCGCATTTCTCAATTTGATCGGTCTTGACATAATCGCACCTCATGATAGGAGAACGAGAACCGTTAAGGTGCCAATACAATTTGAAATCGCACCAAAAAACGCTAAAGGGACTTTTTCTTTGCTTTATTTCCCTTTTGATCTGCTCGGAAGAGCTGAAGAGGATGCAAAAGAAGAGGTTAAGCAAGATTTAGAGGTTCTGAAAGAGGCTATTCCCGCAATGCTCACGAAATACGGGTTCGGTGCGAAGACTACCGCTGGATATGGTATAGCTAACGTAGAAAAAATAGAAGTTAATGGTCAAGATTGTGGCATTGATTGGGATAAAGCTCTGGAGGTTATAAAAAGTGGATTTGGAAATTAAGGATATTCCGGAAGAGTTGAAGAAATTAGAGGATAATAGAGCTTTGATTTTGTTAGCTGAATTAATGGGTTTTTTGCACGATGTTGGGAAATTATCAGAAAATAGAAAAGAGCATCATAGAAGATATGAAGATGATGTGAAGAGTGGCATTGTTCCTAATAGTATTAAAATAGTTTTTGAAGAAGATTTTGGAAATTTGCTTAATGATAGGATTGCTCAATATATCATAGAGAAGGTTAAAGAATGCAAAATTAAAGGTTTTCAAAGGCACCATACTGGAGATAATTATAAAGGTTACTGGCCTGAAAATTGGATAGAAGAAATTATCAATTTGTCAGATAATAAAGATAGCTCCGAAGATAGAGGAAAAGCCGCGAATCAACAAGATGATTATATAGCGTCTGTATTTGGGAAAGAGGAAGAATTAGAAAAAGAGAGATTCGATAAAGAGCGAGAAAAATTTTACCACGAGTTACAAAGAAGTGTGGGTAAATTACATAGATTAGAAAGGCAACCTCTCTCTTTAGGAGAGTGGGAGGAGTTTCATACTAAAATAAAAGAAACCATCAGAAAGTATTTCTCAAATACATTAGCAGAAACAAGAAGAGCAGCAAATGATATTACTTTATTTGACCATTCATATATGACTGGAAGTATTTCCAAAGCATTGGTTGGGAAAGCGATTACCAGGAATAACATCGAAAGATTCGCTCTACAAATAATCAGGAGAAAAGCAGAGGAAGATTTTGAACATTTTGAGGCGGAGTGTGATTTAGAATGGTTAATAGTGTCTTTTGATGGGTTAGGGTTCATCTCCCAAGGAACTAATCTTTTAGATTTGAGAGGGAGAACATGTCTTATAGAGTCTATTCGAGAAGAAATTAAGTCATTGCTGGAGGTTAAATATCCCTTAGGAAATTGCATTTACGAAGATGAGAACAATCTTTGCTTCTTAACTGTTCCCGTCAATGGCGAGTCTTTTGATTATATTAAAGAACAAATTTGGAAGATATTTAATGAAGAAACAAAGGGGTTACTCATCCCTGTGATTAAGAAATCGCCTGAATTAAGATATTATGGCGAGGTATTAATAAAGCTGAAAAAGGAAGCAGAAAAGGAGTCACAACAGAACTTCATAGGAGATACCAGTAATTTTAAGCCAAAATGGATTGAAGAATGGAGAACGAAGAATAAAGACAAATGCGTTTTATGTGGAAAGATACCCCAATGGAAAGGGGCGGATAGCGAGAATTTATGTAAATTTTGCTGGGAACTAAGATATAAGGTAAAGGAAAAAGAAGAAAAAGAAGAAAAAGAAGACTCATCATGGATTGATGAAATTGCAGATGAAAATGGAAAAATAGCATTTGTAGTTGGCTCGTTTCATCCTCTTGATAAATGGCTTAGTGGAGAATTTTTGAATTGCCAATATATTCGTACTTTGGAAGATATAGATGGTGCTTCTTTATCTTTTCTTGATGCAGCTATAAAATTCGTCGAAAAAATTTACGATGAAATGAATAATAAAGGAGATTTTGTTACATTTCTAAGAATACCGATCTATAAGCTTAATAACTTATCTGAGGAAGAAAAGAGAATTTTAGGGGGAGGAAGCAAAGTTGGAGAAATTTATTACCGACTCTCGGAAGACAGTCAAACCCTTTTGAAGGAGAAAACCCAACTTTCCGAGGAAGAGATAAATAAAATCGCTCAAGAAGTAGTAGATGTTACTACGAAAAAACCATCTTCTCCCTCCAGATTATATCGAATTTGGCGAGAGTTAGAAGATTTCTCAGAAGAAGCTATAAGCTACAGTAGAGGCAAGATGCTTAAGGGTAAAAGGTTGAAATTTGAGTTAAAGAATTTTAAAAGAGAGGTGGGTATATATGAAGCAGAAATCCAAGGTATTGGCAGGATAGAGGTATTTCATGGAGGGGATGGCAAATTTTCTACCATTGAAAGAATCGACAAAAACAATCCATCCGATGAAATACAGGAGAATTATTTAAAAAAATCATGAACAAATCATAGAAAAAGCAAAAAGGAAGAAAAAAATATCTATATTTAAAGACAAAAGGAAAATAAACGAATTTGAGGTAGAATTTGAGAGAGAGGGAGAATATAAACAATTCAGAGAAGTTCTATCTTCTCCTAATGGCTTTATTTTCATTTTACCGGCAAAAAGAGCTTTTGAAGTAATTAGAGGTATAAAAGAAAAATTTGAGATACAATTTTCAAAAATTTTAGGAAAAATATCCCTGAATATTGGTATTGTATATTCGCATAGAAAAAGACCCATTTACATTTCTTTAGATGCTGTAAGAAGATTTAGGGATGAATTCAAGTTCGATGAGGAAGAAGGATATACTGCAGTGGAAAAGCAACATTTATGTAAGATTTTGAAAAATGCGAACAAAGAGCATCTATATCAGTATTTGGTGGTTCCTATAAAAGTTAAAGGGAAAGAAATTTTCTGGAAAGTGCATCACACGCTCGGTGATGGGAATATTGATAGGTATTATCCTTATTTCACTTCTTCTAACAAATTATTACACATCACAGACGTTACCTTTAACGATAAATTGAGCATTTATCTGAATTATCTTGATTTTGAATACCTTGATACGACAACAAGAAGATTTGACACAGTCTTAGGTGAGGATAAAAAGAGAACACACCCTATCGTTGGCAATAAAGGACCAAGACCCTATCTTTTGGAGGATGTGGATAAATTTGAAAGATTGAAAGAAATTTTTGAAACAATTGGTTCGTGGACACCCATCAGGGATATAGAAGCTTTAGCGGCGTCAAAAAGACAGGAGTGGAGCAAAAAAGGAGAACTGGGCGATAGAAAAGCTATTTATGAAGAACTTATAGATTCTGCACTTGAGAACAAGCTACGAAGATTCTTTGACGGTAAAAACTGGGGAAACAATGTAAAACCTTTCTTATTAAGTTGTATCATGGAAGGTTCCTTTTTTGATGCAATCGAGTTGTTCGAGAGCATAATGAAGATGGAACTAAAGGGAGGGAGAGGATAATGAACATGAAAGAAAGATATTTTGCAATGGCGTTAGACCCCATACACGTGGGGACTGGAGGGTATAGATTGGGAAGAGTGGACAATACAATAATGAGAGAGCCGGGGACGAACCTACCGAAAATACCAGGAACAACGATAGAAGGAAATGCGAGGACGTATGCTGCTTATGTAGAAGCAGAAAAAGACCCTGAGCATATAAATTGTGCGGACAAAGAAAAACATAAGGAGAAATGTCCAAAGCAGAACTATAAATGCCCAATTTGTGTCACATTCGGATATACTGATAGTAAATTAGTGCCCGAGGGCAAGCCGAAAAGCCTGCACGGGATGGCGCAATTCAGTGATGCTCGAATACTGTTTTTCCCGGTGCATTCGATGCTCGGACCAGTTTGGGCTACGTGCCCAGGCATTTTGAGAGAGATGAACGAAAGGGGTAATCTGAAGTTTGACTCAACAGAGATTGAAATGCCGAGGAATAAAGAAGAAGTTGTCATTTCAAAGCAAACAGGAGATGAACACAAAAATCTCAAAAAATTGAATTTGGGCTGGTTATATCTTGATTTGAAGAAGGGCAATGATGACAATCTCAAAACCAACGATTTCACGGGGATATCACTGTTCAAAGAAGCGAGAGTGAATGAGGAAGTCCTAAAGAGAATCGTTGTAGTACATGATGATATATTTGATAAAATAGTGAACTCCAACCTCGAAGTGAGAACGTCGGTGGCAATAGACCCGAAGACCGGTGCGGCGGAGGAAGGGGCATTGTTCACTTACGAAGCGATTCCACGTGCTACGCTGCTCTGGTTTGATGTAACCTATCACGACCCGAAGTGGTTTGATTGTGTGGTGGAAAAGAACAACGGGTTAGAGAAGCCGGACCTGGAGAGTGATATAAAACCGGCAGTGAGGCAGGGTTTGAGGCTATTTGAGACTTTGGGGATAGGCGGCATGCAAACGAGTGGATTTGGACGGATGCGAATCTTGAATTTAGAGGGTGAGGATTGAAAAATGAGTAAAGATGTCAACCTGGATTTCTTATGCGCCAGATATGGACAGGAAATAGTAAAGAGCATAGAGAGCATGGAGCGTGAAGTAAGGAAGAGCGATATAGAGAACATGCTCCAGAAATCACTTGGTATTTTGCAGGAAGACGGAATATACGCATTTACAGTCTATCTGGATTCAGAAGGCGCTTTTAAAGATGGCAGGGATGGCAGGGATAAGGAAAAAGTAGTAAAAGGAATACTAAAGAATGTGTGGAGCTTGCTAAGCGACACCAGTGTAGCACTGGTAAATGGAGAATGTATGAGAGATGTTGTATATACGGAACTCCAGAGACTATCAGAAGATTTGGATAAACTCTTCCTCGCAAAGGATTTGATTGAAAAGTGCATGGTTTATGCACGATACCATGCAAAGGCATTGCCGAAATGAACAAATTGGAGATAGCGAAGGAATTTGCAAAATCGTTAAAAGACGTTGAAAAGATAATCCTGTTCGGTTCTGTTGCAAGGGGTGAGGATAAAGGGGATTCTGACGTGGACATCCTGATAATATCCCGAAACAAACAGAAGACAAAAGATAAAGTCATTAGAAAAGCTATGGATATACTGCTTGACACCGGTACCTACATATCTGCGCTGGAATTCGAACGATTAAAAAACACGCATTTCATAGCACAAATAGAGAAGGAGGGAGTCTTACTTGGATGACAAGCAGATTTTGATGGAACGAGCATACGAGAAATTAGAAGCGGCAAAGGGTTTATTTGAGAAAGAACTATTCGATTTGTTCGCACGTGCGCAAGAAGACAGAGAGGAAGCGGATTATGGACTTCTTGCCGAAATTGAGGAGGAAGAAGCGAAGAAGATAATTGAAGGTGCTGAGAAGTTTTTGAAGGAGTGCAGGGAAACAGGGAGGCAAGGATAAAGATGCCGTGGAAATGCTACGAACTGGAATACAAAGCGAAATCGGGAATTCATATAGGCTACGGCACTCAACTCGGTATAGTGAGCAGAACTCGGTATTATATACCAGGAAAGACAATATGGGGCGCTGTAACTGCGGCTCTCAGCAGACGAATTATGGGGAACTACGATGCAGAGATATACAGGAAAATGGGTGAGTTTGTCAAGCATCATTTGATTTTCGGCTATTTTTATCCCGTAAAAGGTGCTGATGTTTTATATCCAAACTATACAGAGGAGGGGTTTGGTTTCGGGAACAAAGGAGGAGGTGAGTTCGTGATGACCAAAGAAGAATTTGAGAAGGAGTTCATCTCTTCGTATATCTCAACGGCGTTAGATAAAAACTCGATGACTGCGGAAGAAGGCTCTTTGCACGAATTCGAGTTGATTTCGCCTGTTGAATCCGTCGGATACCTGTTTACCAATCTGGAGAAGGGTCAAGGCAGTGCCACATACGGACTGCCGATTTTTGTAAAGGAAGTAAGCAATGATGAGATAAGAGTGGAAATCAAGGGTAAAGAAGTTGAGGTATTTGAAGCGATAAGGGAGATTCAGGTAGGTGGAGAGAGGATTTATGGATTTGGGGAATTAGAATTAACCGGCATAGAGGAGAAAGAGGATATGGTTTCTCTTTATGGTTCTGAAATGGTAGTGAACTTAAAAGGCACATCTACACCCATAATTTCTGTCTCTGGAGAACCTGACTCTGGCTATTTGTCATTGGCTCATGTAAATATCCAAAATCAGGGCTTCACTGGTATCGGGATTAGGGGTGACATAGAACCTTTAGTGGGAAGAGAATGGGATGATGAAAGAGGAAAGGGTGCAGGACAAAAGATAAGCGATGTGAAGATTTGCCTGACACCAGGGACGAGGTTCAGTCTTGAGAGAGGAGCGGGGCTAAGAGTAGGTGATTTCGGCATTTGGGAATTTTTGAGGTGAAGTTAAGAATAAAGGAAAGTTTAATTGCAATGAAATTAGGTATGGAATGATAAAAGCGCTAAGCGCTTGTCGAACGGCAATATCCAAAGTAGAAATTGGCGAAATCGTGAGGAGAGAGATTCCCTACGATATATTGTGAGAGTTCCACTCTATATTGTGGTGTAACAAATTGTAAAGTCGAAGGAGCCATAATATAATATAATGCTTGTAAGCGTAAAATCCCTTGTCTAATACGAAAAAATCACCTTTTCTTAGTATTTTACGCCTTATTAGCTCAGCCACGATTTCATCAAAGATTTTTGAGTCGCTGGGGCCTCCAGGGGAAGACAAGAAAAGCCAACGGCTTTAAAGAGGGGTATTCTATGGCTAAAACAAGTTTCATACCGATATAATAGCCTCTGGACCTGGAATAAGCCCATTTATAGTCCTTATCTTTTAAATCTCCCCTCTTATACTTCTTTCTGAACCAGTTAATATCCACCGTCAAATTGGTGGTATCTCCAATTATTATCGTTTTTCCGCTCTTTCGCTTTCCACAAACTGATCGACTGTAAACCTGCTTAGAAGCCTGTAAACTCCCCTAACGACGCTTTAGCCTTTAATTCGCTTATTACAAAGGTTATATCAGTTTCAAAGCACATTGCGAGTATCACGACTTTCAGCATCGTTATAGTTTCATTTAGCGGCTTTATAAATTAGAATGAAATAACTAAGTAAATTCTTCCCTCCTAAGTGATACCATAAATCTGTATGGACAAAGTTGGAGAGGTATATGCTGATCCAGGTGGGATTGGACGTCTGGAGGATGAGAACTCTCTCAAGCTCTGGATGTAAATGAACCATGATGTAAACGATGATCAAGAACAGAGGTATTATGAAATAAAAGATAAACCAGTCAAGCTTCTTATCATCCTTTACGCCACCAAAATCAAGGTAATTCTCTTTCATCCCTCCACCACCCTCACCCACTCATGCCCTCCTCCAGTAAAGCTCAGCCCATCTATCATAATTTACGGCTTTTAAATGTTTTGAGACCACCTCTGCGAGACACCCTTTCGGCGCTGGATATAGGCAGTCGGAGTGGAATTTTTTGGAAGAGTATAGTTCGCTATTATTTGTCCCTCCTTAGTGGGACTTTGTAGTTCTGTGAGTTTTTTATCTAAGCTCGACGTGCTTGAAGGTTAGCGACTCATATTGTTTGATTATAAAACTATCAGTCATACTAGCTAAATAATCCCAGATAGCAAACTTTATTGGTACTCTATCTTCTTTTTGTATAGGATTCTCTTGTGATCTTTCAAATTCTTTCCCGGCATAGTAAGATTTCTTTAAATCTTCCCGGGTCACGGGATCAATAATATTCAGGTTTATTTCGTTTTGTTGTTCCTCTATTTTGTGAATAAATGCATCGTAGAGTTTATCTGATAGTTCTTCACACAATTCTTTTCCTTTTATGTCCCATTTGACTACATCAGGGATCTGAACCAAGGTATTTTCATATTCCTTGAATATCTTTTCCAAAGATTTTATCAATCTGACTTCGCTTTCGTTTAATCCTAATTCTGATTTTAATTCTTTAAGATTTTCAAATCTGCCCATATACTTCTTCTTTAATAATTTTAATAATTGCTCTCGTGAAAACTTATCCATATCATGTAATTTTTTTATCACCTTTGTAACAATTGGTATACAAATAGTTAGTATCAATTTAACATATAACCGTTCCAGTTTACCGACTTCACCATCTTGCTTCTTAGCTTCTTCAAAATATTCAGTAAAATCACCATAAACTTTTTGCGCATTTTCTGTCAAATCACTATTACTTATACTTATTTTTTCAACAACACTTTCATAAAAATCTTTTACTGCTCTAAATCCCCCCAGTCGTCGTAGGTCTTCAATATCGTGACAAAGTTGTGCAATTTCATCAGCAATAGAGACTATTATCCCTTCTCTAGTTAAAGGAGAAACATACTCAAAAAGAAGCTCATTTAACTTTTCTTTTTTCTCAGGATCGATATTTACATCACTCTCTTCCCAAAATACTTTCTGATAACTATTGAATATATCTTGATATAGCTTCCTTTCCCCCTCCCTCAAAAAAGAGTGTTTCAAAATACCATCCAACGTAGCAATTGTGAGATTCAAACCATAAAAATCCGGTTTGTATTGTTTTTCCAAAAAGCAGCATACTTTTAAACTTTGAAAGTTATGTCTGACTTTATTACTGATATCCCCATAATTCTCTCTAAGATTATCAGCTTTTGATTTAAATATGAACTCAAATAAAGTTTCTTCACCTATATGACCATAAGGTGTGTGACCGATATCATGCCCTAAAGCTATAGCCTGAATTAAGTCAATATCTATATCTAAGTTGCGCTTTTTCTTTTTTAATTCTTTATTTTTATTCACCTCTAAAGCTATTGAGGAAGCTATCTGCATTACTTCGAGTGAATGCGTTAATCTATTTCGAATATGATCACTGGTAATTTTTCCTGATGCTGCAACAACCTGTGTTTTAAACCCTAATCTTCTAAAAGCCCTTGAAAATATTATTCGATCACGATCACGCAGAAATGGACTTCTACTGTCTTTATAATCTTTTTCCACAATTACACGGCTTTTTAGAATCTTTTCTAGATCCTTCACCATTCAACCTCCCGATCAATTTTTGGGTTGCCCTCCACCACCCTCACCCACTCATGCCCTTTAATCCTCTCAATCAGCTCCATGATTTCCCTATCTGCTTTGATTGACTCGGCAACTTCAATTATTGTTTTTAAGTTCTCATTCTCTAAATCTTCTAATTTTTTCTCTTCTTCTGGTTTTAGATTTCCTTCCAACTGCCCCTTCCAGTAAAGCTCTGCCAAGCGGTCGTAACTTTCCATCATTTTAATTCCCTACGTATTTTTTCTTTCAGCTTACTGACAACATCAATAGCATATTTTACTTCATTCCTATATTTTGGTCTCTGATCATAATGAACAGATGGATTTAAAAGTATTGATTTATAGGTATCTACTCTTTTACACAAAGTCCCAGCTCTCTGAAGATTTTGTTTTACTTCTGTCCATATCTCATTTATTGGAATTTCGGAAATTTTTCTCTTGAATCTTATCGATAAATTTTTCTTCTCAGCATAGTTAGTAACCAACCTTTCAAACTCAAGCCTTGCATAGAGAGCAGCGGCTGGAATGTCGCCTTTCTCATAATATTCTCTCGCTTTTTCCAGATAATCAGAGGACCCTATGGCAATGATAAATGGAAAGCCATTATTATCAGTAAACTTGATAAATAATCTTTTAAACTTCCACTTTGAACCATCTAAGTAATTTTTCATCAGATTAAACCAGTTTTCATCAAAGGTGGTCATTATGATTTGATATTCATCATCAAAATCTTTTTGAAGAATCTCTAAAAGAGGAAGTCTCAAGCTCATATCAAGCCCTATAACCACATCATCAAGAAGGAGTAGTTTATAAGGAGAAGTATTAAACTTCTTATAATATGCAAGGAAAAGACCAAGAGCTACGGCATTCAATCTACCTTCATTTAGATAATTCATGATGTTACGAACATCTTTACCATTCCACTTAATCTCAAACTTCAAACTTCCAAGTTGTTCAATTGAACATTCAACCTCTATATCATCTCCTGTTAAGGTTCTTATGTATTCATTCCATTTGTCCTTTATTTCCGAGAATATTTTGTTGATTTCAGCTTTAATCGCATTCTCTTTTTCTTCAATTCTCTTCTTTGCCCTTGGACTCCCTTTTTTCAATTTCTCAAGTTCTTCAAGTTCCTGGATTAATGTTTTCTCTTTTCTTGGCGGTATAAGGTAGTAAGCCATTATGTTTCTTACAAAAAGGTCGTAAAAATCTTCATCCGTTTTTATATC
>Ga0190306_1000540_pt1 | contig 12462 bp, 9 predicted proteins | sample 48700734_MG_FD_161657 | JGI IMG/M metagenome (GOLD analysis project Ga0190306, IMG submission 161657) | Hydrothermal vent sediment bacterial communities from Southern Trench, Guaymas Basin, Mexico - 4870-07-3-4_MG | ecosystem: Environmental > Aquatic > Marine > Hydrothermal vents > Sediment ... | reverse complement strand
TCATTCTTATATAACCCCTTCAAAGGTGGTAGAATTCCCAAGCCCAATAAATGCTTTTCGTTTCTTGGCTGGAGATACGGAGGTTCGTAATATTTCCGCTCCTTCTCGAAATTCATGCCGAAGTCCAGGAATACGCGTGTCTCGTTATCTTTCTCTTTATCTGTCAGCAGGATTTTGTTCCCACCTATCTCGCCAGCACCGCCATAAAAGGTTAGGGTGGTCATTTTTGTTCAATATCCGGTGATAGTTCTTTGTTTAACAGCCTTCTATCTCACTGCATGCACCCAATCAGGCGCCAATCTTGAAATCTTCCCATAGAAAAGTTTCTCAAGATTGATATACTCATCACGTATCTTGATTTTTGTATGCACATCCTTCATAATCTTACCACTCACTATGAATTGAACAGTTGTAGCAGGACGTAGCAGTCCTTTGTTCTGCCCTTCCCTCAGCAAATTACTTATAAATCCAATCATCTCTTCCTGATCACACGAATTTAAAAGCAGTGTATCCAATCCCTTCACCGTTACCCTGTTTGGAATCCTTTCATTTCTGTAAATATTACCAAGAAACTCTATAATGGTCATTGAATTCTCGAACGGTTCATATTCCCTTCCCACGATATTGAATCCAGATTGTAGTTTCACTTTATCCTCTCCTGCGAAGCATTTTGATCAAACTTTTTTAAAGTTTGAAACATATCCAATGTTAGCTTCATCACATCTCCGTATCTTTTATCTCCTGTCTTCTCAGCTAAGATTTTACAAAGCTGCTCCAATTGTGGTGTTTTCCATCTCCTGAGCCACTCAGATGGATTTTTATCAGTAGTGTAGAGAATATAAAGATACTGAACTTTATCTATATCGAGCAGTTCTTCGCCCCTCGAAAGCTTCTTTTCTATGAACGATTTTCTGTAAAAGGGCTCTGCAGGTCGTTTATCGTTCTTTGGACCCGTAATAAGTTTCTCAGCATCGAGTTCTGATATATCAATCCCCTTTGGTCTTAATCGCTTATTCAACTCATCATAAGTTAGTCGAGTGGAATCATACATATTCGCAGTAAACGCTCTCGTAATCGGGTCTAATTCAAAAGGTATATAGGCATCCTCTTCTTTCAGTTGGTCAATTATTTCCCATACTTTATCCGTTGCTTCTTCCACAGATACATTTACCCCCTCTTTCGTTACATGCGGGTAATATTTTGAGTATATCTCCAAACATTTTCCGAACACTATTACCGAGATGTCGCCTTTAGACAAAGTTGGTCGTTTCTTCTTTTCGTTCTCTATTATGTCACGAGCTTTTAAGTATAACTCTTCTTCGTATTTCTCAAACGTAATCGCTTTTTCCTCGGTTCTTTTCCTGCATACAATGATAGCGTCATACTCTATCGAATCCTTGTTTTTAATATGGGGATTGAAGGCAGGCTCGCTTGTTACTGGATACATTGCCGAGACATAAAATCCCGCTTTTAGAATTGCCTCAAGAACAGCGGCCCATGCCTGCGATTGTTTGTGATGGTATGTGAATACCATTGGTCCACTGTCTTTCAAAACCCTGTGACATTCCTTGAAAACACGAGTAATTCCATCTATAAAAAATTGGTCATCTTTATCTTGAACTTCGTTCTTAATAATTTCGTTCAATTTTGGAGACAACTCAGGCTTAAATTCCTCATAGTCATCCTTCAAAGCCTCCCTCAGCCAGACATAAAAGAAATCTGCTAATTCCGAATACATCACGTTTGAATAGTATGGCGGGTCAGTTATAACAGCATCAATTGATTTGTCAGGGATAAAACTCATGTCTTCTGATGTGCGACATAAAACCATTGCATTTTTATCTTGCAATAATTCTTCAAAGTTCGATGCGAGCTTTCCTTTTATTTTCTCTCCGCTGATAGATTTGGAAACAACTTTACCCCCTTGTCTATATTTCTCGAACGGCGAGTTGCAATATTGTTTTGCCCTTAACAGCCGTTCAAGATACGAATCGAATGTCCCTGCACCAACTTTTGCACCCCATACATTATTCTCAACCGGCATCATGGTGAAAGAATACACATGATGATTGAAGAGATTGACAATCTTTCTGTATCCGTAATTATATTGGCACATCATGTTATGATACTCTAAACTGCTAGAAAATGCGGTCACAAACAATTCTCTAATATTCTTATCTTCTATTTTGTCTATTTCATCAAATATTAGCGATAAGGATAGCAATTGTCTCTCATTAAACATCTGGTGAAAATACCTGTAATTGAAATTTATTATCTGCTTTGTGTTGTATCCCGCTGGTATTTTCTGCTTAGGAAATATTAACTCAGCCTTTCTTCTTTCAAACTCATTTTTCGCTTTTTCAAAAAGGTCAAAATCTTCTTTCTCTGGCTCTTTATACCCTCTATTCTTGCAAGCCGGGCAATAATACTCAATCGCATACATATCGCATTCCGGCGGTTTATCGCTTCGCTGCACTGTCTTTAACACATTATATCCTTGTTTACAAACGGGATTCCTGCAAACATAATCTCCACCTTTAAATGCCCCTATCTCCGGGTCAAACTCAAAATTGCATCTTGGACATTTGACCTTCCCTCGCGAAGTCGGATTTTCAAATATATGCCAGCAATCGGGGCAAACCAGAACGGCATCGTGTTTGTCTTTCTCTCTCGCTATTACATAATATTTGAACAGATGGACATCCTTACCACAAGAGATGCATTTTACCTTCCTCACCCAGAAATAATACATCACATCTGCTTCTCTATTGCAATTCGGACAACGGGTCTTGTAGTATTGCTTGATTTTGTCTGCAACGTTTCTCTCAAGTTCCTTAATTGCTCTTTTCAAATCGTGAATTTCAACTGGTTCCAATTCTTTCTTAACAGTCCACCATGCAACAGGATTTATATCAATACCAATTACTTTCGCTCCTAACCGATTCAACTCAACAAGTGTAGGACCACCACCCATGAAAGGGTCAAGAACTATTTTGCCATTTAAATCGTTTTTTTGAAAATAATGGTGCCAGACTTCTCCCGGGTTATCTGTGTCCAAAAAAGTAGATAATCCGATGGTTCTGAACGTAGACCCCAACCTCGGAGCCCACCATTTATGAAGTGAGTATATCGGTCTATAATTTTGTCTCGAACTTGCTTCTGCCTTCGCAATTGGTGTTAATTGTTCCAATGGGAAATTATCCTCGATAGCCATTTACTCCCCTCCCTCAGGCTTTTTTGTTTCCCATTCTTCATCTAATCTTTTTTGAGTATACTCTTTTCGCAGTTTATTGATATACTTCACTCCCACACTCTGAAATGCTTGAATCGCCTTAGTATGCTTGTAATTTAGGATTTTGAACTTTATTTTATCTTGTTGATATTCTATGTATTTACCTATTAGGTCACTCTTTGATGCCATTTCCATAACTCGCTGAAAATTTTTTATGACTTTCTCTCTAATCCCCGTACCCATTGCCTCCCAATGAGGAAAAATATCAATTATAATATCCTTCAAAGCGATCTCAAATTCTTCGTTTTCATTGGCATATAACTTTGAAAGCAATCCTTGAAGTATTTGATCCATTATAATATGGTCAGGGCTTTCTCTACCGACTGGATATAAATATTGTGGTGCTTGATCTAAACGAATTGTTAGTGGGAATATTTCATTTAATTCTGCTCGGCTAAATTCATTGGCAATTTTTTCTATTTTCACTAAACCAATTTGCAGAGTGGGGAACGTACACCCCCATTGACGCAGTGTGGCAAGAAAAGTTCCACCATTCCCATAAGATGCAACTAATGTGATATCGTGGGTTAATTGCCTGGGATTGGTAGTGCTTATACCCCAATCAATCAAATCTTCTTTTTTCACATCATTATATCTCTCAATCTGGTCTTTTTTTAATTTACTGGTTTTACACTCTACCACCAGAGAATGGTTGCTATTTTTATCTGTCAGTACAATATCAGGTGACACTTCCTTACCTTTTGAGTTGAGAACTTCGTCCCACTCTAAAATGTCCACCTCGTAACCAAGTGTATGAAGAGAGTTAGGAAAACCAGAAGTGCCAGTAGAATGTGCCAATCCCATTATGCAACTGATTAAAACTCTATGTTTCTCCTCTGGGACTAACTCAGAAAAGTTCGCCATATTCCACCCCCTCTAATTTTGCATTTGAATCGTAATTGTGTTGTATTATCGAATAAAACCTGGCTATTGTATTACCACACGAGCCTTTAGGGAGATATAATCGAATCCAATCTTTCGATAGTTCTATATTCAATTTACTTCCAGTATGTAAATCCACGCCAGTTATAGCTATAAAATCTTTTGATTCGTATCTTGGTATGCCCCATAAACGGAATGGATATTTGCAAGAAATCACCTCATTTGAAAAAGCATTGAGGTCTTCAACTGACCTGCTTAGGATTATGCTAATTGGATGTCCTGACATTCTTAAGGGGCTTTCTTCCACTAAACCCATTGCTATTTCGTCTTCAATGTATTTTATTGTGGTAGCATACTCCTCTTTCGCTGTTCGCAGGAGATATAAATGACCGTCAACAGAATTACCCCCTCTTGCTGTAAATTTTCCCGTATAGATGATGTCATCCAAAATAAACTTGCTAATTTCGTCCTCGCTGATGGTATGTTTTATTCCAATACCAGATAAGGGAGATGAATGGGATAATCCCTCACATACCCTCAATATATGAGATAATCTTTGGTCATTTGTTCGAAGTATTAGAGATTTTACCTGAGGAAGCTTTCTAAACAGTTCTAACACCTCTTCAGAGGCTGAACCTCCTAATTTCATGCTGAGGTCACCAATCGATTTCTCTTCATCTCCCGCAATGAGTTCCGAGTACTGTAATGTAATACTCCTTAGAAGCCCCTTTTCCTTAAACCGCTCCATATATTGGCTGGGGAACCAAACGTAATCCTTCTTAAACTCAGTTTTAGCTATCTTAGAAATGAATGGGTCTACTATTGTAGCTTTTTCCCAGGTGTGGACAGTCCAAAACCGCTCATCGAAAGTATCTACGTAGAGAGTGGAAAATTTTCGCATATCCGCTCTTTTAAATTTAACAACAAAGAGGGTTGAATCTTCGGTTTTTGAGATATTTACCTCGTAATCGTCTGCCTTTAATTCGCTTATTGGTTTGTGTGACTCAATAATGTAACTTTTGACCATATTTAATTCTTCTTCCAACCGTTGATACTCCTTCTCTGACTCATAGGTCTTATTGACAATACGCTCTAAAGATTGATGGAGGTCCTTCCTGTTTTTAATCTCTGGTTCTGGTATCTCCTCAACTTCCTCTTCAAGCATTATATTATTTTTTCCTGACATTGAGCACAGGCGTCATGCATTCCATTATCGAAAGACCACCGTGCTTTCTTGTATTCACCTTGCCACGCCCGGTTATATGCGAATATCTCCCTTGAATAACATAATACTCCCCTGCATATCTGATGATTTTCTGCTCATAAAGCTGTTCCAACTCCCAATTGTTTTCTTTCTTTCGCCAGCGCTCTTTAAATTGGTTTGCGAGCATCTTTTTCCATTTATCGCTTAGAGGAAATGTGCAGCCAGCGGTGAGGTCAACATAGCCATGATCGCTTGTAACAACAACTTCATCATGACGGCACATCTGCAAAATCTCTACCAATAATCTTCTCGTGTCCGCATACACATCTTCTATTGCCCAGGGTTCTGCGTGACCTGCACGAGTGTGATGCAGTTTATCATCAGGTAATTGCGTCCATATTGTCAAAGTATCGGATTCAGGTAATACCGACACGCTTGTAAGGTCGTGAATGAATTTAAAATCAGGACTTTCCCACTGTGCGATATTTATCCTGCCGAATACTTTGTGCTTGAAAGGGTCTGTATCTGAAGGTAAAGCAGAGAATGAATAGCCTGCATTAATTTCATATAATTCCTTCAAATCGTTCTCTAAAAGCATTGCCTCCCTGATGCTAAGAGAGTCCATCAAAACCAGACAATATTTATCTCTCCTTCGTATCTCTTCTGCTACCTTCTCCTTCTTGCATGCCTTGATTATTTCCCCATACAAGTCCGGATATAGTTCGAGCAGTGTTTCCTCTAACTTATTTGTTTCAATTTCTCCTTCTCGATAGTATTCTCGTATTGATTTCCCTTCCGGATTCCATATCCGTCTCAGCATCTGAAATACAGCATCAAAGCTCTTCCCTTCAAAGAATAATTCTAAATCGGCAGGTGAATACAACCCGTTGGTCATCCCCTTACAACCTCCATTTGTATTTCAAAAGTTGCCCTTTTTGGTGTTTTTAAACCACGGAGAAATGCCACCAATTCCCTCTTGTCCATTTCTGTCTTTAGTATCAGTCGTATAGAATGTGTCGAGCCTGTCTCAATAACTTTTATCTTTGGCAATCCTAAATTATCGAGGTCATCTGATTCCAATCCACCTGATATACTCAAATCTACCTCTTTCAACACATCCTCTGCATTAATCTCCCTGTCTATCTTATCTATGAGTTCAGGTTTGGCAGTTGCGGATATCGCACCCATTGGTGGAATTGAGACCGTTTTAACAGGTTCAACAGGAGGTGGCGGTGCCGGTCTTGGTCGTTTTCCCTCTTCAATTTCACTACCACCCGGAGGCACCCATATTATTGGCCCCGAAGGTGGAGGCTCTTTTACAAAGTCTTTATGATATACAAACATCGAATCTGCAATGGTCACATTCCTATCACCAAAGTAGTCAACGCCACTCTGGCTGGTCAATTTTATTTCTTTATCCTTGCATAGTTCTTTCAACGCAGTGGTTATTATTCCCGGGTCTGTAATCGTTGGATTTTCTCTCTTCACATAAAAATCGTCTTGGAGAAGGTCAATCCTGATACCCTTTTCACCCGCATTCTGAGCAATTTGCAGAATTGTGGATTTTACGTTGTCAACGTCGGGTTTAACTGCATTAATAACATCTTCTCGTGTAGCTTTTGATATATTTTTGGGGAATGTAGCATCACCAACGAATTTTAGCACCCTCCCGTATTTCTCCTGCAGCCTCTCCATCAAATTTTTCTTTTCATCTAACACAATCTCACTAAATCCATCGGGCAGGTCTTTTTCTTCGCTTGCGATTTTCTCTCCTGCACACAGCCGTTTTGCCATCTCTATTAGCCCAGTGCCCTTGACAGTCGCTCCCTTCTTCGGAACCACAATTACCAACGTATTTTGATATGTAGTCCCTGCAAGATTTGGTTTGAATCGCTCAAACGAGATGTCACTTCCATCAAGGGATATTGCTATTCTGAAATTACGAGTGTCCGGGATTTGTGTCTGTCCACTAATTGAATCCCAGATATACACATCCGGACCTTTGAAAATGTCCTCAATGAGCATCCTCTCCATACGCTGGATAGCCTCGTTTCTTGATACACTCTCTGCACCGGCTTCTAAAACTGCGTATGGATTCGGCTCTTCCATAATAGCATATTCTCCATTGAGTTTGTGGAGATACCACGCCCTCCTGTATATCTGACCAGTGAAGTTCATCATAACATCATTGCTGCTTATTCCCGGTCTAATCACGCCCATTAAGAGTCCTGTTTTGTTCGCCCCTGCCTTACCCATTTTAGTTAATGAATACATGAGGATTGTGTTTAACGTTTCCTTTGCATATTTTTGCCCTCTTAACCTTTGGATGTCATTTAAACAGTTCTCAACAAGTTTATCATCGATCCATACCAGGTCATCTTTTATCTCATAATGTGGGTTCTCTAATTTCAACTCGACATCAACGTCAGACATCAAAATTAAATCTACTTCGTCTTTTTTACCATAAAGAATCTCCGCCAATATGCTGAGTATTCCACGGGTGTTTTGGTAATTTTTAGATGCATGGAATCTCTCTATAATAACTTTAAGAACTTCTGGATGAAACGGATATTGTTCAATAATCTTATCCTGTAACTCCCGGTAGTTCGGTGTGCTAATGTCTTCCGAACGTTTGTATAATCCAACATACTGTTTCGCAATCATCTCAATTGCCTCTCGATCTTTAATTTTCCCAATCAGTCTGTGCAGGATAATATTAATCCGGTCAATGTCTTCGGACGTGAGGTCAAATTTTATTGGCCTTGTGCGACTCATTATTCCCATAATCTCTTCATTCTCTAAGAGCAAAGAAACGAAAAGGAAGAGTTTTACAGATTTTTCATTAGCAACTTCCATGAGATTTTGAAGAAATGCTAAGTTTGCTGTTCTTCTCGGGGCATCCTCACTTGGAATTGCTCCATACCATTTCTCGATCTCATCAATCAATAGAACGACTGTGCCTGTTCCTACCAGACTTTTTATATCATCTACCGTTGGGAAATCACCTATCTCTTTCAGTAAATCTTCTTTTCCTAATTCTTCATATATTGGCTCCCACAGAAATTTATACCGCTTTTTCAAATTTAGCATCGGCATAACCACAGTCTGTGGAAAGGTTGGTAACAAATCAGGAGACATGCTGTTATCTTCGAGCCATTTCTTAGCCATTGTAGGGTCGTTGAAAATGTGGTAAAGCGCGGTTAATATATGTGACTTACCAGTACCATACGTACCAGTAATAGCAAAAGAACCCCGAATATCTGACTTTTGTTTTGGATCCATCTTCCTTGAGATAAAATCAATAATCTTACGAATTGTGGTGGTTGGATATGTAGAACTGAGCACTGCCTTGCTGTCTTTCTCAAACGCATCATCTTCACCGGTAACTTTGTACAGTTCTATTGTCCCCTTAACATGCCGCTCCAACACCTCTTCGCTTACATCCAATACATCCGATATCTTTGTCATTGTACCACCTCAGATTAGTTTTCTATCCCTCATACTACAATATCTCCCATCTCCTATAATTACATGGTCCATCAGGGATATCCCCAACAATTTACCAGCATCTCTGAGCATCTCGGTGGCTTTAATGTCACTATCGCTTGGCGTCGGATCACCTGATGGATGATTATGTATCAAAACGATAGCAGAAGCACTTGTAGCTATTGCACCTCTAAATATCTCCCTCGGATAGAACATCGAACCTTCAATATCTCCGATTGAGATCGTCTCAGATTTCAACATTTTTCCTCTTGTGTTCAGATAGATGCACATAAGATATTCTTGTTTTTGAAAACGTAACATAGGCATAAAATAGTTTGCAATATCATCAGCAGATTTAAAATAGTAATCTTCTCCCTTCATAAATTGGGATAGATGCATCCTCTTAGACAGTTCAAAATAAGCTTTTAATTGAATAGCCTTCGCTTTACCTATTCCCTTTAATTTACTTAACTCTTGTACATCCGCAGCAAAAAGTCTGTCCAGCTTCCCATCGTAAATACTTAAAAGTTCTTGAGCAATCTCCAAAACATTTGAACCTCGAGTCCCGGTACTGAGGATTATTGCAAGAAGTTCTGTTGTTGATAAATTCTCGGCTCCGACTTTCAATAATCTCTCTCTTGGTCTTTCTTCTTTCGGCAGGCTTAATAGTGTTTTGTTGTTCATTTTAACTTGTCCAGAAGTGTAAGAGCGATTGGTAATAATACTTTAATTTTGCCATTCACCGTTTTGTAAATTTCGTTGTGTACTTTTCCTATTTCTTTGGCTAAGGACATGCTTGACTATTAGCTTGACTATTAATAACATAGATTATGTTATATAAATAACTGTTGGATACCTATACTTGCCTACTCCAAGTCCTTTTATCTTTTGCTGGGAAGCTTTGAAAGTGCTCACTCGGTAGAACTCTGTCCAAGCATGACTTCCCCATGTTCCAGAACCTCCCACAGAAAAGCTGATTTCACCACCCCCGTTTCAAATTCTTCATCGGTATTCAACGCCACCATATTGAAAATAAAAACAATCGGGTGCCGCAGTTCAGGCTTATTTTAGCATTACGATGAAATGCGAAGCGAAAATGAGCGAATTGGAGAATACTAGGGGTGCAGTATGTATACAATAGGTTTGGATGTCCATAAAAATAGTAGCTACTATTTGATGATAGATGATGCGGGGAGAAAAGTGAAGAAGGGGAGATTTCCAGTGTTTTTGAATTACTTGTTGGAATTACAACGAAAAAGACTGGATCAATGAATGAGCGGATAGATAGTATCTCGTTTCTTTCTTCACAAGAGAGAGACGAAATCAAAAAAAAACTTTGGAGGGACTTATGTGGCTGGGCACATCCTTTTGGTAAATGTGGATAAAAGAGGTGTGTCCAATTTTCGTTTCACAAGGACATATGTACCACTCTGCTATGTAAAAAAGTCTTGAAAAACTTGAAAAACTCATTGATTTACTGGTTGTTGTGGGTCTTGAGAAGTTCGAGATAAGTAGAAAGGATATATTTGATAAGGTGGATAATTATAGAATTGATACTTCTAATTTAACATTGTTCCGAAATAGATGTTAGTTTCGGTTTGGGTTGAGGCAAACTCTGCGGTCGCTATTGCTCCCTTGCCTCGCCTTCGGCTCGGTCATATAACAGGCGGGTATCCGGCTTCGCCTTCGGCTACGCCCAAATTTGCTCCGCTTACGCTTCGCAAACTTTACATATCCCCAAAACGTTAGCAACATTGATTATCGTAACACCTCATGCATGTTCCTCTTGAATATAAGATAAGCAACGCCTAACATGCCTGCAATAGCTAACCCACCAGACATGCCCATGATCCATGCTTCGTATACCGATTCTTGTGGCGGTAATTTAATGGTAATGCCTGTTTGGATGCCTCCAACTTCTCCTTCCCATGAAAGTCCTTCCTCAGACTCCTTAAAATTATCATCAATAAAATCCAATCCAAGAGTAACTAAAAGCCATTTAAATGTCGCATAGTATTCACCCTCACTCTCACTTATCGCACCATGAATATCGCATTTTAAAACCGTTGCTTTTTTCGCTTCCTCAATTATTACCTCTGCACCAGCAGCATATTCCCCTCGTTCACCATATCTCGATAAATCTTCTTTGAGACACTGGATTACCACGTTTTCAAACTCCTCTTCATTCTCCAAAATCTCAGAGAATTCGCTTTCTTCCCAGAAAGACTGTTTTTGTTTTGGTAATGAATTACTGATTTTAACCCTCGCTTAGGTGCCTTTTCGCTCATTTATCTTCTTTCCACACTCATGACTGAATCTCACGAACCTTTGGACATAGCGATTGAAACACCTGCTTCACCTGCTTCGCAGTCTCTTCTATCCGCCCTTCGTTATTTATCACCACATCGGCGAATCTCAACTTCTCACGCAGTGGCATTTGCAGTCCAATCAATCTCCTCGCCTCCTCCTCATCCACTCCCTCACGTTCCATCACCCTCCTTATCTGCTCCGGTTCGCTCACATAGACCACTATCACAGTATCAAATTCAGCCTGCAGTCCCGTCTCTATCAACAACGGCACGTCAACGACAATGAGCGCATCAGGTTCTATCTTCTTTATCGCCTCTATCCTCGCCCTGCACATCGCCATCACTTCCGGGTGTATTATCGCCTCTAAAACCTCGCGCTTCCCTTTATTCTCTATTATAATATTCCGCAGCCTCTTCCGGTCTATCTCCAGATCCCTCCCGACTATCTCCTTACCAAAGTAGTTAACAATCTGCCACCATGCATCCGAGCATGGTCTCACCGCTTCCCTGCTCAATTTATCACAGTCAATACCGAAAGCGCCAAGTTCCATGAATAACCTGAGCACAAGGCTCTTACCACTTGCTATCCCACCGGTTATACCAGCAACAAGCGTCAAGTCATTTCACCACCTTCAACACGACGAACGAGCCCTTACCATAACCCTGCCTCACTTCCTCCATCTTATCCTCCTCCTTCTCATCCTCTAACTGCGTATGGAAACGGAATATAGTCTGCATACTTTTGATTTCCTTATCGAAGCCCGCATCCTTTAAGAGCGTAATCACCTCACGCGTATTATAAAATCTCGCAACACGATAGAAAGGACTATCTGACTTCTTATGACTGTATATCTCACCAAGAGGACTGTCACGGTCTATAAAAGCAATGATGAAGCAACCATAAGGCTTGAGCACGCGATAGACCTCTCTGAATGCCTTCTCTGTATTATCGAGAAAACAGATGGTGGTAACCATAAGCACGAGCTCGAAATGTGAATCTCTAAACGGGAGTGTCTCTGCAATACCGCCAATTACTTCAATACCACGTGCTTTTGCCAGCAGTCTCATCCCAGGTGCGGGCTCTATACCGAGTGTGATACCTAAGGGAGCGGCAAAACGACCGCTACCTACTCCTATCTCTATGCTTCTACTTTTGATTCTGTGCCTTTTCGTGGGTAACAGAGCTCTTATTGCACGAAGTTCGGCTTCATACACATGCCTGTGCTCATCGAACCACTCATCATATTCCTCTCCATACCGCTCAAAAGGCTCTATCCTTAACCGCTTCT
>Ga0190306_1000539_pt1 | contig 12468 bp, 14 predicted proteins | sample 48700734_MG_FD_161657 | JGI IMG/M metagenome (GOLD analysis project Ga0190306, IMG submission 161657) | Hydrothermal vent sediment bacterial communities from Southern Trench, Guaymas Basin, Mexico - 4870-07-3-4_MG | ecosystem: Environmental > Aquatic > Marine > Hydrothermal vents > Sediment ... | reverse complement strand
TTTGGTAAGTTTAAATTTTTAATAAACTTAATAACTCGGTTATGGTTACTATTTCTATGGCTTTGGTAGAGCGTAGAAAATTTATTAGCTTTTTATCTCCTGACCATATAGGAATGTTAAGATAAATAGAAAGAGCAACAAAAGGTGCATCACTTTCATCTATTTCTTTAACTATATTCTGCGCTGTTTCAAGAATACTCAGAGGTATCATCTTTTCATTGACTAACGAAATTTTTGTTAAATGAATGTAAAGCAATTCTGTTAATTCAGTTTCTGTGAGTTGTGAATATTTAATAATCTTTTCTTTGTGATTGAAGATTTCTATAAAAATTGAATAAGGAGCAAATAACTCAACCTTTCCAGAAAAGATTATCCTTTTTATTATATTTTCTTTTTTAAGCAGTGAAGAAAATAAGATGTTTGTATCAATTATCAACTTTTTTGGCATTTTCCTTCATCTTTACCCACGCCCTTTCTTTAACATCCCTGACCAATTCTTCTATTTGGCTATCTGTAATCTTACTTTTGGAGGTAATCTCTATTACTCTCAAATAATTCAAAAAATCTATATCTGGCTGGTCAAATTCTAGTTTTACTACATATTTATTTCCTATTTTTTCTACCTGCATTTATTGTTTCCTCCGTTTGATTTTTTAAAGCTTTAAAGATAAATTATCGGGTATTTCTACTAAGAGTTTCATTTTATTTCCTCCTCTTTTCACTTAATAAATTAGCATTTTTAGAGAAATTCGGCAACAGGCAATGTAATCTTAAACTCTGTCCCTTCCCCTATCTTGGTCTTCAATTCAATCCTCCCCTCAAGCTCCTCTATTACCCTCTGGACAATGGAAAGGCCCAAGCCTGTTCCGTTTTCCTTTGTTGAAAAAAATGGTTCAAACACCCGATTTATGTATCTTTCCTCAATGCCTGTGCCTGTATCCTTAATGGTTATGTTGACAAAACCCCTTGTTGGAAAATCCATGGAAATACTCAGCCTGCCTCCATCTGGCATTGCCTCAATGGCATTTAGGAAGAGATTTAAAAATACCTGCCTTAACCTCTCTGGGCTGGCCTTGATATAGACATCATCCAAAAGTACCTTTTTTATCTTTATATTTTCCCTCCATTCTTTACTCTTTGTAAGGAGTTTTAATGTCTCATCAATGATTTTCCTTATATTTACCCTCTCTTTTTTATCAGGGGTTGGCCTACTAAAGCTTAAAAATTCAGAGATCAATATATTTAATCTATTTACCTCACTTAGGACTATATCAAAAAGCCTTTTATTCTCACCCTCTAGTTTGAGTTCTTGATTCAATACCTGAACACAGCCACTTATGGCCGCCAAGGGATTCCTAATTTCATGGGCAATATTGGCAGCAAACCTGCCCATAATAGAGAGTGCTCTTAGCCTCTTTACCTCGGTTAAATCCCTAAACACAATGAGCCTACCTAAGCCTTTGCCTTTTTCGTCTACCAATGAAGAGATACTATAGCCCAGAAAAACAAACCTACTATCTGGCCTTAAAAATCCCATTTCCCCATTCATCCTCTCATCTTTCAATTCTGAGAAAATATCCTTCAGTCTCTTCCCTAAAATCTCTTCTGACTTTAAACCAGTTATCAATTCGGCGGCCCTATTAAAGGATGTAATCTCCCCTTCTTTATTTGTTGTAATCAGACCAGCATTTAAGCTACTGACTATATGCCTATGTAAGGCCTCTAGCTCATGCAGCCTCTCCTTAGACCTCTTGATCTGTTCTGTCAGAGTAGTTGTTAATAAGGCAATAAGATAAAAGGCAAAAAAGTTTATCAAAATGTGATAGAGGATGCCCAGCTCATATTCATGAGGGGATAGAGTAGGAATAATCCCATAATATCCTAAATCAAGAAGACCACCATAGAAGATACAGCTCAAAGAGGCCGCCCCAAAACCACCCCTCTTTTGGAGGATAATACATGCAGACATGATAGAGAGCTCATAGAGGAAGGTAAATATGCTATCTTTTTCGCCAGTAATATAAATGAGGGCGGTAATGAGTATTAGGTCTAAGACAATCTGAATATATGAAAGGGCCTTTAGCCTTTTGATGAATCTTAGCAGGATGATATAGATAAGGCTTAAAAAATAAATAATACCGGTCCAAATGAATAAATAAGTAATAGGGTATAACCAGGCCCCTCTAAGATAAAAAAATAAGATAGTGCCCAAGATAAAACTTGCCAAGCACAACCTAATAATAATAAGGAGCCTTAGCTTATAAGCTAGATCTTGTTCGCCTTTCACTATTTATCTATTTTGTATTTTTTGAGCTTGTATCTAAAGGATCTAAAGCTTAGGTTGAGGAGCTCTGCCGCCTTTTTCTTTACCCCCCTTGCCTCTTCTAATGCCTTAATTAAAAAGTCCTTTTCTACCTCTTCTATCTTTTTTTGTAAATCAAGACCACCTGGTGGGATATAATCTTTTTTTGGTCTTCCTTTTTTAAAATTAGAAAGCATTAGGCTCTCAGGCAGGATGATATTGCTGGTCTCTAAGGCAACGCACCTCTCAATAATGTTCTCTAACTCCCTTACATTTCCTGGAAAGTCATAAGAGCTAAGGAGTTCTAGGGCAGAAGAGGAGACCTTCCTTATCTCCTTTTTAAATTTTTTGGAGTATTTTTTGAGGAAGTATTCCACAAGTACAGGGATGTCCTCCTTCCTCTCCCTTAGGGGGGGAACCCTTATGGGGATGACATTTAACCTATAATATAGGTCTTCTCTAAAATTCCCCTCAATTACCTCCTTTTCCAGGTCCTTATTTGTGGCAGATATAATCCTTACATCTACCTTTATATCCTTTGTGTCTCCAATGGGCTTAAAACTTTTTTCCTCAACTACCCTCAAAATCTTTACCTGCAAGGTAGGGGAAAGTTCCCCTATCTCATCTAAAAATATTGTACCCCCATCGGCTGCCTTAAATAGACCTATCTTATCACAAAGAGCCCCAGTAAATGCCCCCTTCTTATATCCAAATAATTCACTCTCTAACAATGTCTCTGGTATACCAGCGCAATTTACGGCTATAAATGGCCTATCCCTCTTTGGACTCAGGTTATGAATTGCCCTTGCAATCAACTCCTTCCCTGTCCCACTCTCCCCCATAATCAGTACATTTGCCTCTGCAGATGCAATTTTAGGAAGCATATTAAGGATTTTATACATTGCAGGGCTTTGCGTAACTATCCCCTCAATTTTGATTACTTGCTCAGATGGCTTTTGTTGTTCTAGTGCCCTTTTTATAATCCTTTGGAGCTCATTTACATTGAAGGGCTTTGTAATATAATCAAAGGCCTCCTCCTTCATCGCCTCTACTGCTGTCTCGATAGAGGGATAGGCAGTTATCATGATAAAAATCAGTGAGGGATTGAGCCTTTTTGCCTCCTTTAAAAACTCAATCCCATCCATCACAGGCATCTTTATATCCACTAAGGCAAGGTCAAAACTCCTTTCCTTGCAAAGTTTAAGGGCCTCCTTGCCACTAGATGCATAAAATGCCTCATAACCTTGTTTCTTTAATACTATAGTCAAAAAGTCACCAACGCCCTTTTCATCATCTACAATCAAGATACTTTTTTGATTTGGCCCCATATAAAAGATTTAAGACAAATAAAGCCTGAAATCAAGATAAATTCAGTTGAGAAATGGAGAAATATCTGATAAAAAGAATAAGAGAGGTGAAAAATGGAAAAGAATGAGATAAAAAATATTCAAAGAAGACTGGAAGAGATGCTAAAGGGGATAAGTGATAAATTTGGTGCAGATCTATGTCCTACTTTTATCCCGGCCCCCCCTGAATTGACTATTACCTTTAATAAGTACCTAAAGGAGGCCAAGTCATTGTGCCCCAAACACGAAGGCATCCAACTTTTAGACCCATTAGATGAAAGGGCCTGCAAGATGGGGCAACTATTAAGAGTTGCTACGGCCTTATCTGAATTTTTATCAGAGGAATTAGAGAGATAATTGAAAATTGCCCAATGGCCATTTTCGGTGTATATAAAGGGTATGAGCAGGCTTAAACCGCCCAAACCTGTTAAACTTATCATGAGTATAATCTTTAAGGAGATAGATATCTGTGAAAGGGCCCTTCAGGAACTTAAGGTCTTTGGGGAAATGGATTTTATAAGCGAGGTCTTACCCTTTGACTTTACAGACTATTATTATAAGGAGATGGGAAGCCCACTTTCTAGAAGGTTTATTAGCTTTATAAAACTCATACCACCAGATAGTCTTCCTGAGATAAAGGTTAAGACAAATCAAATAGAGTTGGCATATTCCAAGGGCAATAACAGGCAGGTCAATATAGACCCTGGATATATTAGTGCTGAAAGGCTGGTCCTAGCTACTGGAAAAAATTATACCCACAGAATCTATTTAAAAGATGGAGTCTATGCAGATCTGACTTTAATATATCAAAGTGGTGATTTTAGACCACTTCCTTGGAGCTACCCTGACTATGCCAGTCCTAAGATAAGGGAGATGTTTAGGCTCATAAGGAAGAGGTATCTATCTCAATTAAGGGAAGGGGAAAAGTGATGAAGAGTATGACAGCATATGGAAGGGCAAGTACTAGCTTTGAAGGGCTAAATTTCATTGTAGAATTGCGCTCTTTGAATCATAGGTTTTTGGAGATTATTCTTAAATTGCCTCAAAAATTCCAGATATTTGAACAGGATATAAAGAAGATAATTTCCTCATATATCCTTAGAGGGAGGGTCGATTGCACACTGAAGGTAAATGGAGAGCTAGATGGTCTACCACAATTGGTCATCAATTGGGAGGTGGCAAAGAGCTATTACAATTTATTAAAGGAATTAAAACAAGGGCTAAATCTTGAAGGGGAAATTGGCATTTCTGACCTCATAGGTGTAAAGGATATATTTATCCCAAAGGAGGAAGACAAGGACCTACAGAAATTCTGGCCCCCAATAAAGGAGGCATTCACACAGGCACTAGAGGGTTTAGACCAGATGCGTAAAAAGGAGGGTAGCACCATAAAGGAGGATTTTTTTAAAAGATTGGAATCTATTAGTAATTTCTTAAAAGAGATTGAGGAGAGGAGCCCTTTGGTAGTAGAGGAATACAGAGAAAGGCTGCGTCAAAGGATAAATTCTATTGTGGAAAGAGAGATTGATGAGTCTAGGCTATTGCAAGAGGTAGTATTCTTTGCAGAGAGAAGTGATATCACTGAAGAGATAGTTCGCTTATATAGCCATTTAACCCAATTTAGGGAGATTATGGAGGCCAGTGGGGCCACGGGTCGAAAGCTTGATTTTCTAATCCAAGAGATGAACCGTGAGATTAACACCATTGGGGTAAAGGCCAGTGATGCCTTTATTAGTCAAAGGGTAGTAAATATAAAGGCAGAGTTAGAAAAGATTAGGGAGCAGGTGCAAAATATTGAATGAAAAATATTGCCTCTATAGATTTAGGGACGCACACAACCCGCCTTTTGATTGCCCAATTAGTGGATAATTGCTCTCTAAAACCATTAGTCAATAGAAGGGTCATCACACGTTTGGGTACGCGTATAGCAGATAAAAAGATATCCAATGAGGCCATAGTAGACGTTATTAAGGTGTTGGATAGATATGCCCAATTTATGGATACATATAAAGTTGAGGCCTATAGGGCTGTAGCCACTGCTATCCTAAGGAGGGCAAAGAACGCTGACCACCTTATCTCCCTTATAGAAAGGGAACTTGATTTAAAAATGGAGGTCATTGACGGTTTAGAAGAGGCACATTTAACAGCACTTGGGGCCCTCTCTACCATAGATGTAAGGGAATCCCCTTTACTTATTGCAGATATTGGGGGCGGGAGTACAGAGCTTATCTGGTTAAATAGAAGGGATAGGGTATTGCTTAGCCTGCAAGTGGGTTCTGTCTCAATAACAAATAGGCTAAGTCCATTGCCTACTGATGAGGAAATAGAAAGGGCCCTTAAGGAAACTAAGGAGGTAATCTTAAATGAAGCCACATTTTCTCATGCACCAAAGATGTTGATAGGCACTGCAGGCACTGTTTCAACCTTGGCTGCTATAGAAAAGAAAATCAGTATTTATAGGCCCTCTTTAATTAATGGTTCTATTTTGACAAAGGAGTCAATTTGGGGGATACTTAATAAACTGGCAAAATTGCCAAGGCATAAAAGACTGCTTATTCCAGGCATAGAGCCTGGGAGGGAAGAGATTATTCTGGGTGGTTCTATTATAACACTGGCACTCTTAGATGTATTTTGTAAGGATTTACTAATAGTAAGTGAAGGCGGGCTGTTAGAGGGTACAATTATTGATTATTTACAAAAAAATATGGGTTTAACCAATATTTATTTTATTTTGGAGGACAATGCCTATGGAGATAAAGGAGGCATTAACCTTTGATGATGTACTATTAGTACCTGCTAAATCGGATATCCTACCCAAGGAGGTAGATGTATCTACTCAGCTTACGCCCAATATCCGGCTTAATATCCCTATTGTGAGTGCGGCTATGGATACAGTCACTGAGTCCAGAACGGCCATTAGCCTTGCAAGGGAAGGGGGGATTGGGATCATCCATCGCAATATGCCCATTGAGCGCCAGGCACTTGAAGTAGAGAGTGTAAAAAAGTCTGAAAGTGGCATGATTGTAGACCCAGTTACAGTAGAGCCAGAACAGAAGGTCTATGATGTATTAAATATTATGAAACGCTATCGTATCTCAGGTGTCCCTGTAGTGAAAGGAAAAAAATTGGTAGGCATTATAACCAACCGTGACCTGCGTTTTGAAACTAATTATGAGAGGCCTGTATCTGAGGTAATGACAAAGGAAAATCTCATTACTGCCCCACCAGGGATTACCCTAGAGCAGGCCAAACATGTGCTACATAAATATCGAATTGAAAAACTATTGGTGGTGGATGAAAAAAACAATCTAAAGGGTCTAATTACCATAAAAGATATCATGAAGCTCAAAAAGTATCCAAATGCCTGCAAAGATAAATTGGGAAGGCTTAGGGTAGGTGCAGCTATAGGGGTGGGCAGTGATTGGGAGGAGAGGTTAAGTGCCTTGATTGATGCTGATGTAGATGTAGTAGTCATAGATGTAGCACATGGGCACTCAAAGAGGGTCTTGGATACACTTATGGAAATCAAGAGAAATTTCCCTGAAATAGAGGTTATTGTAGGAAATATTGCAACGGCTGATGCCGCAATAGATTTGATTGAGGCAGGGGCATCTGCACTAAAAGTGGGGGTAGGCCCTGGCTCTATATGCACTACACGGGTGATTGCTGGTGTGGGGGTACCGCAGATTACGGCCATTATGGAGGTCTCTAAGGTGGCAAGGAGATACAATGTCCCTATGATCGCCGATGGGGGCATAAAGTTCTCTGGGGACATCACTAAGGCAATAGCAGCGGGTGCAGATAGTGTAATGATTGGGAGCCTTTTTGCGGGTACAGAAGAGAGCCCAGGGGAGACCATCCTTTATCAAGGTCGCACATATAAGCTCTACAGGGGGATGGGCTCCTTAGGGGCAATGGTATCTGGTGTCCAGGATCGTTATATGCAAAGCTTAGAAGAGACTAGGTTTACATCTACTGATAAGTTGGTACCTGAGGGGATTGAGGGGAGGGTACCTTATCGTGGCCCACTCTCTGGCATTGTTTACCAATTAATAGGGGGGCTGAAGGCAGGGATGGGGTACTTGGGCTGCCGAAATATCAAAGAGCTTAAGGAAAAGGCAAAGTTTGTAAAGATTACACAGGCTGGCCTAAGGGAGAGTCATGTCCATGATGTAATCATTGTCAAAGAGGCACCAAATTATCAACTGGAGAGAATATAATTGGATAAGATAATCATCTTAGATTTTGGCTCTCAATACACCCAACTGATTGCAAGGAGGGTGAGGGAGTGTGGGGTCTATTCTGAAATCCTCCCTTTTAATGTAGATTTAGACAATATAAGGAGGGCTCACCCCAAGGGGATTATCCTCTCTGGGGGGCCAGCCAGTGTTTTAGAAAGAGGGGCCCCAATCTGCAATATAGGTATCTTTTCCTTGAATATACCCATTTTGGGGATTTGTTATGGACTCCAGCTTATTGCCTTTCTCTTAGGGGGAAAGGTAGAGACAGGAGCCTCTCAAGAATATGGCTCTACAATTTTGAGGGTGATCAAAAAATTCCCTATTTTTGATGGGATTAAAGGGGAGACAAGGGTTTGGATGAGTCATGGGGATAGGTTGATTATGCCACCTCCTGGATTTGACATATTGGCAAAGAGCCCATCCTCCCCTATTGCGGCCATAGGAAATAAAAAAAAGAATATCTATGGTCTTCAATTTCATCCAGAGGTTGTCCACACCGAGGGCGGCAAAAATATTATCAAAAATTTCCTTAAGATCTGCAATTGTAAATTTGACTGGTCAATGGGCTCTTTCATTGAATGGATTTTACCCAAATTGCAAAGGGAAATTAGAGGGCAAAAGGTAATTTGTGCCCTAAGTGGGGGTGTAGATTCTGCTGTAACGGCTATGCTATTACACAGGGCTATAGGAAATAGATTATACACTATCTTTATAGATAACGGATTGCTCAGGGCAGGAGAACCTGAGGCAGTAATTGATTTATTTAAAAGGAAATTTCAATTTAATTTTCATCATATAGATGCCTCCCGCATCTTTCTCTCTAGGCTCACAGGGATAGTAGACCCAGAGGAAAAGCGCAAGATTATTGGCAATCTATTTATTGAAATCCTAGAAAAGGAGGCAAAGAAGATTGGAGATATAAAGTTTCTAGCCCAGGGCACACTCTATCCAGATGTAATAGAGAGTGTTTCATTTAAAGGCCCTTCTGCCACTATTAAGTCCCACCACAATGTAGGGGGCCTACCTGAGCAATTGCCATTTAAATTGATAGAGCCACTAAGGGAATTGTTTAAAGATGAAGTCAGAAAATTGGCAAAGGAGCTTGGTCTGCCAGAATCCATTGTTAAGCGCCAGCCATTTCCTGGTCCAGGCCTTGCTATTAGAATCATAGGTGAGGTTACAGAAGAGAGGCTAAGGGTCTTAAGGAAGGCAGAGAGGATTGTAACAGAAGAGATAGAAAGGGTAGGGCTTTTAGACAAGGTATGGCAGGCCTTCCCTGTCTTGATCCCTATAAAGACTGTGGGAATAATGGGGGATAGACGTACCTATGAGCACGTTATAGCCCTAAGGGTAGTGGAGAGTGTAGATGGAATGACAGCCGATTTCTCAAGATTGCCTTATAAGGTTTTGGCTGCTATCTCTAATCGGATTACAGGTGAGATAAGGGGGATAAACCGGGTAGTATATGATATCACCTCTAAACCACCAGGCACTATTGAATGGGAATAAGAACCTACAAGAGGTTATCCAGATTGAGGTCCATTGTCTCTGAGGTAATCTTTAGCTTTTGCAAGGCCCTTTTTTCAATCTGCCTAATCCTTTCACGAGAGACCTTAAATCTCTTTCCTATCTCCTCTAATGTATGTTCTACCTCTCCTGCGAGACCAAAACGGAGCTTTAAGATCTCCTGCTCACGGGGGGTCAAAGTAGCCAATATAATCTGAAGCTTTTTAGATAGTTCTGCATGTTTAACCGCATCAAATGGAGACAGTGCCTTTGCATCCTCAATAAAGTCCTTTAAGGTACTATCTTCATCACCAATGGGTGATTCAAGGGAGATAGGCTCACGTACAGAGGATAAAATAGCAGTAATCTTTTCTAATGAAAGTCCAGTTTTTTCAGCTACTTGTTTGTGGGTTGGCTCCTTACCAGACTCCTTGAGCAATTCATAGAATGCCTTAAGTACTTGATTCTTTAATTCTACAAAGTGTACTGGTAATCTAATGGTCTTTGCCTTATCCAAAATGGCACGGGTGATTGACTGCCTTATCCACCAGGTGGCATATGTGCTAAATCTGTGTCCCTTTGTATAGTCAAAACGGAATATAGCCTTCATTAACCCCAGATTTCCTTCCTGAATAAGGTCAGAAAGGTTGAGACCTTGCCTTACATACCTCTTGGCAATACTTACTACTAGGCGTAGATTTGCACCTATCATCTCATCGCATGCCTGCTTAATCACCTTCCCAAGGCGGTCTATCCGGTTATATAAAGACCTAATCTCTGGGTCTTCATATTTTTTTGACAAATCTTTAAGGACATCAAAGATAAATTCTAGTCTTCGGCGTCTAGGCCCTGCATCCTTTTGCTGCCATTCTCTAATTTTTTCCTTTAGGTCTAAAATCTCTGGACGGTTACTTTTGCAACATAAGACAAGAAACATAATAGCATAATATCCCTTTCGAATACGACGGGTAAGCTCATATTCACGCTCTTGGGTTAAGAGACCATATGCCCCAATCTCTTGTAAATAGGCAGTAATTGGCTCCTTCTCTAGTACCTCCTCTTCTATTACCTCCTTTTCTTTTGTTTCCTCTGGTTTTTTAATAGGCTTTATCTCATCAATTACACGAACATTATTTTCCTCCAAGAAGTCAATAACCTTTTCCAATTCACCAGGGTCAGAGATATTGGGAGGCAAGATCTCATTAAGGATATCATAGGTTAAATAGCCGTTTTTACGCCCCATTTTTATTAATTTTTTTAAAAAGTTTACATCCTCCATCTTCATATCCAAAATTATAATTATGAAACAAAATGACATAAATGTCAACCACCCAAAAAAGTTATATGGGCTGAGGCAAGAAAAATGTTAATAAAAGCCCACAAAGAAACACAAAAAGGAGTTGACTTTTTATCAATATTGTGATAGTGACAGAGAGTATTTTTAATGAAAAAAGAACTGAAGGAGTTTTTTGGTGAGTTTGCGAGGGTATCTGCATATGCTACACAGATCGGCCTTGCTATTGTATTTTCAACTGTTATTGGTTTAGCCATGGGGTATTATCTGGACAAATGGTTAAAGATCAATTGGCCGTTTCCCCACTTCTTGATAATACTTTTTCTGGTTTTTGGGATAATTGCAGGCTTTAGGAGTGTAATTATAATAATGGGCCGCATACAGCGGGAACAAAAGAAGAAGGGCCTTTGATGATAGAAGAGGAATTTGAAAATTTACCTTCTATTTTAAAGAAAAGAAACTGGATGATATTAGCGTTTTCCCTTTTCTGCTCCCTTTTTTTCCTCTCTTGGCGTTTTACTCTGGGGATTTTAATAGGTGGTATATTGATCAACCTCAACTTCCACTTTTTACATCGCAATTTAGTGAGGGTGCTTATTTTTTCAAAGGGAAAAGGGGTTGTTTCTAAATTCCTATTACGTATGTTTGTTACTGGGGTAATTATTTTTATTGTCCTTTTTAAGGACTGGGTAAGTGCCTTTGGCCTCATTTTGGGTCTTTCTACAGTGGTAATCAATCTTTTCTCCTTAGCTTTAGTAGAGGCTAGGGGAATAGTCTTGAATAGGAGGTAGGTATGGAACACCCAATTTTATTTATGACAATACTTTTTGAAAAGTTAGGGTTTGGGGAATTTGCACATAAATATCCCCAGGTAGTAAATAGTTGGTTAGTAATGGCCATTTTAATTCTTATTGCAATTTGGGTAAGGCCCAAGATCAGCCCCCTCTCCCCTTCAGGGGCCCAGAATGTTTTAGAGGCCATTATTAAAGGAATAGAGGATTTTTTTATAAGTATAACTGGGGAAAAGGGAAGACCCTACGTTCCTCTCTACCTTACGGTGTTTATATACATCTTCCTTTGCAATATAGCAGGCCTTGCACCTGGGCTTTTCTCTCCCACAGCAAATACAAATACAAACTTGGCTATAGCTATAATAACTGTCATAGGGGCAGAGCTTGTGGGGATTAAAACGCACGGAGTCAAATATATCAAGCACTTTACAGGACCAATTCTCCCCCTTGCCCCCTTGTTTATTCCTATAGAAATCATTGGGCACCTTGCACGTATGCTTTCTTTAACATTCCGACTCTTTGGAAACATCCTAGCTGAGGACTTAGTAATAGCTATTCTGATGTTTTTGGCAGGTGCATTTTTGGCACCACTGCCACTCTATGCCCTATTTCTCTTTGCTGATGCCGTACAGGCATTTATCTTCTTTATGTTAAGTACAATGTACCTTGCTGGGGCTATTGAAGAGGCACACTAAGCGGAGGAAGGCCGCAAGTTATAAAAAAACTAAAAAGGAGGTGGAAAGATGGAAAGGAGTACAAGGATTGTTGTTCTGACAGGTCTATTCTTACTGGCATTATCTAGCTTGGCATTGGCTCAAGAGGGTACGGTTCCTGGGGGTATGAAGTTCTTTATCACTACTGTATTTGCAGCGGGTTTTGGTATTGCCATAGCTGCTTTTGGAGGTTCTTTAGGCCAAGGCTGGAGTGTAAATAAGGCGGTAGAAGGTATTGCCCGCAATCCTGAGGCCTCTGGTAAAATCACAGTTAC
>Ga0190306_1000536_pt1 | contig 12498 bp, 11 predicted proteins | sample 48700734_MG_FD_161657 | JGI IMG/M metagenome (GOLD analysis project Ga0190306, IMG submission 161657) | Hydrothermal vent sediment bacterial communities from Southern Trench, Guaymas Basin, Mexico - 4870-07-3-4_MG | ecosystem: Environmental > Aquatic > Marine > Hydrothermal vents > Sediment ... | reverse complement strand
GGAAAATGTGAGAAGAACAGGTCCTGGAAGGGGTCTGGAGAAAAGGATATCCATATATCCATACCTTACCCTGCCAGAAATCCCTCCCGCGCCATTCTTCATAAGTGAACCGGACAAATTCAGCACAATCCCCATGGTGCCGAGTAGCATGAATACTTGTGCCTTGGACCATGAGCCAATAGAGTGAACATTTCTATAAATTACCTCAAACAGCACCCAGTAGAAAAGAACATGGGACATCCTTGACAGGAGTTTCATCAGGAAACTGAACCTGAAGAAGGATGTTTGTTTGAAGTGAAGTATATACAGTGTAACAACATACTTTACACTTTTCAAAGTCAACCTCCAAACGCCTCGTATTTCTTTATGCCCATAATCCACATAAACCTGATAACGGCAAAGAAAAACACAAGCCAGAGCATAGCGGTGAGCAATTCCTTTGTCAAAGAGATGGGATAGTTCATGAATGCCCTTGCTGGAATGTAGTAGAGGTACTTAAAGGGAAGATACTGGATAAAACCGGGTAGAACATCAAGTGGAAGTACCCATCCTCCAAGGAGTGAGATGAGAAAGTCATAAAATCCAGAGATGCCAAATGGGTCCCCAATAAAGAATGTGAGAAGGTTAAGTATGAATCCAAGGGTGAGTGCCATGTTGAAGGCAATGATTGTGAAAATCATGCCTTTCAACATTCCATTTATACACGGAAAAATCAGGATGTTTCTCCACCACAGGATAAAGGGTAGTGATACAATGATGGCACTCATTGACCAGATGAGACAACCTGTGAGTATTACAAAGTAGTAGTATCCCAGAAAGTCAAGTGGTCTTGTGAGAAAGAATATCAGGTCGCCTTTCTTTATGTTTTCAGTCATTGTATAATAGGCAAATATAGGAACGAACATTCCCAGAAGCCCTGTTATGAGATAGTATGTGAGCATTCCACCAAGGGAATAGTTCCCGATACTTCCACCAGCCCTGTAAATAAATGTCCACAGAAAGTAGTAAACAAGGAGCATGATTGGATGATACGATACCCCGAAAAACAGGTTCAACCTGTAATTCAGGTGGAATTTAAACTCACACCTCATTGCCTCAAGATACTTCTTCATTATCAGCCTCTTTGAATACCCTTCTTATCACATCCTCAAAGGCCGGTTCTTCTATGTGTATATCTATAACGCCATCAATACCAGCAATTGTGAAGGCGATCTTCTTAACCTCGCCATCAGGCACATTGAATACAGCAGTATCCTCTTCCCATCTATACACTTCCACGGGCAACTTCACATTCCTATCCCTGCACCTTACCCTGAACTCCCTCAAACCTCTAACCTTTTCCTGCAATTGCTTCTTCTCTCCATCAAACAGGATTTTTCCCTTATGGAGCACCATGATTCTTTTACCAAGTTCCTCAAGGTCTCTTGTGTAGTGGCTTGTTATAAGTATGGTTGCCCCGGTCTCATTATTATACTCCTTCAAAAAATCCCAGATTCTTTTCTGGGAGATTACATCCATCCCAATGGTTGGCTCATCAAGAAGGATAAATTCGGGTAGATGAAGCAAACTTGCAATAAGTTCAACCTTGGTTCTCTCACCAAGTGAAAGTTTTCTGAGTGGTGTTTTAAGAAGGTGTGTTACATTGAGAATTTCAGAGAACCGTTCAACCCTTTCCCCGTATGATTCCTCATCAATTCCATATATCTCCTTAATCAGTCTGAAGCCATCAACAGGTGGAATGTCCCAGACCGTAACACCAAGAAACCCTCTCTGTCCCATGAAAAAAGAAATTCTATTGAGGAACGTTTCCTTTCTTTCCCATGGAACGAAACCATCAATTGTGACATTCCCTTCATCAGGATAGAGCACCCCTGATAATATCTTGAGGAGTGTGGTTTTCCCTGCTCCATTCGGACCAATAATTCCCACCATCTCCCCTTTCTCCACAGTGAAAGAGATGCCATTGAGTGCTTTTATTTCTTTATATTCTCTTTTGAAAAGTGACTTTATGGTATCCTTCAGGGTGTCTCCCCTAACCTCTTTTCTATAACATTTTTTCAAACCATCAACATTTATATAATACATTATTGCCTCCTGTCAGAAGTTTATGGAAAAGGAAAGATTATGTATATTAGAGAGAAACCCTCATGGGTTCCTCCTGTTTGAGATAAAGTTAGAATGAAAAGATAATATATTCTGCATGAAAAAATATTAATAAAAATTAAAGAGAAGTCAAGGGGGATTTTTTATAAATATGGATGCTTGACTTCTTAACAAGCAGGATTAAAATTCAACATGATTTTTTTGATTCTTTCACTTGTGTTAACACCGAAAGGGACGGTTGCCTGTGGCCCTCTTCCAAAACAGGTGGCATTCTCCAGCACTGGAAAGTTTCTGATTGTGACACTCCTTGATGGTACAGGTTTTCAGGTAATCAATATAGAAAGTATGAAGGTTATTAACACAGTAAAACCGGGAAAGGATTTCCTTAAATCAGGTTTTGTTGAGGTTTTCTTTCTTCCGGGAACAGATACATTTTTCGTTTCCCAGATGAACACGGACCATATATTCAAGTGCTATATTGATACCTCAGGCAAAGTGGAGGTTATTAGAAGTTACCATTCCCACGGGAAATGGCCAAAGGTGATGGCACTCTCACAAAGTAGGAAGTTTTTTGCAGTGAGCAACTGGCTTTCCAGCAGTGTCTCAATCATCACTTACCCTGATGCCAGGTTGATAAAAACCATACATACAAAGAATCCGAGAGGCCTGGGATTCACACCTGATGAAAAGTACCTCATTGTTGCTTCATTCGGTAATGGAGACATAATCAGGATAAAGACAGATACCTGGAAGGAGATGGGTAGAATACACATCGAAAGGGGAGCAATGAGGCATGTAGTAATGAAAGGCAATGGGAGAGTGTGTTATGTGAGCGACATGTTCCATGGAAGGATTTATGAGGTTTCAATAGAACCTTTCATGATAAAAAGACGATTCAGGGTTTATATAAATCCAAACACCATTGATATGTCCCCTGATGAAAGATTTCTCTTTGTCTCGTGCAGGGGTAGAAACTCTAAAAAGGGATACCTTGAGAGGAGTCCTGAAAACGGAAAAATCTATGTGATTGACCTGAATATAGGAAAGACTATTAAAATAATTGAAGGCGGAAATCAGCCAACAGGGCTTGATGTGAGTCCAGATGGAAGATACCTTGCCTTTTCAAACTTCAGGGATAACAATGTTGAGATTTTTGAGATTAAACCTTGACTTGGATGGACAATAATTTACCATTAAAAAAATGGAGGAGAGATGTTAATCATTCTGATGCTGTCAACGGTCTATAATGGTAGATACTGGGTCTTCTTCACAGACAAGGGTAATCAGAAGGGGAATATCTCAGCGCAGATTGAGAGGGTCGCTGGTCTTTATCCCTCCATAACAATTGAGAGAAGGATGAAGGCAATGGGAAAACCTGCTGACAGAGGGGACCTTCCTGTTTATCCTCCATATATAGATTCCCTGAAAAAACTGGGTTTCAAACCAAGGTATGTGTCAAGATGGCTTAATGCTGTTTCTGGACTTTTACCAGAGGGCATGGTGAACAGAATTGAAAAACTTCCCTTTGTGAGGGAGGTGAAAAGGGTTACCACCATAGGTGGTAGTTTCCCGCGCATACCCAAAACCCTTTCTTACGGGAAGCAGGAGACCAACATAAAGCTCATGAACATTGACAAGCTTCACAACCTTGGATATTCGGGGAAGGGTGTAAGGATAGGTATTTTTGATACAGGTTTTGAGTATGGTGAGGGTGCACACGAGGCACTTGATATGATACATGTGATTGCAAAGGCAGATTTTGTCTTTCCAGATACCATTGTCCAGGACGGTGATACAATTATCGTTCCTGACACAATTGTATCATACGAACAGGGAGAGGATTACAGGGAAGACACCTATCCCAATTGTTATGCACCATTCTGCTGCCAGACAGACCATGGAACCATGGTGCTCTCCATACTTGCAGGTTATGCTGCAGGAAGTTTCATAGGTGTTGCCTTTGGTGCGGATTACATCCTTGCCAAGACAGAACAGGTTTATGACAGAGAGGGGCACCATGTTGAACTCAAGGTTGAAGAGGACAACTGGATTCGTGCGATGGAGTGGGCTGAATCCATAGGTGTTGATGTTGTTTCAAGTTCTGTTGGATACAGGGACTTTCAGGACACCACAGGGTATTCCTATGCTGATATGGATGGCAAGACAGCACCCATCACCATTGCTGCTGAGAGTGCATATGCAAGGGGTGTGATTGTCGTGAATGCCATGGGGAATGTTTCTGGGGGTGCACCTGAAAGTTCCATTGTTGCACCTGCAGATGGTGAACATGTTCTATCCATTGGTGGCGTTGAGATGGAGATTGATTCAATCACCGGTGATACAGAGTGGGTGTGGTGCAATGAAGCAGCAGCATATGCACCAGATCCTATGGTGCATACTGCGAAAAAACCAGACCTTGCAGCCCCATTCTATGCCCAGGTTGTTAATCCTGAATGGCGAACAGAATTCCTCAAACTTCCTGGATGGGATACATTATCAATACCCCATTACATATCAGGTGGTGGAACATCCTTTTCAACCCCCTATGTTGCAGGGATTGCTGCCCTTCTCCTTGAAGCCTTTCCATCACTCAAAGGCAATCCTGATACCATAAGGCTTGCCCTTATTTCAACGGCTTCCAGACACGCTTCGCCCAACCACTATGTGGGTCATGGTGTTCCCAATGCTCTGGCCGCTTTGAATTTTCTTGGCGAACCCGAGGTTGTTTATAAAGAGAAGAACTACATCCTTCCTGTATATCCTAATCCCTTCAGGATTAATAAGAATAGTGTAATAACCATACCATTCGTCCTTGATAACAATGACTATGTTCAATTGAAAGTCTATGACTCTGGTGGAAAACTGGTGTATTATAGGGATGTTGGGTTTACACTTGCTGGAAGAAATTATACAAAATGGGTTCCAGGGGACTTGCGTCCTGGTGTTTATACGATAATAATTAAAACAGGTTTTACACGATTGAGAAGCAGGATATTCGTGTTGAGATAACCCAAAAATAGGAGGTAAGATGAAAAGGGTAGGGGTTTTTATTGATGTTCAGAACATTCAGGAGGTGTTTGAGAAGCAGGGTGCTGAGGTCAGGTATGACAGGCTCAAATCATACCTCCTGAACCGCTACAAAATGAAGGATGCTGAAATTATTAAGTTCGTTGCATTTATTCCCTACAGAAAAGAGGACGACAGAAGATTAAAACTTGTTGATGCCATTTCCCTTATGGGTTACAGAGTTCTTGGAAAAATGGCGAAGGAGAGGCCTGATGGAAGTATTAAGGCTAATATGGACCTTGAAATAACCCTTGAGATTCTTTCAATGATGGATAACCTTGACGAAATTGTGCTTGTGACAGGTGACAGTGACTTCCTTCCACTGATAAACTTTGTGAGCAGGAAGGGGATAAGGGTTCTCATTATAGGTCCTGGAAGGGGCCCCACTGCCATTGAGATCATCAGGGCAGCGGATGAGTTTGAGAACCTGGACGAGATAGAGGGAATAGTCCTGAAGTAGTTGACAAAAGAAGAGAAATTGATAATTTTATCCTGAAAGTTCCAGCGTAGCTCAGCTGGTAGAGCGCCTGACTGTTAATCAGGTGGTCGCAGGTTCGAGTCCTGCCGCTGGAGCTTTTTTATTTATAAAAATGGTCCGGATTGAAGGATCCCTTAACCATCTATTCAACCGGTGGAATTTTAAAGATTAATTCCTTTTATCATATTCTCAAACCCCATTTTTCATATCAAGAATTTCCCCTCTTTTGGCAAGTTTATAGTTGATATACCTATCCATATGTGGATATTCAATTACTCGCTTAACAGTCATTCTTTTTTTCATCTCCTTCATAACCTGACCTTTCAAAAAAACTCTATGAGAATAACACAAAATAGCAAAGATAAAGTCAATAGAAAATTTGATGTTGGGTTTACCTGAAGTTTTAAGCAATAGCAGAAAAAAAAGGTTAATCCTGTATTTCAAATATATGTATCTTTTCCGTGTCAAATTCTACATCCACTATTTCAAATTCTTTGAACCGTTTCTTAGAACTTACAGCAGTAAACTCGTTTTCACCGATTGAAATATGCAGAAGCAAATCCTTTCCCAATGGTTCAATGGAGGTTATCTTTCCCTTTAATGTTTGTTTTGCACTGGTTGGATTTATATAAATGTGTTCTGGTCGGATACCTATCAGGCAATCTTTTGATTTCAAGCCCTTTATTTTTTTTGCCTTATTTTCTGGTAGTTTAATCTTTGTATTCCCAACAGTGATAAAAAAACTCCCTTTATCATAACTTATAGAAGACTTAAGCAGATTCATAGGGGGTGATCCTATAAATGTGGCTACAAATGGATTGACAGGAGATTCATACAAATCATCAGGAGTGCCAATCTGAACAATTTTGCCATCCTTTAATACAGCAATTCTATCACCCAGACTCATTGCTTCTATCTGGTCATGTGTAACATATAGAGTGGTTATACCCAGGTTTCGCTGAAGATTTTTCAATTCCCCCCGTGTGGATGCTCTTAACTGTGCATCAAGATTGGATAAGGGTTCATCCAGAAGAAATACATTCGGCTTTCGCACTATTGCTCGTGCAATAGCCACTCTTTGGCGCTGACCGCCACTCAACTCACCCGGTTTTCTGTCCAGAAGCTCTGATATGGCAAGCATTGAAGCAACCCTCTGGACGGATTCCTTTATCAAATGTTCTTTTGTTCTGCTAATCCTCAGAGGAAATGCTATGTTCTCAAAAACAGTCAAATGTGGATATAGGGCATAACTCTGGAATACCATAGCCACATTCCGTGCCTTTGGAGGTAAGAAGACCTTTTTTGACGCAGAAGCGACCAGTGTTTCATCAAACCATATCTCACCTTTTGTTGGCTTTTCTAACCCTGCAATCAGATTCAGCATGGTTGATTTGCCACACCCGGATGGTCCAAGCAAAACGAAAAATTCACCAGAATTTATTTCAAGATTTACATTGTTAACAGCAAGAACACTCCCATGCCTTGAGAAAAAACTTTTGGTCAATTCAACCAATCTTAACTTCATCCCTTTATTGACCCCCGGGTTAACCCCTGTATTATATAACGTTGAAAGATTATGGTTAATAAAACCACAGGTATGATTGCGATGGTTGAGGCTGCCATGATATTACCCCACGGTATCTCACCATGCAAGCCCTGGAAAAGTGCAATCCCAACGGGTATAGTCCGACTGCGGTAATCAATTGTCAGCATTAAGGCGAACATAAACTCATTGAATGCAAATATAAATGAGAGTAATGAAACAGAAAAAATTCCAGGTGCTGCAACTGGAAAAATTACCTTAAGCAGTATCTGCCACCTTGTGCAACCATCAATTAATGCTGCTTTATCTAATTCTTTTGGTATCTGTGCAAAGTAACTCACAAGTATCCAGAGTGATAACGGCAAAATCCATGCTATGTAGGGAAATATTAAAGCAAAGTAGGTGTTTATCCAGCCAAGTGAACTCATAAATTTAAAAAGATAACCGACCAGACTTATCTGGGGAAACATTGAAACAGCAAGCACAAGGAACAATATAAGCATCTTGCCTGGCAAATCCAACCGTGTTATAGAATAAGCAGCCAATCCGGCTATTATTATACAAAAAAATGCACTCACACCAGAGACAATAATGCTGTTCCTTAAATAATCAACGAAATGGAGTGATTTGCTGGTCAATACTGAGTAATAGTTTTTAAAAGAAAACTCTATTTCACCCAGTTTTGTCAGGAAGTCAGGGCTTGAACTTAAACTGATTACTATCATATACAAAAATGGTGTCAGACAGAACACTGCTTTGAAAACATATCCAATCCATATAAGCACGGATTTAAATCTTTCTTCAATCATATACCTGACTCCCCAAATCGTGCCAGTTTGATATAAATTATAGATAAAGTAAACGAAATCACAAAGAGTATCACTGATACAGCAGAACCATATCCGAAATCACCCGCAAGATAATATTTATAGGCGTAGAGTGAAAGCGATGTTGTAGCACCACCTGGTCCACCATGGGTGAGAACATAGATGAGGTCAAAGATTCTTAAGGCATCAATTGTCCTGAAAAGTAAAGCAACAACAAGCACAGGCTTGAGTAATGGCATGGTGATTTTATAAAATCTTTGCAGAAAATTTGTTCCGTCAACCTTTGCCTGTAAGTAAAGTTCTGTAGGTATTGCAGATAGACCTGCAAGAAGAATGATCGTTACAAAGGGAGTTGTTTTCCACACATCAGCAATCACAAGGCCAAAGAATGCACCAACGCTGCTCCCCAACCAATTAATTGGACCTGTGGAAATACCTGATTTTATGCATATAAAATTCGCCAGCCCATAGTTATAATTGTAAATAAGTTCCCACAATCGTGCTGAAATCGCCGATGGTATTGCCCATGGCAGAAGAACGCAAGCACGCAGAAATCCTCTAAATGGTATTGTTTCATTAAGTATGAGTGCAAATATAAGTCCCAGAATTATCTCTATAGTAACGCTTACCACGATGAACAGGATAGTGAACCTGATAGCCCCGTAAAAACCGGGATCATTAAACAGTTGTTTATAATTCCCAAACATTATGAATTTTCTCTGCAAGAATGAAATATCCCTGAAAAAGCTATTAATAAATGTGCCTACAACGGGCAAAAGTATAAATGCAAGAATGAAAATGATAAGCGGTAAGATAAATGTATAGGATTGCTTTGCTTCACTGAATGTACGGTAACTCATAAGGGAAGTCTATTTTCTTTCGTATCTCTCAATAACATTTTGGGCCTCCTTTTCTGCTTGTGAGAGTGCAACCTCAGGGGTTAACTTTCCTGCAATCGCAGCGTTTATGTAATGCTGAAGAATTTCCGAAATCTGGGTGTAATAAGGCAGGTTTGGTCTCGGTAGAGCATTCTCAAATACATTTTTTAATTTAGCCAGATGCGGCAATCTTTCGAGCACTTCGTTATCATTATAGACATCTTTTCTTCCGGGATTCCACCCAAGTTTAAGGCCAAGTTTTTTCTGAGTTTCGTAGGAGACTACAAATTTTAAGAATTTAAATGCCTTTGATTTCGCATCAGAATATTTAGAAATGCCGATATGCCAGCCACCCAGAGTTGATACACTCTTACCAGATGGAAAATGCGGCAGTGGTGCGATATCCACCTTACCCTTTACATAAGAATCTTCACTTTGATGAAGTGCCCATGCATATGGCCAATTACGTTCAAACAAGGCATCACCTTTCTGGAAAGACATCCTCACTTCTTCCTCTTTCATCTCAGTAAATGTATTGGGTGGAGATATTTTATAAGTGTGGATAAGATCATACATAAACTGGACTGCCTCTATATTAGAAGGTAGATTTAACTTGATTTTGCCATCCCTGAGTATAATTCCACCCCCATTGGATGCGGCAAATTCAATCCAATTACATACAAGACCCTCATATTGGGCACCCTGCCATAAAAATCCGTAGAAATTTGGGTTGATATTCCTCATATCCTTCTGGACTTTAAGTGCACAATCCACGAGTTTATCCCATGTCTCGGGTGGCTCTGAATATCCATATTTCCTGAGTAAATCCTTCCTGTAATACAGAACCCCACCATCTATATATACAGGAAGCGCAATTAATCCACCATTGTATCTGTCCACCAAATTCACTACCCTGTTAAAGAAAACATCAAGGTTCATATTTTCATTTTTGATGTAATCATCAAGTGGCTCTAACCACTCTGATGCACCAAATTGTGCAACCCAGGCCACATCCATAAGAAAGACATCTGGATCGGCCTTCCTGGACTTCAACGAAATCACAAGCCCCTGTCGTCGCTGGTCTGTATCAGTAGGTTGACGCAGAATATTTACCTTTATCCCTGTTTGTCTGGTGAATTCCTTTACAAGTGTCTCCCAGAATTCTATCTCATTAGGAGCACCACCCACTGCAAATGTGATCGCTTCCTCTGTCCCTCTACAACCTGCAAACAGTATCATGAAAAGAGAAATCATCAGAATGAAACTTTTTCTAAACATAGTTACCTCCTGCACTTATTTTAGTATCGCGCTTCAAAGGTCAATTTTCTAAAACCTTTGTTCATGGGTTCTACACCTTTTGAAACTTCCAGAGTTTATCATCACAAAATAATATACAGGAAGGAAAAGTAAATATCAAGTTGCTTTTCACTAAATCCCCTTTTCGGGGGAGGTCGGAAGGAAAATTATACCTGTCCAATTACTTAAAATTGTATCCTATAACACATCCTTAGTAAAATATATTACTGAATATACTGTTAGTAAATATAGAAGGAGTAATTCCAGCTGAAAAAACAGGATGAGAAAAAATTCCTTGCCATGTGTTAAGAGAATAAAGGTTGAATTGGTTGTTTGAAAACCCTGTCCCGGGTTGGAGTTAGATTCTTTTTCTGTCAAGGTAGGTTATCCACCTGCCTGTTCTGAACCAGAAGAGTCCCCATATAGAGACAATGATATTTGAAAGGAACATGGCAAGCCATATCCCTGTTGGACCCATGTGGAGAGTTTTTGATAGTATATATGCGAATGGAACCCTTATTCCCCATAGCCTCACAATGGATAGTATCATCACAGGCTTTGTGTCACCTGCACCCTGGAATGCACCACTTATCACCATGAATATACCGAAGAACACCACTGAAGGGGAAATGATTCTGAACAGGATTTTGCCAAGTTTCAGGACCTCAGGGTCATTGGGTATGAAGAATTTAACGAAGTAGTTTCCATAAAAGAAGGTGAGCGTCATACCAATGGTGAGGAATGTCCCAATCACAAGCACACCCATTTTAACCGATTGCTTTGCCCTCTTTATGTTTTCTGCGCCAAGACTCTGGCCAACAAGGATTGTTACTGCCCTTCCAATGCCCATCCCGGGCATGTTGAAAAGTGAAACTATCCTGTTACCAACACCGAATGCAGCAACAACAGCAGAACCGAATGTATTAACAATCCCCTGAAGAACAGTGAAACCGATTGATGCAAATATGTTCCCTATGGATGCAGGTATCCCGATCTCAAACATGAGTTTTATAGCCTTCCCGTCTGGTCTGAGATATTTCTTTCTCAATTTTATCCCGTGTCTTCCCCTTATCAGGAGGAAAATCCCTATTAACGAGCCAACAGACCTTGAAAGAACGGTTGCGATGGCAGCACCGGTTACACCTAATTTTGGAAAGGGACCAATACCAAATATAAAAAGTGGGTCAAGTATAAGGTTCAATATTATAGCCACCCCCTGAACCTTTAATGGAGTGATGGTGTCTCCAATACCCTGGAATGCAGATGTAAAGAGGAACATTCCGAACATAAATGGACTTCCAAGAAAGATTATCTGCATGTATGATTTTGTCATATTAAATGTATCCTGTGGGGTTTTCAACAATTTAAGTATGGGTTCAGAGACAAAATAGCCAATGATTGCAATTGCCAATGCAAAGACGGTTAATGATACTGTGAGTTGCCCGAGATAAAAATCTTCTTTTTCTCTATCCCCTTTTCCTTTTGACTGTGAGATAAGGGTTGTTCCTGCCAGAGACAATCCTGTTCCAATGGCTATAATGACGAATATCACATTGAATGTGATTACAGGTGCAGAAATAGCAGCCTTCCCCAGTTTACCAAGATAGAATGTATCAATCAGGTTGTAAAGTGTCTGCAAGAAATTCCCCATCATAATGGGGATTGCAAGCACAAGCAGGGTCTTCAAGAGGTTTTCACCCTTCGTGTTAATTTTTATAGATTCAGGAGGCCCTGTTATCTTGATTTTTTAACCCCTTTCTTTTCGCAGTATTTTGCAACAGGACAGATTGAACATCTGGGGCTTATGGGTGTGCAGATGTTCTGTCCCCATGTTACAAGAAGGTCGTTGTATTTAATCCACCACCTGGGAGGGAGTTTTTTCCTCAATTCCATCTCCGTTTGCTCAGGTGTCTTTGTATCCACATAACCAAGCCTGTTTGAAATCCTGTGCACATGGGTATCAACACATATTCCAGGTTTTCCATATCCCAGTGTAATCACGAGGTTGGCTGTTTTTCTCCCAACACCTGGAAGACGAAGAAGTTCGTCAATTGTGTCCGGAACCCTTCCATTATACTCCTCTACAAGGATTCTGCATACCTGTTTGAGCCGTTTTGCCTTGGTTTTATAAAAACCCACTGGGTATATCAATCTTTCTATTCTATTTGTTTTAAGATTCAGTATCTTTTCAGGCGTATCAGCAACCTGGAAAAGTCTTTTTGATGCCTCTGCTGTGACCTCGTCCTTTGTCCTTAAACTCAGGATTGTGGAGATGAGGATTCTGAATGGGTCACGGGTTCTTTCTGC
>Ga0190306_1000534_pt1 | contig 12508 bp, 14 predicted proteins | sample 48700734_MG_FD_161657 | JGI IMG/M metagenome (GOLD analysis project Ga0190306, IMG submission 161657) | Hydrothermal vent sediment bacterial communities from Southern Trench, Guaymas Basin, Mexico - 4870-07-3-4_MG | ecosystem: Environmental > Aquatic > Marine > Hydrothermal vents > Sediment ... | reverse complement strand
TTCCTGTTTTATGATAACAAACCGGTAAAAATATTTACATTCCGATGCCATGGCCACAACGTAGGGAATGGTTTCAAACCATTCCCTACTATTTGTTTTATATATTAAGGGGTGACAGCCACAAAAAATTGTATGAAATTTATTTTAGATTTAATTTGGTTTTAATTGCCTGAATTTCTTCTTTGTCCAGTGTTCTAGCTATTTGAATTTCATCTTCCGGTCTTGTTTGCAATACAGGTCTATTATTATATGGTACTCCATTTTCATCAAGTAACAGCTTTAGTATTGGATTCTTTGGTGTTGCCAGATTTGTTTTAAGTACAACACCCTTTGAATTATTCGTTAGTTTTACATAGGTACCAACAGGATAAAGAGACATAATTAATACCAGTGTCCTTAGTATGTTCCCATCATATTTTGTGCCTTTACCTTTTAGTAAATCAATTATACCCGAATGACCATCAAGTTCATTTCTAAATGGTCTTTTTGTAGTGGCTGCAGCAAAAGCCGATGCAACAGCTAAAATTTTACCGTATAAAGATATTTTATCACCAGTTAATTTTCTTGGATATCCTGTTCCATTGATATATTCATGATGATCCAGAACGGCTATAAGTATTGAGACAGGAAATTCAGCTGATTTGAGTGTTTTGTAGCTTATAACGGGATGGGTTCTAATAACCTGTAATTCTCTGGAACTAAGTGCACCTTTTTTTTTATATATCTGGGATGGCAGGAGCAGCATTCCCAGTTTATGAAGCATTGCGGCAATTCCTATTTCAATTTGTTTGTGTGCAGGAAACTTTAAGAAATCTACTATTGCCAATACAAGTAAAGTAGTTTTTATACTGTGATAAATAATGTATGAATCACTTTCTTTCAGATCAAAATCTATATTCAGGAGTAGTTCCTTGTGTTCTTTTAACTGAGAAATAATTTCTTTTACCTTATCCGATACAGGTACAAGAGGCAAAGTATCAAGTTCTCTGAAATTATCATAATATTTTGTAAGGAAATTTATACATCCGGTTATAAATTCATGCATTTGCTTTAATTCTTCTATTTTTTTTTCGCTTGTTTCCAGTAATGATTTTTCTCCAATGGAGCTTTCGTTTTGGAGATTTCCTTCAAATGGTATACCGTCTGTTTTGACTGTTTCATAATCCCATTTTTTTAATCTCTTTATTAAGTCAGAATGTATAGATATGTCTGGTGATAAAAGAATGTAATTTTTATCAAGATATACCGGTTGATTTATATAAGAGTCAAGTTTTAGATTTTCGATTGATACCTTATTCATTTTATATATCCCGTTGACCCCTATGAGTGAAATAAGTAAACTCTCTCTTATATATTATAGGAGACTTTTACTTGAAATTTAAGATAATTTTCATATTATTCAATATTGTTGTGGTTTTTTCGTTTCTAATTGTAACTTTAATGCCTTTTTTTATGCTTGGAGGGGAATATAGTCTTCAATTTTTTAAAGACAGCTGGTACTTCTTTTTGGTTTTTTTAATTACAATTGGAATAATTGACAGCTATTTTTTTCTAAACTGGAAAATGTTTTCTTTATTAGAGTCCGGGGAATGGGATGATCTTATAATTCATCTTGAAAACAGGATCTATGTAAAGAAAAAAATATCTTTGCGTCTTTTGAAAATTCTTTTAAATACATATTTAATAAAATCAAATATTGAGGGAATTACAAAACTTGAAGCTTTTCTTCGTCATGAAAAACCAGAGCTTATAAAGAAAATAATTATTCCATTAAGTGTTCCCTTTTTTATTGATCGTAAACCTGGTAAAATGGAGGAATTTTTTAGAGAATTTATTTCACAAAAAGGTGTTGCACGAATTAGCTGGGTTAAGTTTTTATATGCTTATTCATTAATTTTGAATAATAAAAGGGATGAAGCTTCAGATATACTGATTGATCTCTGTAATATAAAGCTGTCCCCTATACTAAAACTCATGGTTATTTATTCCCTAAATCCTTTTTTTGATATAAATCTTAAGGATAAATTTAGCTGTATAGAGTTAAATAAAAATGAATTATCTTCTAAATATAAAAAAGAAAGAATGGAAAATGAACTGGAAAGTCTGAATGATATGGTTCTTCTCCTGTTACTTGCAAAATTTTCAAAAGAAGCCATAGAATGGCTGTATAAGGAATAATAGATGGATGTAAGAGTAAGATATGCACCTTCTCCCACAGGGCTGCAGCATATTGGAGGGGTTCGAACTGCCCTTTTTAACTATTTTTTTGCAAAATCTATGGGAGGAAAGTTTATTCTTCGTGTAGAGGATACGGATAGAGAGCGTTTTAGTGAAGAATCACTTCAGGATTTGTATGATACACTTTCATGGTTGGGAATTGACTGGGATGAAGGTCCGGTTAAAGGTGGTCCGTATGGACCCTATGTACAATCTGAAAGAACTGATCTTTATCGAAAATATGCAGATCGGCTTGTTGATAACGGCAAGGCATATCATTGTTTTTGTACAACTGAAAGATTGAATAATCTAAGAGAAGTTCAGAAGAGAGAGAAAAAAAACTATGGTTATGACAGACATTGTCGGAATTTGTCAAAAGATGAGGTTTCTAAGAAACTATCAGAGGGGGTAAAGTCTGTAATTCGATTAAAGGTTCCTCTTGAGGGTAAAACTTCTTTTAATGATTTGATACTGGGAAGTATAACAAGAAAGAATAAGGATATATCACCTGATCCTGTGTTGTTGAAATCTGATGGCTATCCTACTTATCATCTTGCAAATGTTATCGATGATCATTTAATGAAAATATCCCATATATTAAGAGCTCAGGAATGGATTCCCTCGGGTGCTATGCATATTCTTCTTTATAATGCTTTTGGGTGGGATCCTCCTGTATATTGTCATCTTCCAATGGTTATGGGAAAAGATGGGCAAAAGCTTTCTAAGCGGCATGGGTCTACAAGTGTTGTGGACTTTCGGAAAAGGGGATATTTGCCGGAAGCTATTATTAACTATGTGACCATGGTGGGATGGGCCTATGATGACAGCCGTGAATTTTTTACAAAGGAAGAACTTGAAAAATTATTTTCTCTGGAAAAAATAAATAAAGCCCCGGGAGTATTCGACTATAAAAAACTTGAATGGTTTAACGGTCAGTACATTAGAAAGAAATCTGAAGCGGAAATTATTGAAGCAGTTCTGCCCTATTTGAAAAAAGATGGAATAATATCTGAAGATGTTTCAGAAAAAGAAATGACTATTATTAAAAATATGATGGGTTTTATGACGGAACGGCTTCATTTTATTAGTGATATTTCTGAACTTTCCAGATTTTTATTTAAGGATATTGAATCTTATACCTTAACAGATCTTGTTCCCAAAAAGATGGATTTTGCAGGAACGCTAAATGTCCTTAAGGGGGTACGATCACTTGTAGAAGATTTTGAAACCAGAACTGATGAAGAAAATGAAGTATTATTCAGACAAAAATCTGAAGAAATGGATGTTAAACTGGGCTCTTTACTTATGCCTCTCAGGGTAGCAATTTCCGGTTCTAAAGTTTCCCCTCCTATTTTTGAATCTCTAAGGCTGCTTGGTTCAAAAAAAGCTTTGGAAAGAATTGATACAGTAATTGAACTGTTAAAAAATGAAATAAAAAATGAGGAAAATAATGGCAGGTAAAAAGGAAGAAAAAACAAAAGAAGTTACAATGGAAAAATTAGTATCCCTGTGTAAGCGCAGGGGTATAGTTTATCAGTCCAGTGAAATATACGGTGGAATGGCAGGAGCATGGGATTATGGTCCTTTGGGAGTTCTGCTTAAGAATAATATTAGGGATTACTGGTGGAAGGAGATGACTCAGCTCCAGGATAATATTGTGGGTCTTGATGCCTCTATTATGATGCATCCAAAGGTTTGGGAGGCTTCCGGCCATGTAGACAGTTTTACAGATCCTATGGTTGACTGCAAGGAATGTAAGACCCGTTTTAGAGCGGATCAGATTGATCTTGATGCTCCCTGTACCAATTGTGGAGCAAAAGACAGTTTTACAGAACCCAGACAGTTTAATATGATGTTTTCGACTCATTTGGGATCAGTTGCGGATTCCGGCAGCATTGTTTACCTTAGACCGGAAACAGCTCAGGGTATTTTTGTCAACTTTAAAAATGTTATTCAGACCAGCAGGGTTAAAATCCCATTTGGAATAGCACAGGTAGGAAAAGCATTTAGAAATGAAATTACAACAAAAAACTTTATATTTCGAACTGTGGAGTTTGAACAGATGGAGATGCAGTTTTTTGTTAAACCAGGGGATGATGAAGAATGGTTTAAGTATTGGAAGGATTCCCGAATTAAATATTATGACAGATTAGGTATTAGGAGTGAAAAGCTGAAATTCCATCAGCATGGAAGTGATGAACTTGCACATTATGCGAAGGATGCTTTTGATATAGAATATGAGTTTCCAATGGGATGGCAGGAGCTGGAAGGGATCCACTCCCGTACTGATTTTGATTTATCACGACATGCAGAATTTTCCGGCAAAGATTTGACATACCTGGATGATCAGACTCATGAACGTTATTTGCCCTATGTTATAGAAACATCAGCAGGCCTTACAAGAACTGTTCTAATGGTTCTTTCCGATGCCTATGAAGAAGAGGAACTCTCCGGTGGAGATGTTCGGACTGTATTACATTTTCATCCCGAACTGGCGCCAATAACAGTGGCTGTATTGCCTCTGGTTAAGAAAGATGGAATTAAAGAGCTGGCTAAGGGAATTGAGAAAAGTCTTAGAGAAGACTTTTCAACATTTTATGATCAGTCTGGTGCTATAGGCCGTAGATACAGACGTATGGATGAGGTGGGAACACCTTACTGTGTAACTGTGGATTATGATTCTAAAGAAGATAATACCGTTACATTAAGGTTTAGAGATTCAATGGAACAGGAACGTATTCCTGTGGATAAACTTGCAGAACGAATTAGAAAAGCAAACAAAGAGTATAAGAACAAGAGAGTATAATTATGGCAAATGGATTAGATACTTTAATTGAACGGGGATTTTTTAAACAGTGTACCAACCTTGAAGGTCTAAAGAAAAAAATGGATGAAGGTTCTGTGACTTTTTATGTGGGAGTGGATCCAACAGGATCCAGCCTTCATGTTGGTCACATGGTTCCTTTTTTTGCAATGCATCATCTTCAGCAGGCAGGGCATAACCCAATTGCTGTAGTAGGTGGAGGTACTTCTATGATTGGAGATCCTTCAGGAAAGTCGGAAATGAGGAAAATGCTTTCAGTTGAGCAGATTGCCCATAATGCTGATTGTATAAAAAAGCAGCTTTCCACAGTAGTGGATTTTTCAGAGGATCCCACTGGCGATAGTAAAGCTGTTATGGTGAATAACTATGATTGGCTTGGCTCGCTGAATTATCTTGAGTTTCTTAGGGATGTTGGTAAGCACTTTTCAGTTAATAAAATGCTTAGCTTCGAAACCTATAAGATGCGTATGGAGACTGGTCTGTCTTTTATAGAATTTAACTATCAGCTCTTGCAGTCCTACGATTTTCTTACCCTTTACAGAGATTATGGTTGTACCTTACAAATGGGAGGAGATGATCAGTGGGGTAACATTGTTGCCGGTATTGATCTTACCAGAAGGATGGCCGGAGCAGAAGTTTTCGGGCTGACATTTCCTCTTGTTACAAGAGCGGATGGAAAGAAGATGGGGAAAACTGAAAAGGGTGCTGTGTTTCTTGATCCGGAAATGTTTTCTCCTTATGATTATTTTCAATACTGGAGAAATGTTGCAGATGCTGATGTGGAGAAATTTCTTTTACTTTTTACCTTTTTACCTGTAAATGAAATAAAAGAGCTTGGAAAACTTGAAGGTCAGGATATAAACAGGGCAAAAGAGATTCTTGCTTATGAACAAACAAAAATAATTCATGGGAAAGATGAGGCTGACAAGGCCAGAGAAGCAGCCAGGGCAGCTTTTACATCCCGGGGAAGTGCCTCTGTGGATAAAAGTGCTATTCCATCAATAACAGTGGATAGAAGTGAACTTGAGTCTGGCATAAATGTTATGGATTTATTTGCAAGGACAGCTTTGTGCAGCTCTAAGGGTGAAGCAAGAAGACTTGTAACTCAGGGTGGTGCGTCTATAAATGAAGCAAAAATAACAGATATCGATAAAACAATTGATATATCATTCCTTGAAGATAATGAACTCTTGTTAAAAGCCGGTAAAAAAAGGTATTTCAGAATTATTATTAATTAATGTAGAGGCAGCCACCCAGGGTTTGCAAAGCAAATCCTGGGTGACTGCCCTTACAAATTCCGGGAATTGAGGTGAAACAAAGCAAATTATGTTAAGACTAATTGATTTTACCAAAAAATACTGGATAGTGTTATCAGTTTTGATTCTTGCATCTATCACTATCCTCTCTCTCTGGCCTGCAGCTAAACTGCCTCCTGTTCCTGGCAGCGATAAAACACATCATTTTATTGCCTATGCTCTGCTTATGTTTCCTGTATCATTGGGAAAACCCAGGTACTGGCTGCTAATAGGATTGTTTTTTATTCTTTGGAGTGGATCCATAGAATTAATCCAGCCCTATGTTAATCGTTATGGGGAATGGATGGATCTGTTGGCCAACTTTATCGGTTTGGTTTTTGGTCTGCTGGCAGCCCGGCTTGCAAGTCTGCTATAGGCTGGCAGTTTAGGAAAGAATTAAAAGTATTGGAAGAAAATTTAACACTTATAAGCCTATTTCGAGTATATGACTTAGGGACAATAAAAAAAACCCTCTCCAAAGGAGAGGGTGTAGGTGCCGCCGAACAGAATTGAACTGTTGACACGAGGATTTTCAGTCCTCTGCTCTACCGACTGAGCTACAGCGGCACTGTGAGAATACTTATACAAATAATTTGGAAAACTGTCAACCCGAAACAGGGTTTTTTAATTGATACAATGTACGGGCAGCCACCCAGGGTTTGCAAAGCAAATCCTGGGTGACTGCCCCTACATTCATTGACCATCAAAACACACTGGGTTATTATAAATTCATGGATCAGAAAAAAAGACTACAAAAAGCATACATGGCAGGATCAGTTTTAAAATCAACAAAACCTGAAGTTATAAAAGAAAAGTATGAAAAAAATATTAATAATGAAATTGATAATAATTTAAATAATGATCGATTTAATGAAGATATAATTTTACCTCCGAAAACTAAAAAGAAAGAAACAGCCCTTAGGGGGTTTTTAAAAGTTGGTGGTTCAGGTGGGTATCGTAAAGCGGCAAAATTTCTTTTACTTTTGGGGAAAAGAGAAGCTGCCACAGTATTAAAACATTTTTCTACAAAGGAAATTGAAGAAATTACTAGAGAAATTGCAAGTATAAAACAAATAAATAATCAGGAAGCGGCAAAAATATTGAATGAATTTGGCACCAGTAGGGGTAAAAAATCTTTTACCCCTACTGGTGGTCTGGAAGTAGCCAGAAATATGCTGACTGCTGCATTCGGCGATGAAAAAGGTCAGGCTATTTTTAAAAAAGTCATACCATTTAATGGTGAAAAGCCCTTTTCTTTTTTAGAAGATCTTGAATATCAACAACTAATAATGATTTTACGAAAGGAACCTGTACATGTTTTGACAGTAATTTTATCTTTTCTGGATGCTAACAGATCTTCAAAAATACTGGAAAGTTTACCGCCTGAAGATCAAACTGCTATTGTTACAAGAATGGCATCTATGAAGAAAATTTCTCCGGAAGTAATAATGTCTATGGAAGAAGTTTTAATTGAAAGGATAAGGACTCAGGGTAAGGTAGTTACAGAGGAGGTCGATGGTCAGTCTGTTCTTGCACAGATATTGAAAAACATGGCTTTGGCAGATGAAGGGCGAATTCTGGATACCTTATCAAATTCGGATAGTGGATTGGCAGAAGCGGTAAGAGAAAAACTGTTTACCGTCGATACCATAAATTATATAAACGATACAGATATGGAGAAGATTCTACGTGATTTTAGTGATATGGAAATTGCTGTCCTTTTAAAAGGACAGGGCTCTGAACTTCGAAATAAAATACTTTACAATGTTTCCAAAAGAAGGATTGAATTTATTCAATACGAAGAAGAGACTCTTGGAGCTATGCGCAAGTCGGATGTAGACAAAGCAATGAAAGAATTTCTCGATTATTTAAAAGATCAGGAAATCCAGGGTAAAATAGTTCTCTCCAGAGAGAAAGATGAGTATATTTAGGTAGAACGGAGACAGAAGAACGGAGACGGGAGTACGGGGGAAAGAAGATTTTAATGATTTTGATCTTCCGGTCTCCATTCTCCGTTTTCCTGTCTCCATCCGACGAGAATAATAACAAAGAGTATTGTTTATTTAGTTTAGGAGGATTTTCGTGTATTCAACAGGGCTTGCATATTTTTTATGGTTAATTTCAGGGCTGGGAGCTTTGGGATTTCATCGCTTTTATTTAGGTAAATGGGGAACAGGATTAATTTATATGTTTACAGGCGGTCTTGGGGGAATAGGATCTTTTTACGATTTGATAACCCTCCCCTTGCAGGTTAGGGAAGCAAATTTATGTAATGCATATGGAAATGCTATTTATGACAGACAATCCAGGCATAACCACAATTTCGCTCAGAGTGATTTTAAAACATCAATGAGAAGTGATATTAAAAAAGATAGTTTGGAAAGGGTTATACTTAAAACTGCAAAAAACAATCAGGGAATTGTTACTTCTTCAGAGGTTGCTTTGGAGAGTGGTTTGAGTATTGATCAGGCAAAACAGGCTCTGGAAAAATTAGTTAGTACAGGCCATGCAGATATACGGGTAAATAAAAATGGTGCTATGGTTTATTTTTTCCAGGAGTTTTCCAAAGGGAATACACATCCGGATCTGGAAGATTTTTTGTAAATATTTCCATACGTAGGGAAGGTTTTTAAACCCTTCCCTATGTATGAAATTTATTTCGTAGTTTTATCAGGTTTTTTCCAAAAGCTTCATCAATTTCTTTGCCGAAATGTTTATGAATTTCTGCAAGATAAAAATCGTGGGCAATATAGCTTTCTATTGACTGAACAAGGCCTCTGTTTTTAGTCCAGATTACCTGGCATCTTTCTGTTCCCCCAAGTGCACCTGTAATGCACATTTCCGAATCAACAACACAATCAAGAGTTCGTCCCAGTTTTTCGACTGGTCCCATATTTTCTGTATCATGATTGTAGGTTTCACCAAAATCCAGTTTATCTTTTCCGTAAATGAGGGCTAGAACCCTTACTCCCCGCTTACTTGCTGCTTTTAGACTTTTAACAAGTAATGACAACTCCTCGGACCATATACCAATGTAGATTGTGCTCTTTGCCTGATTAATTAGATTACAGGCCATCTCAAAGGATTTATCTTTATTTGGCAAATTCCAGACTGGATCAAAGTCGGCAACAAAGTTTACTGTTTTTAATCTTTTTTCAAGTTCTTCTGTAAATTGATTATATTCCCTGCGGAGTTTCTCCACCAGATCATCCGGGGACAGGGGACTGAAAAGCTCTGGTTTTATACCTGTAGAAACAGCGACTCCTTTTTTAATTAATCTTCTGGTAATATCATATACCCTGGAATGGGGGACCCCGGAGTTCTGGGATATAGTATATGCACTTGCTGGGTGCTGATTTAAAAGTGAAACGTATACCTTTGCCTCATATTCAGTAAAACCCATCTCTTTTAGATAGGAAAGAGTTTCTTCAAGATTAGTCTTCATAGTGCCGCCTTTATTTTCGGTTTAGTATTTGCTACAGGTCAAGCTGAATTGAAATTGCCTTATTAATATTATTCAGTTCTCTTGAAGAGATATACCCGTCCTTGTTAATAAGTCGTTTTTTGCTTACTGTGGTAAGTTGATCTGCCATTGCTTTGGAAATTTTATTTCTAAATGTTACATATGCTTCACTGGGGTATATTTTTTCAATATTACTTGTCAGTGGTATTATCTGAACTCTGTTTAGAAATGTATTTGAAGCATCGTTACTAACAATTACAGCTGGTCTTTTCTTACGAATTTCTCCACCAACAGATGGATCGAAGTTTACCCACCAAATTTCACCCCTTTTCATTATAACTGTCTCCGAATGTTCCTTCTGTCCACTCTTCGGCTTCATATTCTCTTTCTGTTTCTGCTGCCATTTCTGCATATGCAGTATACATATCTTTTTTGACAACGTGTGGACGTACCAGGTCCTCAATAAAATGGCTTATTTTTCGGGGTCCAATAACAGAACGTAAACCGTTGTACACTTCCTCATCTATTGTTAATGTGAGTTTTTTTTGCATTCTTGTACCTCTTCTATACGTATAATATACGTGTAGCCGGTGATGTTTGTCAATGTTACACTTGATTTCCAAAAAATAATAAGTTACATTGAATACAATAGGCATGCATAAAAATTTTGATTGGAACGATGAAAAGAATATACTCCTCCAGAAAAAAAGAGATATCTCTTTTGAGGAAATTGTTGTAGAGATTGAATCTGGAAATTTGCTGGATAGAATAAAACATCCTAACGGAGAAAAATATCCAAATCAGATGATATTTTTTGTTCAGAAAGAGGATTATGTATATGCTGTACCATTTGTTGAGGATGAGAATACTATTTTTCTTAAAACAATATTTCGGGATCGACGGGCAGCGAAAAAATATCTGGGAGGTAATTGAGTATGGCCAATGATATAGACTTTCTGGATAAGGAAGAAGAAGAAATTTATAATTCTATGGAGACAGATGGATGGGTTTCTGATTTTAATAGTGAAATTAAGGAAAAATATGAAGCTTATGCCAGCTCATCATTAAAAAAAGAGAGGCGAATTAATATTCGAATGACAGAAAGAGATTACAAAAAAATACAAGCCAGAGCAATGCAGGAGGGTATACCGTATCAGTCTCTTATTTCTATGCTGATACATAAGTTTAATGAAAATAGACTTACAATATCCTAAGAATAATTCTTATAAATTTCTGTATATATTATTTGTTATTAGTAACTAATTATAAGCAACGAGATAGATATACAGTAATGTATTTTTAATACTTTATTTATATCTATCTCTCATATCCTCAATGACTTCTATCATCATTTCCCTTAGTTCCGGAGGGTTGATAACCTTTGATCCCGCACCCCAGGGCAGTAGTTGGAATTTAACCGAGTCAAGCTGATTAGTTTTAAATCTAAGAATAATAGAACCATTTTTTCTTCTGTTAATAGTTTGTCCTGTATGCCAAAGGCGTTCTTTAATATATGGGGCTGTCCATTTGTCAAACTCTATTTCTATCTCATAATCCTCGGTTTTACTGAAAATTCCCATTTCCGGATCTATAAAATCTTTAGGATCAAAATCTTTGGGGACTATAAATTTAGATCGTAAAAGGTTAGCCTTTTTCATTCTAAAAAGTGCGTAAGTTTCAATTCTTTTTCTTACTTCATTTTTGGCAAGAAGATACCATCCTCCTTTGCTGAATAAGAGATAGTAAGGCAGCAGTTCTTTTTTCGAAAAATTCTCTTTTCCAGGAGACTTATATTCTATTTTAATTTTATGTTTTAGTTTAATTCCATCAGTAATTGTTTTCCATATATTTTCATCTATTCTTAATTCTGGAGGGCTTACAATAATACTATGGCTTGTTAATGAATCCAGATCAATTTTTATATTTTCCGGCAGATATTTTGCAAGTTTTTTATAACTGTTCTGTAATTTTTTAGTAAGCAGTGGATTTCCAATGTTTTTTACTGTTTCCATCGACATTATAAGGGCAAACAATTCTCCTTCACTCATTACTATGGAAGGTAAAAAAAAGTTTTTACTGGAGTAGTAGTAGCCCCTTCTTAATCTGTCATATTCCAGTGGGGCTTCGAGTCTGTCTCTCATATATTGAAGGTCTCTCTCTATTGTTTTTGCAGAAACTTCAAACTTTTTTACAAAAAGAGATTTTGAAGGAAAAGTTTCCTGGCGTATAAGGCTGTCAATAAAAAGTATTCTCTCTAAATGGTTTTTAGACTGCAATGGATTCTCCCTTTCTTCTATTCTAGCTGGGCATACGATAAGGGTCTAGCAGATTTGACTATTTTTTATTTTTATATTTTGTCCTCATTATATGTCTAAGTAGCTATGGTAAAGTCCATCCAGAGATTTTGCTATATAAAAATCTTTAAAAAAATGTATTAAAGGAGTAGATGGAATGAAAAAGAAAATAGGTGGAGTAGTGTTGCTGCTAATACTTTTAATTTCAGGTTTAAATGCCCAGGCTTATATTGATGATCTAAAAAATGGAGATCTGGATAAAGTTGAAAGGAAATTGAGTATTCTTGGTTCCTCAATGTCTAAAGAACCTGTTCTTTCAAGATATCTTGATATTTTTGGAGCAGATCCCGGAATAGTAAAGGAGCTTATTTCCAGAGGTGCAGATCTAAATATGGCTCCGGCAAGTTTTGGACGC
>Ga0190306_1000533_pt1 | contig 12538 bp, 6 predicted proteins | sample 48700734_MG_FD_161657 | JGI IMG/M metagenome (GOLD analysis project Ga0190306, IMG submission 161657) | Hydrothermal vent sediment bacterial communities from Southern Trench, Guaymas Basin, Mexico - 4870-07-3-4_MG | ecosystem: Environmental > Aquatic > Marine > Hydrothermal vents > Sediment ... | reverse complement strand
GGCTGGTTGGTCGTCAGCAGCCGAACCACCAGCCTCACCAGCTTACGGGCGGTAAGCACGATGGCCCGCTTGTGCTGGTGCTTGCGCACCTCACGATACTTTCGCTCGTAGTAGGCGGCATACTCCGGGTCGCGCATCCTGACCTGGTTAGCCGCCTCACAGAAGTAGTAGCGCAAGTAGCGGTTGCCGGTGCGAGTGAGGCGCGTCTCCTCGGCCTCGAAATCGGCCGACCCTATCTTGCGCCACTTGAAGCCGGCATACTTGGCCACCTTGGCCTGGTGGTAGTCGAAGCGTGCCAGGTTTCCTATCTCGGCGATGATGCCGCCGGAGAAGACGGGCCCGAAGCCGGGGATGGTGTCCAGGGTGTGGGGGATAGTTTCCATCCGCTCGGCGATGGCGCTGGCGAGCCGTTTCTCCTGCCTTTCCAGGAAGGAGATGTGTTTGAGGCTCATCCTCAGGATGAGATTGACGGGGCGGGCGAGAGTCTCAGGCAAGGGGTAGGAGTCCTGGGCTACAAGTCTCAGCTTGCGGGCGTTCTCGGTGGGATCTGGGAAGCGCCGCTTGCCCTTGAGGTCGATGAACTCCACCAGCTCGTCGAAGGGGATGGCGGCGATCTCCTCGATGGAAGCGAACTCCTGAAGGATGGCCCGGCTGGCGGCTCCGAAGATGTTGGAAAAGGGTCGTTTGTCTTGGCGGGTGTACTCGCTGGCCTTGAGGTAGATGATGGCCAGGCAATAGGCCTTCTCCCGGGCCAGGTTGTGCACTACGTGGAAGCGATAGCGGGTCAGGCAGCGCAAGGGGAAGTAGCGCTCCTCGTAGCGGAAAGGGGCAGGTAGATCGCGGCCCAGACGGAGCCTGTCGGCGATTACGAAGGCATCAATGGGGTCTGTCTTGTCCAGGTCGATGTAGGTTTTCTTGAAGTTGGCGGTGAGGCGAGGATTGAGGGGATAGAGTTCCACCGGCCATTGGTTAAGAAAGGGGTCCTGAGCCAGGGTTTGGAAGAAGTGCCACCAATAGAGGCCGGTGGCTTCAGCAGCGATGTGAATGGCATCGTAGTCTCCGGCGGCCACAGCAGCTGCTACCTGCCTGACGAAATCCTCTGTGCCGGGGCGGTTGTTCTCCACGGTGAAGCGTGGGGCTACCTCTTGGCCTTGGCCATCCATGAGGCAGACGGTATTGGTCTTGCGGTGGACGTCAACGCCTACCAGTAGAGGGTTAGACATGGTTCATCCCTCCTTCCACAGGTGTGGTGTTTGTCGTCCGCCCAAGGGGGGTGGAATCCCTGGCACCCGATGAGGTCAACAGCCTCGCGGTCAATGAGAACTCCCCCTGCCACCAGGATGCGCCCTGGGTCTGCTGCCCCAGGTGGTGACAGGTTGCGAACAAGATGCGGGTTAGAAGTACCCATCGGGACGAGGGGCGCATGCTTTGACAGAAGTCACCCCGTGGGGTGCAACAAGGAGGAAAAGCGCTTCCCTCCCTGGGCCAGCCCCCAGGATGCCAGAGATTCCCCATTTTGTCAAGTGGGCGGCGGGCTGGCGCCCCCACACCAAACATATTATACGAGGAGGTTTGTCATGCCTGGACAGCAGATCACTTTGGCCACCAGGCTCATGAACTGGTGGTACGACTGGGGGGTTTTTCTCTTCACCTTCATCGCCATCGGGCTCATCGGCTGGGTCTTCTCCGACGCTAAGAAAAAGCGCCGGCAAGACATCGGCTGGCAACTGATGGTGGCGCTGCCGGCCCTCCTGCTGCTTCCCTCGCTGGTGATGCGGATCAATAGCCGATCCATGGTCACCAGCCGCCACCTGCTGGAGCCCTTCTTCTGGCTGGGGTTGGTGGGTGGGGTGATCCCTATCCTGGCCGCCATGGGTTACTCTTTGACGGCCGGCCCGGCCCCCGCCCCATACATGCCACCACCGCCACCGACCCGGCGGGCTCCCAGGCCGGAGGTGCCGCCGGCTCCACCCGTGAGGGAGCGAGCCGCGCCCACAGTCCGGGAGGCAAGGCCGCCCAGGAGGGCGCCCACCGCCAACGCCCTGCTCTACGTCCGATCGGGCCCCAGGGCAGGCACCCACTACCGTTTGAACCTGGGTAGCACCACCATTGGGCGCAGCAGGGACAACGACATCTGCATTGACCACCCCGAGGTTTCGGGAGAGCACGCCCTGATCAAAGAGGAGAGAGGGCGCTTCACCCTCCACGACCGGGGCAGCACCAACGGCACCTTCCTCAACGGGGAGCTGCTGAGGGCGCCGCTGATGCTGGAGGATGGCGACGAGATCGGGCTGGGGCAGGCGGTCATCCTGACCTTCAAAGTTCTTGCCTAAGGAGGGTGAGGGCATGGGCCTCTTGACAAAAGGTCGAAGAAAATGGCCTTGGGCCCTCATCGTGACCCTGGTGGCTGCGGTCTCGCTGGTCCCTTGGGGATCGGCAGGGGCAATCGGGGAGCCTATCTTAACCATCAACCAGGTCAAGAACGAGGGGTTCCCCACCGTGGTGGCCTACGTCACGGTCTCCGACCAATCGGGCATCCCCATCATCGGCCTGAGCAAGGCCAACTTCGAGGCCTTCGAGGACGGGAAGCCGGTGCCCGACCTGACGGTCTCCACGGCCATTGATAGCCAGGAGGGCATCGCCGCCATCCTGGCTATAGACACCAGCGGCAGCATGAAGGGACAGCCCATCAAGGACGCCAAAGAGGCGGCCAAGGTGTTCATCGGCGACCTGACCGCGAACGATCGGGCAGCCATCATCGGCTTCAGCGCGAAGGTGGACCTCCTCCAGGACTATACCGCAGTCAAGGCCGACCTGAACGCCGCCATCGAAGCCCTGACGGCCGAGGGAAACACGGCTCTCTACGACGCCATCTACGACGCCGTGGGCCACGCCTCCCGCCTGCCTCCAGGGCGCAAGATGATCCTCATCCTCACCGATGGCGAGGACACGCAGAGCAGCGTCACCCTCGACGATGCCATTAACCGGGCCCGGGAGTTGAACGTACCCGTGTTCGCCGTCGGCTTGGGGAAGATCGTGGCCGATCCGCTGAAGCGGTTGACCAAACTGACGGGCGGGAGATACTTAGAGGCGCCCTCCTCCACGGAGTTGACGGAGTGTTTCAAGCTCATCTCCGATCAACTGCGCTATCAGTACATCGTTTCCTACCAATCCCAGACGCCGGCCGACGGCCGAGAGCACACCCTGGTGATCAAGGTCACCTACCAAGGCAAAATCAGCCAGGATAGCCGAACCTTCTTCGCCACCTCAGTAAAGCCTTCCATCGCCCTCCCGGGCCTCACAGACGGGATGGAGGTGGCCGGCGTGGTGGAGATCGCGCCGGATATCCAACCGCCCGACTTCGTGGCCCAGGTGGAATACTCCCTCGACGGCAAGGCCATAGCCACCGTTGATCAGGCCCCCTTCAGCTACCGATGGGATACCTCGGGGGTCGCCCTGGAGGAACATACCTTGGCCGTTACGGTGCGAGACCAGGCCGGCAACGAGGCCCAGACGATGGTGAGGGTGCGGGTGGTGTCGCTTCTGGAGGTGGAGATCGCCTCTCCCCTGGAGGGAGCGGAGGTCTCCGGTCAGGTGATGGTGGAGCCCTCCATCACGGCCTTTCATCAAGTGGCCTCGGTGGAATACCTGTTGGATGGGAAGCCCCTGGCCACCGTTGATCAAGCTCCCTTCAGCTATCAATGGAACCTGGCGGGGGTGACGGCCGGCCAGCACACCTTGGTGCTTCGGGTCCATGATAGCGAGGGCAACACCGCCGAAGCCGTGCGTCGCGTGCAGGTTGTGGTCCCCTTGACGGTCCACATCACCTCCCCGGCCGCGGGGGCGGAGATCGAAGGCGTTGTGACCCTCTCCGTGACCGTGACCCCAGTTGGCGCGGCGGAGCGGGTGGAATACCTGCTGGACGGTCAGAGTCTGGCGGTGGTCGAGGAAACGCCCTTCAGCTATCAGTGGGATCCAGGAGGGGTGGAGGCCGGTTCTCACACCCTGACGGCCAAAGCCTACGGCCCGGGCCAAACGGCCCAGGATCAGGTAGAGATCACCGTGGTTCATCCGACACTGCCCTGGGGGTTGATCTTCGCCCTGGCGGCCGTCGTGGCGGCGGCTATCCCGCTCCTCTTGGCCGCAAAGAGGCGAAAGCCGACCCCCGTCCCATCGGCCGTGGCTCCAACCAGGGAGATCGCGGCCCCGCCCAGGCCCGAGAGGCGACCTCAGGGCTGGCTTGTAGAGAAGGGAGGCGAGGGCCGGCGGTGGCAGCTCCGGGCGGAGGAGACCCTGGTCGGCCGCGAGGTGGGCCCTGAGGGCGTCCTCATTGACGATCCCCTGGCCTCGCGGCAGCACGCCAAGATCAAGTTTGAGGACGGAGCCTTTGTCTTCTACGACCTGGGCCCTACCAACCCTTCCCTGATCAACGGCGTGGAGTACCGAGGCCCCCATCGGCTGCGGGAGGGCGATGAGGTGACGATCGGCGATACGACCTTGATTTTTAAGACCACCCGGTAGGTATTTCCTGCGGCAGAGACAATAGAAAGGGTAGGAGGATTCTCCCGCCAGAGGCTTAGGGGGTATCTTTCGATTTCCCCCTGTTTCCTATTTGGCGTTTGGCAGCGCCGCAAATGGGGGGTGCAGGGGCGAAATCCCCCCTGGTAGGGGGTTCGGGAGGTGTCCCCCTGATCTCCCCCTCCACTACGGATTAGTGTTTGACAATGCCGCAAATATCAAGGGAGGAAAAACAATGAAAAACGATCTGAAGACCAAAGGCACACCGTTGGTGTGTCCCATCCACGGGCCCCTGGAACCGGGGTGGACTACCTGTCCCTACTGCGAGAAAGAGGCCAGGGAAAGGACGCGCGGCGGAAGCGAGAAAACGACGCAGCAGCGGGCGGTCCCTCCAAAGCCCAGGGCCCTGAGCGAGAGGGAGGGCCAGAAGACCATCCCTGCTGGCGGGCGCCGCAAGGACGAGAGGAGGGGTGAGACCGTTAAACGCCCACCTGGCCCTCCCGAGCGGGGGAGAGGTCGCGTCCCACCCACGGAGCGCGTGCAAAGGCCGCCCGAACTGTTGGCCTGGCTGATCATGAAGGAAGGAATCCGGGTCGGACAGGTCTTCCCGCTAAACCCGGGGGGCACCGACATCGGGCGCGATCCTTCTAACCACATCATCATTGACGATCCTAAGGTCTCGGCTTTCCACGCCAAGGTTAAGGTGGAGGAGGGAAAGCAGTGGATGGTGTGGGACCTGGCCAGCGCCAATGGTACGTTCGTCAACGGCGAGAGGGTCACGGCCCCCGTGGCCATCAAAGAGAACGACGAGATAAAGCTGGGGACGACGGTGCTGGTGTTGAAGACATTGTAGTAGAAAAAGGGATGATCATGTCATGGGCCGATCCGGAGCTTTGCTGCTTTGCTTCGAGGGCGTGCGACACCCCATCACCCCCCAGGGGCTGCGGATAGGGCGCAGCGCGGAAAACGACATAGTTCTGGCCGACGACTTGGTCTCGCGTCGCCATGCCTTCCTTTGGTGCCAGCACGGTCGCTGCTACGTCCGAGATGAAGGGAGCACCAACGGCACCTGGCTTAACGGCGAACGGGTGGTGGGGCCCCAGGAGCTTTACCCAGGCAACGTCTTGGTAATCGGCGCGGCGACGTTTAGGATCGAGGCAGAAGAGGTTCCCGTAAAGCGAGAGAGACGGGGGACCCCCTTCTTGATCCCGGCCCTCGCTGGAGCCATTGTCCTCGTGGCCATTGTGCTGGGGGTGATATTGTCTCCGCCCGGCGGCAGGGTGGCGATGGAAGGAACCCCAGTGGTTGCCCTTGTGCAGCCAACAGCTACTTTCACACCCGCGGCTCCGACCCCCATCCCCACGCCTGTACCGGCGATGGCCACCTTCACCGCCACGCCGACGGCTCCGGCCACGCCCACTCCCACAGCTACGCCTACCCTCACCCCCACGCCGACAGCCACCCTCACCCCCACGCCGACGCCCACTTTGTCTGCAGCACATCTGATCGAAAGAGCGCAGGTGGCTACGGTGATGATCGTTGCGCCGGATGACGCCGGCGAGTCCTGCGCTTTGGGCTCGGGTTCCGTTGTCGATCCACGAGGGCTTATCCTCACCAATTTCCACGTCATGGGCGATACCGAGACGGGAGAGCTGTACAATAGTAAGGGGATAGCCGCAGTGGGCATCACCACCAAACCCGATGCCCCGCCGGGCCCTTGGTATATAGCGAGGATACTGGAGCGAGACGTAGACCTGGATGTAGCAGTGCTGGAGATCGTCGCCGATGAGGATGGAAACCCGCTAACCGAGGAACTCAGCTTGTCTGCAGTGCCCCTCGGTGACTCCGATGCCCTCCAGTTGGGCGACGAAATGTCGATCTTGGGCTACCCAGGCGCAGGCCTCCTAACCTCTCCCGAGGAGTTCATCCTCTCCATAACCCTCACCAAGGGGACCGTCTCTGGCTTCCTCACCAGGGAAGATGGGGTACGAATCTGGATCAAAACCGACACGGAGATCAGCGGGGGAAACAGTGGGGGGATGGCCATCAACGAGAGAGGCGAGCTGATCGGCATCCCCACTCAGGTCTCGCCCGACCGCCGGGGCCTGGGCAAGCTAGGGCTCATTCGTCCTATCAATTTAGCTCGGTCGTTGATTGATTTGGCCCGACAAGAGGTTGGGAAAGGATCTCCCTAACTTTTTAAGCCATATTCGAAAGCTTGTGGCTTCTGGAGATTCCTGAAGCCACGCCTACATCCTACCTGACGGCTGGATATTTTGGACGGGGGCAATGAACTATGCAGCAGGATCTAATGGGTAGATCCCTGGGCAAGTACCAAATACTGGAGGAGATAGGGCGGGGCGGCTTCGCTACCGTCTACAAAGCCCTCGACACCACCCTGGATCGAGTGGTCGCCCTCAAAGTCCTGGCACCCCACCTGACTTGGGATACCACCTTCGTGGCCCGTTTCAAGCAGGAGGCCAGGGCAGCAGCCAACCTGCACCACCCTAACATCGTCATCATCTACGAGGTGGGCGAGATCGAGGGGGTGCACTACATCGCCATGGAGTACCTGGCGGGGCGCTCGTTGAGCGACGTCCTCGACGAGGAAGGAGCGCTGGCCCTCCCAGAGGTGGTGAGCATCGTGGAACAATTGGCCTCCGCTCTGGACTACACCCACGCCAGCGATCTGGTCCACCGCGATATCAAGCCCAGCAACATCATCGTCAGCGAGATAGGCCACGTCACCTTGACCGATTTCGGCATCGTCAGGGCCGCCGCGGGCACCCGCCTCACCGCCACAGGAACCATCATGGGCACGCCGGAGTACATGTCCCCTGAGCAGGTGATGGAAGAGGAAGTGGGGCCGGCCTCTGACATTTACTCCCTGGGCATCGTCTGCTACGAGATGCTGGCAGGGCAGGCCCCCTTCGCTGGCACTACCGCATCCGTGCTGCACGCCCAGGTGTACGAGGAACCCCCTTTCCTACGGGAGCTGAACCCCGATTTGCCGGAGGGAGTGGCGGCGGTGATCCACAGGGCCCTGGCCAAAGACCCGGCCGACCGTTTCTCCTCCGCTGGCGAGATGGCCAGGGCCCTAAGAGCGGCCATGGAAGGAATTGCTGTTCCCGTCGTGCCACCCCCCACTGTACCGGTGCGCGAACGGCCCGTTGAGGCGGTCGCCATCCCGACCAAGGCCGCCAAAGCTCCCCCCACAGCGCCCCCTCGACCGGTCATCCGGGTGAGGCCAGGGCTTCCCCTGTTGGTAGGGGCTTTCTTGCTCCTCGTGGTCCTTTTGATAGGGGGAATCTACGTTTTGACCCCTCGCCCCACCCCTCTCACCACGCCCACAAGGGAGATAGCCGCACTCGTTTCGACGGCCACGACGCCACCTACCTATGTCCCGACCCTCACCGCCATCCCGAAAGGTTACGAAGGCGTTGAAGTCGAGCTGAGAATCATCGAAAGGGCATGGTTGCGGGTTACTGTTGACGGCCAGGAAGCTTTCGAGGGCACCTTAGATGCCGGCGCGCGGCGCACCTGGCATGGGCGAGAGCGCGTGGCCATGCGTTGCGACAACGCTGGCAGTGTGGAGGTCATTGTCAACGGCGAACTGCTGGGTCTTTTGGGGGCGCCGGGCCAGGCAGTGGAAAAAGAATGGCTAGCGGTGGAGAGTACCCCCGAGGCCACCCTCACTCCCACCATTGCTCGCGCCACGCCTACGGCGACGCCGGTGCGGCCAACCGCCACCCGCTTGCCACTAACGTTTACGCCCACCCCGGTACCACCCACATCAACTCCTCCTATCTCACCGACGCCAACGCCAACTCCTGTGTTGACGACGCCGACTCTGGTTCCACCGACACCAACGCCGGTGCCACCGACGCCGACTCCAGTCCCACCGACGCCAACTCCCGTGCCACCAACGCCTACACCAAAGCCGCCCACTCCAACGCCAAAACCGCCGACTCCGACTCCGAAGCCACCCACCCCTACGCCGAAGCCGCCGACTCCGACCCCGGTCCCACCGACGCCAACCCCAGTGCCGCCGACCCCAACACCGCCTCCCGAGGCGACGCCTACGCCACCGCCTCCATGACGATAGGCAGGAGGTAGCTCAGCCATCTGGCACACTCAGTAGGACACAAAAGGGCTTTCTTTAGGAGAAAGTTGAAATGAAGAGAAAACGCTTGTTCTTGACTTGCATGATATTGCTCCTTCCGTCCCTAGCATATCTGGGACTACGCTCGGGCCACTTGGTCAAGGCGGGAACGAATGTCTGGACCACAAACGGCCCCTACCAAAGCGGGGTAACGGTCCACGCGCTCACGATACAGCCGGGGAACGCCAGCACCCTCTACGTGGGCACGAACAAGGGGATCTACAAGAGTACAAATGCGGCAGAAAGTTGGGTGCCTAAGAACAGTGGGCTAACAGGCTATGGAGGACTGGTTGTCGCGGACATCGCTATCAACCCCAGTTCGACCAACGTCATGTATATTGGCACCTGGGGTAGCGGCGTTTATAAGAGCACCGACGGGGGTGAGAGCTGGGTGCAAGCTAATAATGGGCTGCCTGGCAGATCAGTTCAAGGGGCCATACCCGCCTTCGGCGGAGAAGCTGGCGCGCCGGAGGTGCCCAGGCTAGGACCGAGCCCCGAATTCGATAGCCATCCAGGGGCTGATATGCAAACAGCGACAGCCAAAGGGGTACCTTGGACACCCATTCGCAAGCTGGCCATCAACCCCAGCAACCCCGATATGCTCTACGCTGCGATATCAGGAAACTACGGGGTTTACCGCAGCACAGATGGGGGCAACAGTTGGACAGAGTCTTTGACCGTAGGGAGCGCCCGCACCGTAGTTATTAACCCTGCCTCCCCAAATATCCTCTATGCGGCCATTGACGGTGATGGAATCTATAAGAGCACAGATAACGGCGAAAACTGGATAACGGTGAGCACAGTACTGACCAGAACCATGGCCTTGGCTGCTGACCCCAATGATGGGAACATCCTATATGCTGGCACGTGGGGTAATGGTGTTTACAAAAGCATAGATGGTGGAGCTAGCTGGAACCCGATCAACTCCGGCATAAACGATCCCTGGGTTCTCTCCGTCGCAGTGGCCCCTAACGCGTCAAATACAGTCTACGTTGGCACTTACGACGGCCATGTCTACAAGAGCACCGATGGGGGCAGCAGTTGGAGCGAACCTAATCCTGGCTTCGCCGACAATTATAATTACATCCAGGGTCTGGCCATTGATCCAACCAGCTCTAACACCCTATATGTTGGAAGCAATTGGGACAATGGCGGCGGAGTTTTCAAAAGCACCGATGGCGGTAGTACCCTGATCTCCAAGAACGCGGGGTTGTTGAACACTATCGTCTATTCCATAGTCAGGGACCCCGCGAATCCCCAGACTATTTATGCGGGAACCTGGGGAGGAGGCGTGTTTAAGAGCACAGACGGTGGCCAAAACTGGGTGGAGAAAAATGGCGCCGCTCCAAATAGTCTGCGGCTTCCCTATATCTATGCTCTCGCCATTTCGCCTGCTGCACCCCAGATCATCTACGCCGGAACCGCCTACGACAATGCGGGGGTATTTAAGAGCACCGATTATGGCGAGAGCTGGACAGAGATGAGCAATGGGCTGCCCGGAGATGACAAGGATATCTTCTCCCTGGCGGTCGATCCATCTGACCCAAATATAGTTTACGCCGGGACCGAAAACAATGTTTTTAAAAGCACAAACGGCGGGACAGACTGGACGGCGACCAATGGGGTTCCCCAGGGCACACAGGTTCTGGCCCTAGCCATCAATCCTCAATTGCCTAACGTCCTCTACGCTGGAACCTTTGGGGCCGGGGTCTATAAAAGCACCGATAGCGGTGACAACTGGACGGCAGTGAATAATGGGCTAGATAGCCTCTATGTCTATGATCTAGCCATCGATCCCACCTCGCCTGATACCATTTACGCAGGCACCGCTAACAAGGTCTATAAGAGCACCGATGGGGGCAACAACTGGGCTTTGGCTAGCAATGGTTTGCCGGGCGTCGCTATCCGTGCCTTAGCCATCGATTCGACCATGCCCTCCGTTCTCTACGCCGGCACTCACAATCAGGGAGTGTACCGCAGCCCAAATGGTGGAGGAAGTTGGGGGGCATTCAACAATGGATTAGGGAACCTGCAGATTCGGGCTCTGACCGTCGGCTCCGGCAATCCCCCGCCCATTTACGCCGGGACCGAAGGCGACGGCGTATGGCAGTACAGCTTAGTGTTCGGGTACAAGATCTGCCTGCCCTTCATCGCGAAGAACTACCTTCCGCCTGCACCACCCGCAGCTAAGTATGCCGTAGTAATAGGAGTGGCTGATTACCAGCACATTGACGATCTCGATTACACCGACGACGATGCCCAAGATATATACAACACCCTGATCAACAACTGCGGCTTTCAGCCATCCGATATTAGCCTGCTGATCGATTCGACTGCGACGAAATCGGGCATTCAAAACGCCATCACTAACTGGCTGGCTTCAAGGGAAGGCCCCGATGATTTGGTGGTGATCTTTTTCAGCGGACATGGTGGCAGTGGCCCTGATGTGCCTCCACTAGGCGATGAAGTAGATGGATATGATGAGTACATCTCCCCATACGATGCCTTAACCTATTCCTGGACCAACGATATAGCTGATGACGAGTTCAACGCCTGGCTAAGTACACTCGATTCAACCAAGGTTGTGGTGCTCATTGACTCCTGTCACAGCGGGGGGATGATCATGGGGGCGAAAGGTATCACTAAAGTAGGGAGCGGAAAGGTGGCCGTTGGAGACGGCTTTGCCAAGGACATCGACAAGGCTGGACGCGTGGTCTTAACCGCATCTGATGATGACCAAGATAGCTTCGGGTTTGGTGCGCTTCAGAATGGTGTTTTCACCTATTACTTGGTTGAGGGATTACAAACACCGGCAGCCGATACTAATGGCAATGGTTGGGTATCGGCGGAGGAAGCGTATAGCTATTTGCGAGACCGGGTGGACAATTATGTTCTAACTCACGTCCCGTATCCTGATAACAACGACGGTGAAGGTCAGGATGCACAGCTATACGATGGGGTGCCTGGCGAGGTTGACCTTTCGACGCCATCAGTAGGGCCTGTACTTCTCTACGAAGACAACTTCAGCGATCCTAACAGTGGGTGGCCTATTTATGAAGATGCAAACGTGAAATATGAATACCTAGACGGCGAATATCGCATCCTGGTGAAAGACAGCCACAGGTGGGCGGCGGCTTCAGCACCAGGTGTGAAATTCTCTGACTTCACCTTGGAAGCAGATGGCAGGCATGCCACGGGAGCTTATGGTTCTTATGGCCTAGTATTCGGGATTACTGATGGGTGGGAAGGATACTATACATTTGAGGTAAACGCAGATAGAGAATATGGCATCTGGAAGTACACCGCTGATGATGGCTGGCAAGCTCTGAAGGACTGGACATATTCGTCCTACATCAAGGGAGGCCGGACTGCGAATCACCTAAAAGTGATCCGCGACAGCTCTAGGATAGAAGCTTATGTAAATGGACATTACTTAACCACTGTCACGGATAACTCCTTCATCGGCTCGTTGAGAGTTGGTCTCGTCGCTCAGGCTTACAACGTGCCGAACGTGGATGCCCGCTTTGATAACTTCAAGGTGTTTTCAGTGGGGGGCAGCACTGCTGGGGCGGAGGAAACAGCAGGCGGAGCCGATTTCGATACTCGCCCCGAAGGAAGTGATGCCAGGTAATCTGGATGACTTCCGCCAACTAAAACGGCCAAGAAGGACAGGGCCTATTCGCCCGAAGCGGCAGGCCCTGAATTATTTCGGGTCTGGCCAAAAGTGAGGCGTGGTGATTACCCATAACTTAATTGTCAAGTAGAAGCGGCTCTGCCCTTGGGGTATAATTAGTTTGCAGAAACCACTTCCCAGGAGGGCAGAGCCATGAAAAGTATAGCAGAAATTCTGGAGGATTT
>Ga0190306_1000532_pt1 | contig 12555 bp, 8 predicted proteins | sample 48700734_MG_FD_161657 | JGI IMG/M metagenome (GOLD analysis project Ga0190306, IMG submission 161657) | Hydrothermal vent sediment bacterial communities from Southern Trench, Guaymas Basin, Mexico - 4870-07-3-4_MG | ecosystem: Environmental > Aquatic > Marine > Hydrothermal vents > Sediment ... | reverse complement strand
GGGGTTTATAAACATTGATAATTCTGACTTTGCAACGCAAACATGGATCGTAGCCCGTTATATGGAAGCATTATCAATCCTGTTTGTATCCCTCACTGTAAAAAAACTTTACCCAAAATTAATATTTCTTGTCTATCTAATGGTGACATCTCTTATATTGCTCAGTATTTTTACATGGAACATCTTCCCCTCTTGTTACATAGAAGGTACAGGCCTGACAGCTTTCAAGATACTAAGTGAATATATTATTATCGGAATTCTGTTTTTTTCTTTAATTTTTGTTCTGTACCATAGAATAAACTTTCATAAACAATTTGTTTTAATGCTGTCAACTTCAATTATAGTTACGATCCTTTCGGAGTTTTGTTTTACCTTAAACATAGGTGTATACGATTTCATAAACGCCCTGGGGCATATACTGAAAGTTATCTCATACATACTTATTTACAAGGCAATCTTTGTTGAAGGTATTAAAAATCCGCAGCAGCTTCTATTCCGAAAACTGAATGATAAACAGAAAGAAACCTTGAATAAGTTGAAAGAATCTGAAACCCTGTATCAAACCCTTTTGGATAGTCTGCCGCAGAGAATTTTTTTTGAAAACAGAGATCTTAACTACATCTCCTGCAACTCCAGTTATGCTCGAAACAAACAACTTAAAAAATCTGAAATTATCGGTAGAAATATTTATGATGTACATCCTAAAATATTGGCAGATAGATACAAGCAAGAAGATCTGGACATTATGAATAAGGGAGAAATAGAGGAATTTGAAGATACATTTACTACCGGAAATCAGGAAATTACTATTCAAATAGTAAAGGTACCTGTAAGAGATGTTGATGGAAGCATAATTGGTCTTCTCGGAATTTTTTGGGACATCACAGAACAAAAAAAAATCAAAGCAGAGTTGGAAGAATACCGGAATCATCTTGAAGATTTAGTATACAAAAAAACTTTAACCCTTAATAATACAAATAAACTACTCGAAGAAGAGATCAATGAACGTAAACAGATGGAAGAAAATCTAATAGAGGCCAGGAATGAAGCTGAAAAAGCAAATAAAGCGAAAAACGATTTCCTGGCGCAAATGTCCCACAATCTTCGTACACCTCTTAATTCAATTTTGGGCTATACCCAGCTCTTCTTAGAGGATACAGAGATAATGAACCAATACGAAAGCCAAATAAAAATGGTTCATCAAAGCGGCTTGTATCTTTCATCTATGATCAATAAAATTCTGGATCTACGAAATATTGGGATCGGTGAGATGGAAGCTGCCCTTTTTGAAACTGAATTTACCAATTCCCTAACGGAACCTGATGTACGGAATAAGGACAGGGAAACAGATAATACTATTTTTCCAATTCCACCCAACGAGGAACTCCTAAGGCTGCTGGAATTGGAAAAAGTCGGAGATATTATAGGAATTGAAAGCTTGATAAATAAAATAGAAAAAGATGATGCCGGATACCTTTCCTTTGTAAAAAGGATTAGAAAATTTACCGGATTATATCAAACAGAAAAACTTGTTGCATACATAAACAGCTTACTTGGCAGGAGAACATAATAATGGATTATACAGCATTGAAGAAAAGTACTATTCTGGCGGTAGATGATAGCCCGAATAATCTGGATATTCTTATAAAATTTTTAGAAAAATACAATATTGATATTAGAATAGCTGTAAGCGGTAAACAGGCTCTGGAACGTGTTGAGGCCATAATGCCGGATCTAATTTTACTGGATGTTATGATGCCAGGAATAGATGGTTATGAAACCTGTAAGCAATTAAAACAAATGGAAAAGATAAAAGATATTCCTGTTATTTTTATGACAGCCCTTTCAAGTCCCGATGATGAGCTGAGAGGTTTTGAATTGGGAGCTGTGGACTTTATAACAAAACCTATTAATTTATATACCACCCTATCAAGATTGAATACACATTTAATAATTGCGCAGCAGAAAAACGAGCTGATTGCATTAAATAACGAAAAAAATTCTTTATTCTCTATTATTGCCCATGACCTGAGGAGCCCAATGCTCAACATACTGGCCCAGGAACATTTTTTGGCAAAATCAATAAAGGCTGTTAATAATTCTGAATTAAATGAGTATTTTTCAGAATTACAGAACTCAACAAAAAAGATCTCCAAACTTCTTGATGGGCTGCTCGAATGGGCTCTTCTCCTCCTGGAAAACATAAAACCTGACTCTATGGAAATTGATTTGCCAATAATTATCAGTGAAACCATTTCCCTGCTTAAAGAAAACGCTGATAAAAAGAATATTCAAATAATTGTTCAAAATGACAGTGTCAGTTCAATATTTTCCGATCCTAAAATAATCGCAATAGTTTTTCGTAACTTATTGGACAATGCAATTAAATTTTCAGATATGGATAATAAAATCATAATAAATATCCAGTCTGTTGATAATGGTTTTACACAAATATCGATCTCCAACAGCGGTCAGGGCATAGATGAATGTATGAAGGAGGAAATATTCTATTTCGGCCGCAATAGTTCCAAAACAGGAACCCTGGGTGAAAAGGGAATCGGAGTGGGACTTCCTTTATGTCGGGAACTGCTGAAAAAAAACGACGGCAGAATATGGTATAAAAGCAGTAAGGAAAAAGGAACCATATTTTATTTCACTTTACCGGAAAAGCCATAGTAGAGACGCAAGATATAGCGTTTCTACTATAGGGAATCAATTGGTCTTATCCTGCTTCAACAGGATAAGAATACTTTTTGCCGGAAAAATCATTAAAGACAACTTCTGTATCTGAAATTTTCTGAATATATGATTCTGTCAACGGAATTTTCCCTCCGCCGCCAGGCAAATCAACAGCATAAACCGGCATAGCCAGACCTGAAATTCTTGTACGAAGCTCTTTCATTATTTCGAGTCCTTTTGTAATAGAAACTCTAAGATGGCTGGTTCCGGCAGCGAGATCTCCCTGAAAGAGATAATAGGGTTTTACACTGCAGTGTATCAGTTCCTGAAAAAGCTCTGCCAATATATCAACGCTGTCATTGACTGATCGAAGAAGTACTGCTTGATTTAAAACAGGAATACCATTGTTAACCAGAAGAGAAATTGATTTTCGACTATCCGGTGTAAGTTCCTTGGGATGATTAAACTGGGTTATAAAAAAAACAGGTTTAAAATTTGTAAGTACTTTAACCAGGGACTCTGTAATTCTGGAAGGTAAGACAACAGGCACTCTACTGGCAATTCTAAAGACAATGTCCGGTCTGGAATTTTTAAAAACTGACAACAATTCTTCTATTTTATGGTCTTCCAGAATTAAAGGATCTCCCCCGGATATGATAAGTTCCTTTATTTCCATATGAGACTTCAAATACCCGGCCGCATTCTCTATTTCAAGTTTATTCAAAGGGGAGGGATTGTTTGATAAATAATCCCTTCGAAAGCAGTGTCTGCAATACATTGCACAGGTATCAGATGCAAGAAATAATGCTCTGTCCCTGTATCTGTGAATAAGCCTTTCTGTAACTTTATACTTATTTTCTCCCAATGGATCGCTTGTTTCATATTCCTGTATGTTTAATTCGTCAATGACAGGCATGAACTGTCTACGGACAGGATCGTTCTCATCAGATTCTGCCAGAGCAAAATATTTTTTAGGAATGGAAATTCTAAACCTACCGGATATTGCATTAAAATAGCCCTCTTCCTCTTTGCTTAGGTTGAAATTATCTGGTAGATCGGAGACAGACCTAAAACACTCAGCTAACTCCCGTCTCCATACTCCCGTCTCCATACTCCTTTCTCCATACTCCCGGTCACTGAGTGATTTTACTCCGCAAAATTGTATCGAAGTGCCCATCTCCATCAATTTACAGTTTTCTGTACATAGACCTCAGAAATATAGCTTTTTTCATAGGAATCTATCTTTTTTACCCAGGAGAGGAATTTTTCAGCTTCTCCCTTACTGGAATAAGGCCCCATTCTAACACGGAAAAAATCCTTACTATTTGCAGTTTTAATAGTTATTAAATTTGAAAAGCCCTTATCGGAAAGGATCTTGCTGGAGTTCTCTGCTCTTGATTTACTGGAATAGGAACCTGCCTGAATCCAGTACTCAAGTACATTGATTTTTCGTGGTGCAGGAGCAGCTGCAGATGAAGTACTGCTTACAACCTTAACAGCTTCCTTTTTTACAACAGCTGTTTGTTCAGTTTTTTCTACTACGGATGGAACAATCTCAGTAACAGAATTTCTGGCTGTGTCACTTACAGGCAAATTAACTGATGACTCTCCACTGTCTGTTTCCCCATAAACAATTGAAAAACTATCTTCCTTACCGGAATTATTTGAAGGCGGATTTGCAAGTCCCGGATAATCCTGCCCCATGCGTACCCATTCCACAGGATCCAAATCAGCCGCAGCCTTAGCAAAATTATTATCAGAATTTTTTGTTCCGATGTCTGCTGCTCTACCAGGGTAAAACCACACAACTCCTGCTATTGATATAATAAAAAGAAATAAAGTTACTGATAATAAGATCCACAGGATTTTTTTCTGTTCCATTTTTTACACTCTCTCTTCAAACTTGTCTATTAAAGCATTAACCTCAGCATCCAGTCTAAACCTGGTTTTATGGTTATGTATAATATGAATATCGACATCTTCCATCCAGTATTTAGCATCGAGTTTACGTTGACGATATAAACGCTTTATTATTTGGAAAAAAGAAAGTTTATCTCTGATTAATGCTCGTTTAAAACGAATAAATATCCCGGATTTAATCCATAAAACTGAATCGCATAACTTATTCAATCCCATATGATGCAAAATAGCAGCATTTATTAGTATATTTTTATGACTGTTATTTTGAATTTCCACCTTACACCTGGATATCATTTCCGGATGAATAATTGATTCGAGTAATGCAAGCTGTTTTTTACTTCCAAAAACAATTGAACCAAGTTTTTTACGATCAACACTATTATTATCAGATAAAATACTTTGACCAAAAGCAGCTACTATACTGGAAGACATTGTATCCAGTGCTGAATGTCCAAATTTATCTATATCCAGGGCATACCATCCCCTGGATATAAAAGACTCTGCAGCTAAATTTTTCCCGGAACAGTATTTACCAGTCAGACCAAGAATCACTTAGTGAAAATCCCCCCAGTTCTTTCCTGTTTCAATACTTGTCCGTAAAGGAATACTAAGAGTTACAACATTTTCCATTTTATCTCTTACAAGTTTTTTCATAAGCTCAAGTTCTGAATCAGGAACTTCAAAAATAAGTTCATCATGAACCTGCAAAATCATTTTGGATTTTAATTTTTTCTCTTTAAGACTGACTGCAAGTTCTATCATAGCCATTTTTACAATATCCGCAGCTGAGCCCTGAATTGGAGTATTAATAGCCATTCTTTCAGCTCCGGATTTTTCAGTCTTATTCCTGCTGTTTATACCCGAAATAAAACGTTCCCGCCCCATAAAAGTTTTGACTCTCCCGGTTTTTTCAGCTTCGGCAATTACAGAATCCATATAACTTCGTATTCCATTATATCTGGAAAAATATGATTTAATAAATTCTTCTGCTTTTAAACGCTGTATTCCAAGATCCCTGGCAAGTCTGAATGACGACATACCATACATTACACCAAAATTTATCGTTTTAGCAATTCTACGATCTTCTTTTGTTACAGTTTCAATTGGTTTATTAAAAATAAGAGCCCCTGTTTCACTATGAACATCATTCCCGGAAACAAATGCTTTTTTTAGGGCAGGATCACCTGACAAATGAGCAAGAACCACGAGTTCAATTTGAGAATAATCAGCACTTAGGAAAGAACAACCCTCCGAAGCAACAAATGCTTCACGTATTTTTCGTCCTTCATCTGACTTCACCGGGATATTCTGAAGATTGGGATCTCTGCTGGATAATCTTCCTGTAGCTGTTCCTGTCTGTCGTAAATTAGTATGGACTCTACCGGTCCACGGATTTACATACCCAGGAAGGGAATCAACATATGTGGTCTTGAGTTTCATCAATGTACGATATTTTAATATCATATCCGGAACTATATCTTCCCTGGAAAGAATTTCCAAAACAGAAGAATCAGTGGAAAAACCTGTCCTGGTTTTTTTTACAGGCTGAAGCTTACGTTCTTTAAAAAGTATTTCCTGTAACTGTTTGGGAGAGTTAATATTAAACTCCCTGCCGCATTCTATATAAATCTCATCAACAAGCCGGGCTAGTTTTTCGTTTAGATCCAGACCGAATTTATCCAAACTTGCTGTTTCCAGTTTTATACCACTGGATTCTATTTCTGCAAGAACAGGTACCAGGGGCATTTCCATATCATAAAAAATTTTTTCCAATTTACGATTTTTTATATCTTTTCTGAAAAGCTCAAAAAATCTAAAAGTTACATCTGCATCTTCTGCAGCATAGGGAGCAGCCGTTTCAAGACTTATTTCAGGAAAAGAACTGTCTTTGGGAACAATATCTTTATACTTAATTGTCGAATAACTTAGAAGATTCTCTGCTAAAACATCCATACTGTAGCTGTTTGTTCCAGTATCAAGCATCCATGCAGCAACCATAGTGTCAAAAATAAGATTTTCGACCTTTACCCCCCACTTTAGCAGAACCTTATAATCATACTTAAAATTATGCCCGATAAGCTTTAAACTTTTATCTGATGTTATATCAACTATGCGCTTTTTTACTTCATATTCATCTAAATAGGTTTGTCCATCTGCATAAAGAGGGATATAGCATGCTCTTCCGGAAGAAACAGATAAGGAAAACCCAACAGGAGACGCCTTCATAGGATCAATATTATCCGTTTCTATATCCATTGCAAACCATTTACTTTTTTTAACAAGCAAAATCCATTCATCCAGTTTCTTTAGGGTAAAAATTGTAGAATAGACACCTTTAGAGGAACCTGAAATAGAAAATTTTTCATTTTCTGAAGGTTTATTACCAGTAATCTTCTGAACACGGCTTATAAGCCGTGTCATTCCATGCTTTTGGAGAAGAGGTATAATTACTGATAAATCCATTTTTTCAAGACTGTAATCACCAATGGTTACATCTTTTTCCTTATCATAGTTTAGTACAATCAGTTTTTTGCTAAGATAAGCATTTTCCCTGTTATCGCTTAACTTTTGTATTTGGCCCTTTGTACAGGAATCAATATTTGCATAAATTTTATCAAGAGTGTCGAATTTTTGAAGAAGAGTTACGGCAGTTTTAGGCCCAATCCCCCTTACCCCCGGGATATTATCAGCAGAATCCCCAATTAATGAAAGATAATCAACTATTTGATCTGATCTTACTCCCATTTTTTCAATTACCTGATCAGGACCTATATCTATATACTCACCTTTTTCCGGCCTTAACATATGAATATTAGTTGTAACTGTCTGCATCAGATCTTTATCAGTAGAAATAATATAGGATTGGAACCCCTCCAGACTCCCCTTCCTTGCAGCACAAGCAATTAGATCATCAGCTTCATACCCTTCACTAATAAGAATTTTTAAACCAAGAACTTTAAGAAATTCTTTTATAACAGGAATTTGATCATGAAGATCATCCGGAGCTTTTTCACGATTAGCCTTGTATTCCGGATACATTTTATGACGAAATGTCGCCACAGGTGAATCCATGACAACTGCAAAACTTTCCGGTTTATGCTTATCCAAAAGAGATAGTATTGTGCTTAAAAATCCATAAACTGCAGAAATATTCTGCCCTTCAGGATTTCTTACAGGATTATGAATAAAGGCCCAATATGATCTAAAAATTAAACTAAATGCATCCAGAAGAAATAATTTGGGTTTCATATACTTAAATCTACAAATTGAGGAATTATATTTGATGTACTGGAATGAGCAAAAAATGGTTCTAAGGAAAATTTATTAATTTGTGCCGATATATCAGTTAGAGAAATTTTAAGTTTTTTCCTTATTATTCTATCCAAAACCTGAATAGTCTTATGACTGGAAAGTGCCGATGCCCTTATTTTATCTAATTCATCTGAAGAAGAGGAACACATTTTCTCAAAATTTTTAATTATTAAATTTATTTTCACCAGCTTTACTATGAATTCCTTTTCTATTCTAGAATATATTTCTACTTTTTCTCCATTTTCCGACTCAATAGAATTATCAATCAAATTAAGAACTCCAATAATTTTTGCAGAAAGGATTTTATGCTCTGTATAGAGCTTTAACAGCTTTATTATTATAGAACCCTGAATATCAGGAGAATTACCCGGCAATATTAATACCACCGGGACGTCCTTCACGGTTGCCTTCACTACCGGCTTTTGCCACAACCTGGGTCCATGCACTCATTAAATCAACCAGATAAACCTTTATTTTACTTAATATATCAGCATCCTTATTTAAATTTGCATCCATTAGCTGCTGATTAAAATACATATATAAACTAAAAAGAGAACTTGCAATTTCTCCGCCCTTCTCAAAATCCAGAGCAACAATTAATTCTGTAATTAAGTCCTGTGTTTTAATTATAGAGTTACTTGCATCATCCAATTTATTACTGGTAGATTCAAGAGCTTCCAAAGCAATATCAAGCTGCCTTATAGCTTCACTATATATCATAAGGATCAACTTTCCACCACTGGCCGTCTTAATGTGTGTTTCCTTATATGCATCCAACCGATTGAATGTACTCACTCTATTCCCTCCACTACTTAACATGATCTCTTAATGTTGAAACCGGAACAATTTCATATCCCTGGGATAATAATCCATTTATCAATAAATCCAAATTTTGAAACAGATAATCATCGCGACCTCTTACCGATTGACCAATTCGTACAGGGATTATAGAGCCCTGCTTTTTTTCTGCCATTATATTCTCTACAATATCAACAGTAGGCCTATACAAGGTGTCCCCTGCACAATCAGAACGGGGAACCCAGTCCAAAGGATCAACATCACGGCCAATATAGGCATAATCCATGGTTTCAGAAGCCTTAATGATATTACTGTTTACAAAATAATAAGGTGAATGCCATAATAATGATAACTCTTTTCCTGTCAATAGAAAATAATCATCTTCGTTCCTTGCAAGCCCATTTTTTATAAAATCTTCATCAATTTTAAATTTAGCATCAGTCATATTAAAATATATATAAAACATAGACCCAATTTCGTGTCCTGACAAACTTAGCTCTTTGACTGCTTCGGGATTTCTACGCATAAACTCACCATTAATAAAAAATGTACTTTTAATATCATACTCCCTAAGAATATTGAGTATTTCAGTCAGACCTTCCACAGAATCAACTGCATTAAAGACAAGAGAAACCTCTCTTCTTCTAATTCTGGAACCATGAGTAAAATTACTCAGATCCCAGGGTTCATCATTAACAGGAAAAGGCTCATACTGTTTTTTAGGCGGCAAGAAAAGAGATTTTGTACCAAAACCCTTAATGTCCCGCACCATAATTGCATTTGTATAACTTCCTGTTGAACTTTTTTCAAGATACACTCTCTTATTATTGGAGGCTACAGAAGCTTCAGCAAGATCCATACCATCAGAGACAGTAATCCAGTTTTCATTTTCATCAAGTCTGTAATTTTTATTTTGAATATTTGTATAGATATACCCATCCTTGCCATACCCATAGGAACCAGCCTGGGATAGAGTAACAATACTTGTATCATTTGTATCAACACTTGCTAATTCCGTATAATAAGCACCGGAAATTAGCAATTCAGTATTGTCCTTCCAAAGGATATGGTATGGTTCGGGATGTTTAATACTGCGTAAAGAAATCCATTTACTGTAATCTTTTAGCTCAACACCATCCTTTTTCATTAATGCAATATCTTTTTCATCTGCTGAAAGTACAATGTCCTCAATTTCAGTATCATCCGTCTGGGTAAAAGTTAAAGACTTATCTTCTACAGCAAGATTAATTCTAAAAAGTGATGACTCAAAACTTCCGTCTAAAAAACTGCTTGCAAGAATAGTAATAATATCTTCTTTTGACCAGATTACACGTTTAATATTTGTATTTCTCGGCAGAAAAAGATAAGGAAGTGATTTAATATCACCGGTGGAACGATAATCATCTGTATTAAGAAAATATAGAAAAAGGTTCCTTCCACCCCTGTTTAAAAGAATTTTCCGGCCATCCGGAGAAATATCAAAACTGTCAAAATTACGATCAAAATCAAAAGGAACCTTCCCAATCATCGTTCCAATACCGAATAAACCGCTATAAATTGACTGGGTAAAAAACTCTGCAGAATTAATTTTATAAACTCTGGACTGATTTATATAATAAAGATCGTTTCTGACAGACCATTTAACACTTGCAATACCTCCAGCACCCATGGAACGGAATTTTTCTGCAATAATTATCGAATTTTCAAACTGATCTATAGAAAAATAGTACAAAGTTCCTTTATTTGAATATACAAAATACTGTGAATCAGGAGACCATCTGGCTACAGTATTATCCAGAGAAAATTCATTTTTTTTAGATATAATTAGCTCTTTTTGATCCTTAACACTAAAAAGCACAAGATCCGCATATGCATAACTGACTGGTCGGTAATATACAAGATAGAGCCCGTCAGGAGAAGCTTCAACATTTGATATTTTACCACTCCGAACTTCCGCCCCATTCTCAAAAGAAGGGAATTCTTTAACAGCCTGAAAATTTTGAAAGTTTTCATCTGTACGAAATATTCCAAAGCGGTTTTCTATCTGAAGCTTAGCTCCATCTTCGAGTAAAACAACTTTTTCCGGAAAAAAAGTAAGCTCCTTCATGCTGTTACCGGGAATATCCGCCTGGAATAATGTTCTATAATCTCCATATGCAGGCCCTTTCGCATCTGCATAAAATAACAGATGATCAGTATCAGACAGGTGGAGACCCCCAAAAGTAACATCTCCATAGAGATGAAACACACTTAAACAAAAAATTAGCAAAATCCATCTTTTCATACCGTTTGATTGTCGGCAGGAAGTTATCGTAAATTCACAAAAAGTTTCGGTTAATTTTTAGGGAGTAGAGATTGTGTAAGTTCTAATTTTATAATTCCTAAAAGAAATAATTTTCTCTGGAGAATTTCTCCTGAGACTCAGGTTCAATCTCCATAAATAACCAAGCATCAAGAAAATCCTGTGGCGTAATCCCTGCTTCCCGGAGAATAGATCAATTTTCACCCATGCTGATACTCCTTTTAACAAGTATGGATGCACACATAGGTGCATCCCTACAGTATTATTTAATCAGGATTGCATCAAAATTACAGACAGTAAAACATTCACCGCATTTTATACATGCATCCTGGTTTATTAAATGAACCTGCTTACGTTCACCTGAAATTGCATTTACAGGGCACTTTCTCGCACATAAAGTACAGCCGGTACAAGCATCAGGTATAACTTCAAATGTAATAAGAGGCTTACACTTCTTTGCAGGACATTTTTTATCATTGACATGTGCTAAATATTCATCTTCAAAATATCGTAATGTGGAAAGTATAGGGTTTGGAGATGTCTGTCCCAGACCGCAAAGAGATGCCTTCTGCATGGTTTCACCAATAACCCTCATTCTATCCAGATCTTCAGGTTCTCCTTCCCCTTTTATAATCTTCTCAAGAATATTATAAAGCGCTCTTCCTCCAACACGACAGGGGGAACATTTCCCACAAGACTCATCAATGGTAAATCCAAGATAAAATTTTGCAACATCCACAACACAATCATCTTCACTAAGAACTATCATCCCACCGGAACCCATAATAGAACCGAGTTCCTGGAGACTCTTATAATCTATAGGTGTATCCAGATATTCTTTTGTAATAACTCCGCCCGAAGGCCCCCCGGTCTGAACGGCTTTAAATGCCCTTCCATTAGGAATTCCCCCTCCAATATCATAGATAATTTCCCTAAGGGTTGTACCCATAGGAACCTCCACCAAACCGGAATTTTTAATTTTTCCTGTTAAAGCAAATACCTTTGTCCCCTTAGTATCCTCTGTTCCAATGGAGGAAAACCATTCACCACCCTTATTTATAATAACAGGAATACTTGCCCAGGTTTCAACATTGTTAATAATAGTAGGATCACCCCATACACCCTTTACGGCCGGGAATGGGGGTCTGGGATTAGGCATACCTCTTTCACCCTCTATAGATTCAAGAAGAGCTGTTTCTTCTCCACAGACAAAAGCTCCGGCTCCCAATCTTATTTCTATATCAAAACTAAAATCACTACCCAGGATATTATTCCCCAAAAGCCCCAGTTCCCTGGACTGTTTCATAGCAATTTTTAGTCTTTCAATTGCAAGAGGATACTCAGCACGAATATAGATATATCCCTTTTTTGCATTAATACAATAACCGGCAATTGTCATTGCTTCTAAAATAGAATGGGGGTCACCTTCGAGGGTACTTCGATCCATATATGCACCCGGGTCACCTTCATCCGCATTACAGACAATATATTTGGAATCATTATCTACCTGCTTTGTAAAATTCCATTTCATCCAGGTGGGAAAA
>Ga0190306_1000530_pt1 | contig 12584 bp, 18 predicted proteins | sample 48700734_MG_FD_161657 | JGI IMG/M metagenome (GOLD analysis project Ga0190306, IMG submission 161657) | Hydrothermal vent sediment bacterial communities from Southern Trench, Guaymas Basin, Mexico - 4870-07-3-4_MG | ecosystem: Environmental > Aquatic > Marine > Hydrothermal vents > Sediment ... | reverse complement strand
CATCTGCCATTTTCTGTATTTGCCATTATTTAATTTTAATAAATTAACTAATTTAAATTTAAGCTACCTCTTCTCCTTTCTCATCAAGGTATTTCATAAATTCTTCTTCGGTTAATTCATCTTCTTTTACATCTGTTCCTTTCCAAGAACATTTACGACATTTCCAAACACCAATCTCACCTATGACAACTTCAATTTCCTCAGAGTTACACTCGGGACATCTTCGAACTTTGAAAGTCTTACCCTTCTTCTTTTCTTTTGGAGCATCTTCTCCTTTCAAAATCCAATCTGGTGTTGCCAATTTACTTTTTTTCTTTACCATTTTAATTTATTTTTTTACTTAATTCTTCTCTTCTTCAATTTATTTTTTAATTTCTAGCTTAAACATCCAATTCAGCTTTATTAGCATTTTCTGCAATAAAAGCTTTTCTTCCTTGAACATCATCTCCCATTAACATGGTAAAAACTTGATCTGCTTCTATAGCATCTTCAATATAAATCCTTTTAACTTTCCTCGTCATTGGACTCATTGTTGTATCCCATAACTGAGTAGGACTCATTTCACCCAAACCTTTAAATCGAGTAACATTAGGTTTATCAATTCCCACAATTAATTTTTTTAAAGCCTCTTCAGAATAAACATAATGATCTTTCTTTTTTCTAATTCGAAACAAAGGAGGCATAGCAGCATAAATATATCCCTTTTTAATTAATTCAGGCATAAATCTAAAGAAAAAGGTTAATAATAAAGTTTTTATATGATCTCCATCCACATCAGCATCAGTCATTATTATAATTTTATTATATCTTAATTTATCAATATTAAAATGTTCACCAATACCTGTTCCAATTGCAGTAATCATATTTGTTATTTCCTCAGAAGATAACGCTCTTGAAGGTGAAGCTTTTTCCACATTCAAAATTTTACCCCTCAACGGCAAAATTGCTTGAATATTTCTATTTCTTGCCATTTTAGCTGAACCTCCAGCAGAATCACCTTCCACCAAATATAATTCAGATTCTTCTGCCTTTTTACTTGAACAATCTGCTAATTTTCCTGGAAGTCCACCTATACTAAATTCATTTTTTCTTCTAACTAAATCTTTAGCTTTTTTAGCAGCAAGCCTTGCTCTAGCAGAATCTAAACCTTTCTGAGCAATCTTTTTGGCAATTGGAGGATTCTCTTCAAAAAATTCAGTTAAAGCTAAACTTACAGCAGAATCAACTATCCCTTTAACCTCCGAATTTCCCAACTTACTTTTTGTTTGACCTTCAAATTGAGGTTCAGGAATTTTTACACTAACAATCGCCCCCAAACCTTCACGAACATCATCTCCCATTAAAGTATCCCCATTTTTCAACATTCCTTTCTTTTTAGCATAATCATTAACTACTCGGGTTAATGCTGTTTTCAAACCAGAAACATGTGTTCCACCCTCAATAGTATTAATTGTATTAACAAAACCAAAAATATTCTCTTGATATCCAGAATTATATTGAATAGCAATTTCTATTACAACATCATTGATTTCTTTTTTAAAATAAATTGGTTTAACATGTAAAACTTCTTTAGATTTATTTATCCATTTAACAAATTCCATAACTCCTCCAGCAGCATAAAATTCCTGCTTTTTACCTTTTCTCTCATCTTCAAGATGAATTCTTAAACCAGCATTCAAAAAAGTAACCTCCCTGAATCTTGTCTCTAAAATTTTATAATCAAATTCTAAAACAGAAAAAATTTCTTCATCAGGCCAAAATTGAATAAATGTTCCAGTTTCATTTGATTTACATTTTCCAATAAGCTTTAATTTGCTCAAAGCTTTTCCTCGAGAATATTCTTGTTCATAAACTTTACCATCTCTTTTAATTCTAACAAATAATTTTTTAGCTAAAGCATTAACACAACTCATTCCCACACCATGTAATCCTCCTGAAACTTTATATGAATCTTTATCAAATTTTCCTCCCGCATGCAATTTAGTTAATGCGACTTGAATTGCTGGCATTTTATATGTTGGATGCATATCAACAGGAATTCCACGACCATCATCTTCAACAGAACAAGAACCATCATTATTAATCAAAACTTTAATCTCATTACAATATCCAGCTAAAGCTTCATCAACGGAATTATCTAAAAGTTCATAAACTAAATGATGTAAACCTTGCTTATCAGTTCCACCTATATACATCGCAGGCCTTTTTCTTACTCCTTCAAGTCCTTCCAAAACTTTAATATTTGATGCCCCATAATCTTTTTTTGTCATAGTATTTTATACATTATTTACTCTCAAAAAAACCAAAAAGAGTTTATAAAGTTTTGTGTAAAAAAATGACTTCACCGTCGAGAATACTAAAAAGTAGCAACCAAAAATATAAAAACTTAAAAAACATGGGAACCTAATCATTCTATGAAAAGAACACAATTAATTGAGAAAATATTGTTATCCATTTTAATAATTTTAATCATAATTTCAATACCTCAATTTATCCTCACAGGTAAAACAATAAAACAAGTTCCAAACCAATATTCATATACAAAAGCCATCTGCGATAAATCAAATTATTGTAAAGATTATATTATAGAATGTAAAGGAAATAATTTAATAAAACTTAATCCAACAGGATTTGTAATCCAACAAAGCCAAGATTGGGTTGATGGAAGAGAAAATAGAGAATTATGTGATTAAAAACTTCTATCAAAAAAAACAGTTAATTTATATTTTTCTTTATTATTCAAATCATAAATTTTTGTTAGGGGAGAAACTAGCATTTTATATTCTTTTATGTCAGGAGTTTTATTAATTTTCTTCCTTTCTTCAGACACATACTTAATATCAGAATCAATGAATTCTATAGAATTTAAATCAAAACAAAAAGCCTCATTAAAAAAATCAATAACTTTTGTCACTAAATCTTTTTTTTTACCATAAACCACATACATAAAACAACTTTAAAAAAATTATTACTAGAAAACAACTATCGTTTCTTCTTTTTAACTTTAACCTTATTTTTAGGATTAAACTTAACTACCTTAGGTAACCATCTGACTTTTCTTCTACCCATCAACATATTTTTTCTACACTTAGAAGAACATAAATGATTAACATCCCCATTAGTCATAACCAAAGTTAATCCTCTCGGAAATTCATAAGTTTTTTGACAATAAGAACATTTAGGCATTTTTATTCTCCACAATAACTTTCTTTTTATCATACACAAAAGTTAGGATATATTTGTTTTCATCACTGATAAAAGTAGGGCCCAAAATATGATATTTTTCACTATAAAAAGATTTAACTCCATTAATTTCATTTTGAAATTCAGAAAAATAATTTACAACCTTTCCATTTTCTAAACTATCAAAATTTTTTTCTAATTCCCTTAATTTTTTAATAAGCATCGGCATTTTAACTATAACTTCCTTTTGTTACATTAGATTTAATTCTTCTAGCTTCAATTTCAGTTTCTCTTAGCATTAAAACATCTCCAATCCTAACAGCTCCTCGAACATTTCTTCTCATAGAACGACCAGTATCTTTACCTTCTTGAACTAAACATTTAACTTGTGTAATTTCTCCTCTAAAACCAGTTCTTCCTAAAAGTTCTTTAACTGTTGCAGGAACAGCCACCCCTACAATCTTATCGCTACCTTTAGACGCTTGCCCTTTAACTTCTTTTTTCTTTTGATCTTTTGCCATTTTGAATAACTATTAATATAATCCCTTGAAACATTCAAACTTAATACTGTTTACTTAAGCGAAGCAATATCTTGTTCAGCTTCTCCTACTTCAATTACAGCAATAGAAGATGCTTTAACAGGCAAACCAACAGCAATTCCTAATTTCTGCTTATTGTCTGCTTCCATGCAAGGGATTCCTTTTTCTTTACATAAAATAGGGATATGGGCTACAATTTCTTTCGGTTCAACATCCGTCGCATAAGCAACAAATTTAGCTGTACCTCGTTCAATAGCTTTAGTCACTTCATTAGTTCCTTTCTCTATCTTACCTGTTCTCTTTGCTTTTTCAACAATTTGATATACATCCATTTTTTTTCGTTTGGTATTTAATTTACTGAGAATCATTCGTCATTTGAACAAATATTCATCAGATAAGAATAATGGTTAATTTTGATTTATAAACTTGTCGGTAAAAATAAGTTATTTATCCAATTATTTAATAAAAATTATTTAATGTTAAAATTAATTATATTTCATGAAATTTAAAATCATTCTCAAAAAATTAGAAAAAAAGAAAATTATTACAAAATGGCGTCCCCCAATAATCCTATTTATTTTATTATTTATTTGTCTTCTTTTGGTAGCAATTGTATATTATTTAGAATTTTCCTGTTTCTATAAACAAAGTTCAATTGCATTAAGTATATTTACTTCAATTTATGCAATATTACATTCAATTGTCAGAAAAATTTTAATAAATTAATTTAAAATTATTTCGGCGCTTGTTCCTCAGATAACTTTGATTTATTTTTGATGTAAAAGATAGTTACAAAAATTTTACAGTGTACGAGTGTACATCAAAAATTTTTTAACAAGGATTGCACAAAAAGAAACAAAATTATCTCCAAACAACATCAACTTGATCAGTCCTCTCACGAGGTTTAATATCAATATTTTTCAATACCTCACCTTCAATCTTAACTCCAGCATTAAACATAATTTCACCAAGATAAGCAATCATCGCACCATTATCAACTAATAAAGATCTTTCAGGAACAAAAAACTTAGCCCCTCTTTCCTTACACATAATTTTAGTCATTTCTTGTAATCGAGAATTGCAAGCAACTCCTCCACCTAATAATAATTCATTCTTCCCAACATGAGCCAAAGCTCTTTCAGCAGTTTCAATAAGCATAGCAAAAACAGTTTCCTGCATAGAATAAGCCAAATCTTTCAATTCAAATCCTCGCTCTAATTTCTGACGAAGATTAGTCAAAATTCCAGACAAAGCAATATCCATCCCCTTAACTCTATACGGCAGTTCAATATATTTTCCTCCAATTGCCTCTTTTTCAATCTTAGGTCCACCAGGAAAACCAAGTCCAGCATAACGAGCAAAATTATCAATAAAATTACCAACCCCTATATCTAAAGTTTCACCAAAAACCCGATACTTACTTGCAGCATAAGCAATAACTTGAGTATTAGCACCAGAACAATAAAGTAAAACAGGATCTTCAGCACCAGTAATTCTTCCAACTTCTAAATGAGCAACACAATGATTAACTGGAACTAACGGCTTCCTCAACATAATAGCCAAATCACGAGCAAAATCCCTACCAACAAGTAAACAAGGGGGCAAACCAGGACCCTGACTAAAAGAAACAACATTAATCTCATCCTCAGAAATTCCAGCTTTCTTCAAAGCTCGAGAATAAATTTCAGGAGCTAACTTCCGATGATGCTCCGCAGAATCAACAGGAATAATTCCTCCCTCTTCTGTCGTATACATCTCACGTTCATTAGCTAATATTTCTCCACCTTTAACAATGCCAACCCCAAAAGTATGTGCTGTTGATTCAATTCCAATAACAATTACCATAAAATCAAAAATAAAAACAATTATTTAAAACTATTTCTTCTCCCAACGATCCCTATCTCTTCCATAACATTTATTCATTACTCGCTTAAAAGACTCATCCAAATTTAAATTTAAAGAATTAGCAAGACAAACAACAGTAAAAATTATATCACTCAATTCATCATTTAAGTCCTTTGTATTTTCACAATCTTTTTTTTTCTTAGGACCATAAAGATGATTAATCTCCCTTGCAGTTTCTCCAACTTCTTCAGTAAGTCTTGCCAAAATTTCATGAGGCTTAAAATAACCAATCCTATATTGATTAATCCAATCATCAACTTCTTTTTGAATATCTTTTAATGACATAAATCTAAGTTGTAAAAATATTATTTAAATATTTCCTCTCAAATCCCCAAGCTAAATTAAAATAACATTCCTACCAATACAATAATTAAAAATATTAATTTTGAATTTGTTCAGTAATTTATTTTAAAAACTAAACAATAATTAAACTATATAAAATTAATCAACACAATAACCTCTAACTCATCACACTCTCAACCCAGAACAAAAAATATTAAAAAAAATAAAAATAAAAAATCCCTATATTAAAGAAACACTTAATTTACAAACCCCCTACGTTCATCTAATAAGATTATCTCTTTTTCTTTTTTACTACTTTTTTCTTAATAGGCTTTTTCTTAACTACTTTCTTCTTAACAACCTTTTTCTTAACAGCAGGTTTCTTTTTAACAACCTTCTTTTTTACAGGTTTCTTTTTAGCAGCTTTCTTTTTCTTTTTACCACCTCTAGCCATTTTAGCTTCACATACGTTTCCTTGACCATCAACGTAGTAAAGATGTCCTGGTTTTCTTACAATAGCCTTTTTAACAATTATTTTTCCCATTGTACACCTCCTTTTTCGTAACTTATATAAGTTCCCCGAAGAGGGAATACTTATGATACAATAAATAATAAAAACTCCTATTTAAATCTTTCTCCACCGACGAGGGGATTGATTATATCGTCGTGTTTCTAATTTTTAAAATTTCTATTCAAAATTTAAATTTTATCGACGATAAAATTTATTTTATATCAAAAATAATTTTCTTTTTAGTCTTCTTCAAAATAAAATCAATAAGAGCTTTATAATTTTTAGTCATTGGAATTTCAATTAATTTTCTAAACTTTTTATTTGGATAAATTCCCCTCTCTCCCAGTTTAACAACTTTAGACTCAATAAAATTATTTTTTTTATCCAACCAAACAGCAAGAAACTCAAAAGGAATGCACAAAGAAAAAATACTCATCCTTGTTGAAATATTATAACTAAATAACAAAGGTCTTGCTTTTTTCTTAGATTTAAACATTAATCCAAAACCCTCATACCAAAAAGGTACACCTCTAACAGTAAAAATTTTTTTCCTTTTACCAACAGAAACGACCACTTTTTTATTCTTCCAAATTAAACCACCCATAAAAACAAAAATACAAATCTATTTATATCTTTAACTAAAATTATTTTCTCTTAATTTTCTTCTGCATTCCAAACCAATCAATAAATTCTCCTCGTTCTTTTAATTTCAAATAAGAATCATAAACCAAATTAACATGTCTATCAGTAACCACATCATGATGTTTAAATCCTCCGCCAAAGCTTTCAGGAATATGCATAAGTTCATGAATAACAACTTTCACTTGCTCCTTATAACTCAACTTTTCAAATTTCTCAGTAATAAATTCCAACGCATAAAAAGCATCAACACCCATTCCAAGCTGCATTAACTTTCCCAATGCATGACAACGAGCAATAGTTCGACGAGTAGAACTACCATAACTTCTAAAACATTTTATTCTAGAAATTTTGACATGAGGAAACATTCTTTTAGAAATATCCTCAGCAAGCCTCTGCAAATCAAAAGCATATTCATATCTCATATCGACAGAAAAAGAAATAGGTTTAAATTAGTTTTGTACCACTTGAATAGATGATAATCCAAATATCTCCAGAAATCAAAGCTATGCATTTCCAAAACTTCGGATCAATAGTTTATCTATTACAATTCCCTTCACAAAACATCTTAATAGACACATCATCAAAAGAAAATGAAAAAGAACTAATTTCTTCTCTATACACATTAAATCTCTCACCAAAAAATATCAACACAATAATTCTAACTCACGCACATTACGATCACACAGAAAATATAAACCTCTTTTCAAATGCAAAAATCTACGGAAATTTTACAAAACAAATAAACACAGACCACACACAAACAGAAATAAAAAACATTTTACCCATTTCCTCCTTTGAATCATTAAATCCTAATTTCAAAATTCATAAAACACCCGGACACACACAAGGAGATATAATAATTCAATACAAAAATATACTTTTCTCAGGAGATATAATCTTTCATGATGGATACATAGGGAGAACAGATTTCCCAGAATCAAATCAACAAAAAATGAATCAATCATTAGAATTCATAAAAACACTAAAGTTCGACATTCTCTGTCCAGGACATTAAAATTAAAAAAGTCACTTACAATTTAACTCACTCTGTTAGTAAATTAATTAATCACAAATTCATTAAAATCTGCTACCCCACAACTTAAATTGTGGGCTTGACCGCAGATTTTCGAGACGAGAATTTTTACATTCACCTTGAACAATGTGACGCTCACCTTTTCCACAAGGGATGCCCAAAGAGCATAACCAAAGGTCACAAGAACCTTTCTTTGAAAGGCAAGAACCTGTGACAAGTCAGGTGACTTCATTTTACAATGAGCCTCAGAAATATCATCTCGTTATACTCCCAGCACAATCTTTTTTTAAAAAGTATTCCCGACTTGAAATTTGTGGTTTCAAAAACAGCCCATAATATCTATACCACAGGCGATAAGTTTATGTCAATCCTAGATCTTATACAAATAAATTTATCCCTTGTGGGAATTTTAGTTCAGCAATTTGAAAAAAGTTTGTATCCCATAAATTAAAGAGAATCACAATTACTCACAACAAGTACAATGCTTTCCACAAGCATCACAATCCTCTTCTTCATCAGCCTCATTTATAGAATGTAAACCTTTCTTGAAAACCTTTTCAATATATTCATCAACATCTTCTATTTTTTCAAACCTATAAAGTTCATTATAATCATTATGAAAAGGGCATTGATCAACAGAAAAATCCTTACAAATTTTTGGTCTTTTAATCTTAGAATCAACAAAATCCTCATGAATACTACATTTATTATCTTTCCTCAGATAAGAACAAGGTGTAGAAAATTCAACATTCCAAGCCCCATCATCCTCAATATAAACAATTACATTCTCATGAGCAACATACCAACGAATATTCTCAAAATCATCTAAATCCTCAGGAATATCAATCTCTATTGCAACATATTTACAACAAGCAGCATTACAATTTTTACAATCCTTCATTTCCATCCCGACAAAAAAGAAAACTAATTTTTAAACTTAACGGGACAATTATTAAAATTTTCCAAAGAATCAATTATAATTTCAGAATTATCAACGATATTTTCAATATTTTTCATTGTCTTTTTATTCCTTTTATGAATACGAACACCAGATGAAATAATTAACACACTTCCCAACACAATTCCCTATCTTTTCAATAACTAAAAATAATATTTTTTATCGACTTTATCCATAAAATCCTAAACTATTCAAAATCCTTCAATAAATTAAAAAACCTTTCTTCTCCTGTTTTTTTAAAAACTTTTCTAACTAAACCTAAAACTTCTTGATTTGGTTTAATTCTAGAATCAGAATGAATATTTCTAAAAATTTTAGTATCATAATTTTCAATAGAAATTTCATACCCAAATTGAATTAAATCTTCTCCATTAGGTAAACCTGCATTATAATTAAAAACGACATTCTCAACAAAATTTTTATTTTTTTTAATAATTTCCATAAAAATCTAATTGATAAACTCCTTTATAAAAATTTCTACTTAGTAATTATTTCCAAACAATCCCTCGGTTGTAATTTATAATCTTTGCCAAGAATCATTTTTGTTTTGGCATTGATTGCTTTAATAAAATTATTACCAAAATCCGTATGTAAAAAGAAAGCAAAGTCCAATGCAGTAGAACCAGGAGGAAGCAAAAAACAATCAGGTAAAATATTTCCTTTACTATCCCCTAATTTTGAAGCAGAACCCGGAAAAATAGGCAAATAACCTAACATATCAAAAACACTTTTATTCAAAACTTCCTGAACTCCCGTCCCTGTTTTATATTTATTCAAAACATCGTCTTTAATCTTATTTAATGCTTTAATTTGTTTTTCACTCAAATCTTTGCCCCCAATAGAGATTTCTTTAGAAATCTCTCGAGGTACACCTGTGGATGTCAAAATCTTGAAATCTCTTTCCCCAGGAATATATTCAATCAAACCAGCTTTAGCAGCTTGTCTCAAAGCCAATTCAGAATCAGCAGAACAAGGAATCATAATCAAATCGGGAAATTCTTCAATTAATTTTTTATAATTTTCATCGCCAGAAGCCATATCAATTTTATTTAAAGCAACAATCATAGGTTTAGAAACATGTCTTAACTCATGAACAAATTTCATTAATTCTTTATCACTCCATTGACTACATTTTTCAGGCAAATTAATCTTCAATAAAACTTCTCTAACATGATTTTCATGGACTTTCAATCCAGACAATTGACGAGCAATAGCTTCGCTAAGTTTCTGACCCTCCATATCAATTTTACGAGAAAAACTAGCCCAAACCTTCATCAAAATATGATAATACCATTTATCCAACTCCTCTTCTAAAAACCTAATATCTTCTGCAGGATTATGTCTTTTTGTAGGTTTACCTTCAATATCAGTTTCTCCAGAAACATCAACAATATGAATAAAAACATCTGCATCACGCAAATCATTCAAAAATTTATTTCCTAATCCCTTGCCCTCAGAAGCCCCGGGAACCAATCCAGCAACATCCATCAAATCAATAGGAACAAAACGATTTCCATTAATACAAAAACCATGATTAGGATTACATTTAACACCAAAATCCTTCTCAATACAATCAACCTTAACATAAGCCACACCATGATTAGCTTTAATCGTAGTAAAGGGATAATTAGCAATTTCAACCTCTGCCAAAGTTGCAGCTTTAAAAAAAGTTGATTTTCCAACAGATGGTTTTCCCACAAGTCCTAATAACATAACAATCTAGAGAAAAAATAGTTTATATTGTTTTTCATCAAATATAGCTATTAATAAATAGTTCAAAAAAAATTAATAACTCACAAATTATTTTCTTTTTCTAACCAAAAACCAAACAACCAATCCAATAATCAAAATCAAAATTCCAACCAAAACTTGATAAAATAAACTTTCAACATTCTTTTCAATTTTATTATTAGAAATAATAATCTTTTCTTCAGAAAAATTAATCTCACCTATTTTAGCTTCTTCCTTAATAACCCCAAATTGTTCTTTCAAATTAACATCTTTATATCCTTCTTTAGAAGCAGTAATCTCCAATTCATATGTTCCAACTTGAGATGCTTTAATTGAAATTGGCAAATCAATTTTCTTCTGCTTTCCAGAAGGATATTTTAAAACAGCATCAATTTCAATATCCTCTATTGAAGATTTATAATCTAAATAAATATCTTCATTTTTGAGGAAAACTTTTTTAGAGAAGATTAAGTTGAAAAAAAATTCAGATAAAGAACTAACTTCAAAAGATTTTGTAATCTCCAAATAATAAGGTTCTAGAATAGAAATAGAAGCCACACACATCCCGCTTTCAATATTTTCATTAACAATCCCATAATTATATTTTTCCAAAAATAATTCTCTAGAAATTAAATAAATTTCTTGCATTTGCAATAAAGGTTCAGCAGAATTTGGACAATTTATATTTGCCACATAAGTTATGGATTCATCCTGTTGAGATATAAAACTATAATTAAAACTTATCATTTCATTTTCATAAAAAATAGGTTTTACTTCAATTTCCATAATTGGTACAGCACCGACTAAACTAAAAAATAAAACTATAAAACAAATAAATACGCATTTCTTTAATATTTTCATCTTAATACCATCCAATTCTAGTCAATTCCTCCTCTAAAATATATTTTTGATTTATATCTAACGTGGGATCACCAATTAAAGTTATCATCTGACTGCCACCAGTTATATAAGCTTTACTAGAAGCTTCCCCTAAAGTTAAACCATTTTTATAAAGATATTCTATTAATTTCTCATTGTTTTTACTACTTGAAAAAGCAATACCTATAGCTCCAGAATATCCTATCCCTCCTTTTCTAATGACATTATTACAAAATGAATTTCCAGAATAAGTCAAACAAGTTGAACAGGATTGTGCACTAATAATACTTGCAGATAATTCTGGAATCTCATTATAAAGTATCCCTGCCCCATGATCTGATCCATGATGTCCTAAATAAATAGATTCTTTATCAGCCATTGAATCTATCCATTCATTTTTTTTATCAGAATATTCTATACATTCTCCACTTGAAGAATTTCCTATAATACAATCAATATCATATCCTGCATTTCTAAAAATTTTAGTCCAATTAGGAGCAGTCTCATAAAAAAAATCAAAAGCACCATTATGATCATCCTCTTTAGAATTACCAATTAGAATAGAAACTTCATTTTGCCCATCAATAATCATATCATAAAATAAATCCCTAGCAACATAACTTGAAACATCGGCAATAGTAATTCCCTGTATTCTTCCAACAGAAAAAATTGAATTATTTTCCCCAGAATACCCTCGCCCATATTGGTAATTATCTAAAGCATTATATAATACATATGTGCCTGAATAAAAAATATTTTTAAAAGGAATTGCATTTGGTGCTGCAAATACTGTAAAAAATCCATTAAGAAAATAATTGGGAAAAGATCGAGAAATAAAATAAAAATTATCATTTACCACTAAAAAATTTTTCACAATTTTTCCTTCAGAAATAATTTCTTTTTGTTTAATATCTATATTAT
>Ga0190306_1000529_pt1 | contig 12614 bp, 12 predicted proteins | sample 48700734_MG_FD_161657 | JGI IMG/M metagenome (GOLD analysis project Ga0190306, IMG submission 161657) | Hydrothermal vent sediment bacterial communities from Southern Trench, Guaymas Basin, Mexico - 4870-07-3-4_MG | ecosystem: Environmental > Aquatic > Marine > Hydrothermal vents > Sediment ... | reverse complement strand
AACATTAATCGGAGGTGAATTATGAGAGAAATTGATAGAATAATGAAAGTTTTAAAAGACCATAAAGAAGAACTTAAAAGAGATTTCTCTGTAAAGAAAATAGGTATTTTCGGCTCTTATACAAGAGAAGAACAAACACCAGAAAGCGATATAGATATCTATGTTGAGTTTGATATAAAAAACTTGACTTTTGATAGATACCTTGAACTTATTGATTATCTTGAAAAATTATTAGGAAGAAAAATAGACCTTATAACCAAGTATGGAGTGGAAACCATAAGGATTCCCTACATAAAAGAGGAAATAAAAAGGAGCTTGATTTATGCATAGAGGCGATAAAGAGTTTTTATTAGATATCCTTGAAGCTTGTAGACGAATTAAACACTATATAAAGGGATTAACCTATGATGAGTTTTTAAAGAATGAGGAAAAACAGGATGCAGTCGTTAGAAATATTGAAATTATTGGAGAGGCAGTAAAGAACATATCTCAGGAGTTGAAGGCAGAATATTCTGATGTTAACTGGAAGAAAATAGTAGGGATGAGAGATAAACTCATCCATTTTTATTTTGGGGTAAAACTTGAAATTGTTTGGGTAGTTGCCACAAGAGAGATACAGGAATTAGAAAAAACTATAACTAAAATACTCAAAGATAAAAACTGGCTATGAATTTTAAAAACCTACCAGCAAATTGGAAACTGGTGAGATTGGGAAGGGTGGCGGATATCACTCCAGCTGTTTATAAAGAGCAAAAAACAAAGGAAGTTTTCTTTATACCTATGGAATTAATTCCACAAGATGAAAAGCTATACGCAGATTTTGAGATTAGAAAACGTAAAGAACTTAAAAGTGGTATTCCTGTTTATCCTAATGACTTAGTTCTCGCCGAGATAACCCCTTGTTTTGAAAACGGTAAAATAGGTTTTGTTCCTAAAAAATTAGGTATATTTATAGCCACTACAGAAATTCATCCAATTAGATCAAAAGGCACGATAGATTTAACTATACTTTGACAGTTATTTTTCGAAAATTCACTGTTTATGGGCATTTTTAAGCGCAAATGAAGATGTAGGCACTACATTTAGCTCTATCACCCTTGGTGGTACCCTGATGCCTACTGCCTTAAGACAATGCCTACTACTACCTGGTTTAGGTCAGCCCTTTTATCCTTTGAGATAATAAAGAAAAGATTTGAAGGATTTTATAAGGTTTATCCTCTCTTGAACCAAAGGGAAGGCAGGCACTGGCAAGGCTTTTTATAAAAGACATTGTTTCTAAAAATCCTAAATTTATTCCATAAGGGAAAAAATGTTAATATTTTCCTTGACTTTCTGTGATTTTCTCCTTATAATTTGATTATGAAAACAGCTTCATCTAAATCTAAAAGTGGGACTAATATGAAAGACGAAATAATGACCATTAAAGACCTTTCTCTCTATCTAAAGATTAACGAGAAAACTATTTATAAACTCGCTAAACAGGGGAAATTGCCAGGTGTTAAAATCGGCGGGATGTGGAGATTTAAAAAAGAGGCTATTGATAGTTGGATGATGAATGCCAGCAAACAAATTAATGGAGGTAAAAATGATTCTGATTAAAGATATAATGAAACCTAGGGAAGAAATTGTTGAGGGGAAATTTCAGGGAGTAATACAGTCCCATAAGGTAGACAGCCTTGAGGAGCGACTTGAGAGTAATCCTGAAAGGCTTTTCAGAGTAACATATATATCATCAGCATTAAAAAGGGCATTAGAGCGAGTAAATGAAAAACTTACAGGTGCTTCACATCAGGGAGCAATTTTAATTGTAGGACCCTATGGAGCAGGGAAAACCCACGGACTTATAACTTTATATCATATATTAAAATCACCTCAAATTGCCAAAATCTGGTTAAGAAACTGGAAAGTTAATATTGCTTTACCTTCTTCCACAAAAGTATGCATAATTTCAACCCGTAGATATGATGTAGATTTTCTCTGGGAACCTATATTTTCCAAATTAGGCAGAGAGGATATGCTAAGCAAAATTAAGCGATTTCCTACGGTTGATCAGATTGAAGAAATTGTTGGTGATAAGACCTGTGCCATTTTTATCGATGAAATAGAAAATTGGTATGGATCATTTGACCCTGAAAAACAAGCGGACTTAATTGAGAGAAATGAAACCTTTTTAGAGCATCTTTTTGAAGTTGCCAATGACCCGAACAGAAGGCTCTTTGTCTTTGTGACTTTTCTTGAAGAAAAAGAAGGTTTGAAAAAAATCTTCAATCGAACAAAACCAGTAAGAATTGATGTAAGCGCTACTGAGGATAGAGAAAAGATCGTCCTGCATCGTCTTTTTGAAAACTCTGATCAAAAAGACTTAGACAAGGTTGAAAGCGTTATCGGATGTTATGTGGACAAATATTCTGCGCCTATAAAAGTTGAAAATCCATACAGTTATAAACAGAGGATGATTGAGACGTATCCTTTCCATCCTTTAGTTTTAGAATCTTTAACCCAGATTTATGAAGCAGCCACTGAGAGACAGGATATAAGGGGAATGATGAATGTTCTAGCGGATATGGTAAAGGACAATTTTGACAGAAAGGATCTTCTTTTGCTCTGTGATTTAGATGAGAATGCTTTTAGAGGTATAGACCTCCGATTAGTAGAGAAGTATAACTACGATCTTGAGAGGGTAAAGGATATCTCTTATGGAAGAGAGATATTAAAATCCATTTTGATCTTTACATTAAATGATAAAACCATTGGAGCAACTGAATCTGATATTCTTCTTTCTGTTTTTAGTCCAACTCAAGGAGAAATGCTAAATGCACTTATTATGGATCTGGAAAATATATATGGAAAACCACACTATCTACATAAAGAAGGAGATTTTTACCTTTTTAAACATGATTTAAATATCTTTGCTCTTCTGGAAAAAGAGAAGAGAAATATTACTGAGGAAGATATCAAAAATAAAATTGCTGAAATTACCAAGAAAGATGTATTTGAAAACAGAGTATTTATCTATGGATTTGAGAATATTCCTGATGACAGTAAAATCAAAATGGTAGTCTCTTTGGAATCCTGGGGCGAAAATGATAGCTTAAAGGAAAAACTGGCCAACTTTTATCAAGGTAAGAATTGGCAAAATACTTATATCATTATTTTGCCAAATAGCGATGGTGTTTCCTCATCCTATGAGATTAAGGAAAAGACAAAGAGACTTCTTGCAGGGGAACTTCTGCAAGGGCAAGTCGAGGATAAAGACAGGAAAATACAAAAGTTGATTTCTGAAGAAAGAGAGCAGATAGTAGAAAAGATAAAGGCATCATATGGACGTATAGTAAAATGGGTGGCAAGGGGGAAAGAACTTGTTCCAAGACTAATTAATGTTCTTCCTGACATTAGTGCTATCAGGGAAAAGGCTGAAAGTGATTCATCCCTAGTTGGTGATTTTGTAATCCAAGAGGTAAAAGATAAAGCTGAAGGAGTAAGGCTTGAATTCCTGATAAACGATTTTAAAAAGTTTAGACGATTCCCTCAAGTTTTGGATGACGAAGTCATTTTCAGCGCTATAAGAAACCTTCATAGAGATAAGAGAATTGTAATCCAGGGTGATAGGGGAAAGTGGTATATTGATGAGATACCCAGAACTCTGGAAACTGGCTTCGTTATTTTTGACCCCAAATATGCCCCATCAGAGGAGGTAATCGAGACAGGAGTGGGAGAAATTCGAGAAGATGAAGAACAAATAGAAGAGAAGGAATCTACAAAAGAGAGGAAACTAGAGGTTGAAAGGAGACAAAAGAAACTACTTCAGCTAAGAGGAAACTCACCACGGGTCATATTAAGTCAGATTGAGGCAAGGACACAAGAGAAAGATTTATTCACTGAAATAAACATCAAGTATCAATTTGCTAAGGGGCTTTCAAAATATGAGATTATGAAATTTATAAAACAACTCCCTCAAGAAGAAGCTGAAATCGAGGGAGAAGTAGAACTATGGAGAGAGAATGAAAATAGATAACGATTTCATAACATCACTCATAACGTGTGATAACCCCATTCCTTATGTTTGGGAGTGTCTGCTTAATATCTGGCTTAATCATGCCAATGGTGATCTAAAAGAGTATTATTATCGGGGTGAGGAAGAAGCCTTTTTATTCGAAGATTTTCTTTTAAAAACTTATGATGAACTTTTTACAAAGGTCCTTCCCAGAGCCTGTTTGAATGAGCCTTCGCCATTTCGAAAGGAAACAAGTGATGTCTGTTTTATACTAATGGATGGGATGAGTGTTCGTGAAGGTGTTTTGATATTTAATGCCTTACAGAAACAGGGGATTGCACCTAAAATGAACTACTTTCTCTCTGCCATTCCATCAGATACTCAAAGTTTTAGGGAAAAAATTAAATCTGATTTATCCGGTAAGGATAAATTTGTAGAGATTAATAATCCTAAGAAAATTAGAATCTCTCCTGATGTGCGTTATATTTGGTCCTATTTTCCTGATGTTATGTTAGATAAAATACAGATAGGGCACACAGTAATTTCAGACCTTGAGAATATGTATAAAACGACTGAAGAAATTATTTTTAAAGTTTTGGAGAGGATTGAGTCGAAAAAAATTATCATTCTCTCTGACCATGGCTATATTCGTTTAGAACCGGGATTCTCCTTTTCAGTACCTGATAGCACAAAGAAAAGACTAAGAGAAACATTTAGAAGTTCAAGATATACTCCAATGGGTAAATGCGATATTACAGACCTTGTTCGGGCAGGTTTTGTGGTAGATTTCTCAGGTTACTGGCTTGTTAAATCTCGATATATCTGGCCTATGCCTGGAAAATACAACATCTATCTTCATGGTGGCATAAGCCTTATGGAATGTTTTGTGCCGGTGATTGAGGTGGAGAGATGAAATCACTTAAGGAACTGAAGCTTAAGGAAAACGAAAGGAGAGCATTACAGGAATTAAAGAAAAAAATCTGTGAAAGATTCCCGGATGCAGAGATTATTCTTTATGGTTCAAAGGCAAGGGGAGATGCTGGTGAGGAGTCGGATATTGATATTCTGATTCTTATTGACTCTCAGATTAATAGGAAACTAAAGGAAGAAGTAACTGAAATTACATATGATATTGAATTAAAATATGATGTCGTTTTTGGAAATGTTATAGAAAATCGTGAATTTTGGAAATCTCCTTTAGCTAATGCCATGCCTCTTCACTGGAATATTGATAAAGAAGGAATTCGTTTATGAAACAGGAATTTATCGATTTAGCAAAGTATCGGTTAGAAAAAGCAAGAAATACACTGTCCGATGCTAAAAAGTATATAAATAATGCCACCTTAGAGTCTACAGTAAACCGCATTTATTATGCTATGTTTTATGCGGTTAATGCACTCCTGATAACCAAGGGCTTAGCGTCCTCAAGACATTCGGGTGTTCTAGGGCTTTTTAATAGAGAGGTTGTAAAAAAGGGACTAATAGAAAGGCGATTTGGGAAGTTTTATTCTGACATGCTGAATAACAGGCAAGAAGGAGATTACAAAGATTTTGTAAAATTTGAGAGAGAAGATGTGGAAGAATGGCTTAAAAAGGCAGAGGAATTTATAGCAAAGATCGAGGAGATAACTTTGAAGATGATTGAGGAAAGAAAATGAGCAAAGAATATAGACTCCACATTAAAACCCCTTTATGGACAGGAGACATTGATTCAAAAAGTGATTCACTCCAATCTAAGGGGTATTGGTTCTTTAATATGGTGGGCAGAGGCTATTTTGAGGGGGGATGGGTATGTTTTTATGTGAACCTATGGGAGATGAATGTTGCCCAAAGGGGGAGAAGAATTAATGCATATACATAAAGTAGAAATTTATAATTTTAGAAGCCATAGAGAGACAATTGTTGAATTTTCCAAAGGGATAAATGTACTTATTGGCCCAAACAATACAGGTAAAACTTCTTTTCTTCACGCCCTTAATCTTGCAATTGGATGGCATAGAAGACCAGAACCAATTGAAGATGATTTTTTCGCCATTGAAAAAGATTTTGACCCCAAAAAATCAGATCCAATTAAAATAGTCTTAGAATTCAGAGAAACTCCAGAAGAAAGGTTTTCAGAAAATGTAATAAGCGTATTTGAACACGCTATTAGGTTCGATAAGAAAATTTCACAAGGTTTTGATGAGCCTATCAGATTTTTCAGAATTTGTTATGAATGTAAATTTGACAAAGAAAAAGATAGATTCGTGGAAGATAGATATTTTGTAGATGAGAAAAACCAACGTTTAAGAGCTAAAAAGTCTGAAGTGACTAAAGAACACCTTAGTTTCATTCCTTTTTTCTATATCCCTTCTTTACGAGACATAAACAGGGAAATAAAAGTAAAAAGTTCTTTTTGGGGAAGACTAAAATCTGCGATTGATTATTCTCAAAAGAGGGAAGAAATTGAAGAACTAATAAAAAAATTAGACGAAATAGTATTAGGTGGTGATCAAACTGTAGAACAATTGAAAGGTAAATTGCAGGAACTCGAAAATAGTATTAGGATAACTTCTAATGCTATCTCATTACACGCTTTTACCCGTAGAACATGGGAACTGCTTGATGATTTGAATATTTATTTAAAATTACCCAATGTTAATTTGTCCTTACCAATCTCTAAACATGGGGCAGGAACTCAAAATATTATTGTTTTATTAATATTTTCTGCATACCTTGATATTCTACTTTCTAAAATTGTAGATAATGAAGAAGCTACTCCAATAATAGGTATAGAAGAACCTGAAGCTCACATACATCCCCATGCGCAGAGGGCTTTATTTCATCAAATTGACAAACTAAAAGGCCAAAAGATAATTAGCACCCATTCACCTTATATTGTTGAACAAACAGATATTTATGATTATGTTGTTTTCAAACTGAATGGCGGGATCACAAAGACTTCAAAAATTCCAAAATATAAGAAAAATTTCATTTTTAGATATGGTCTTCCTCCCCAGGCTTACCAAAATAACAAATTTTTGACTCTGGAAGAAGAATTAAAAATAAAGAGATACATTCAATATAAGAATCAAGAGCTATTTTTTGCATCTTTGTTTCTATTGTGTGAAGGGGATACCGAAAAAATATTTCTTGAGCAAATTATTCCATACTACTTGGAAAAATCACCAGGACAACTTGGAATATCAATTATACCCTGTGACGGCAAAACCTATTCTCCGTTTCTAAAAATTGCTCATAAAGACGCCTTCGACATCAAATGGATACTTCTATCAGATGGAGAAGATAATACAGTAAATGAGATTAAAAGTATACTTACAAATTTAGATTATAATTTTGAGGAATTAAAAAATACACAAGTATTTTTTCTGCCTAAAGGAATGGATTTTGAAAGGTGCATGCTAAATTTCTATGGCGTAGACAAAATTATAGAGACTATGGAAAGTAATGAAAGACTAAAAAGCCTGTTTGAGACTTTCAAAAATCAACCTAATAATCGAAGCTTGGATAATGAAGAAATTATAAATAAGTTTTTAGACGTAGAAAAGTATAAGGTATTCTTCGCTGATACCTTAGCGCAATATATTATACAAAACAGATGGGATTTACCAGAAATTATAAAAAATTTGTTGGACAAGGTAACAACTGAGTTAGAAAACATATGAACAAGATATTAAAAGATCTAACAGAGTCGCAGAAAGAAGCCATTACTTATGATAAAGGACCTCTGCTTGTCCTCGCAGGCCCTGGAGCGGGAAAAACTAAAGTATTAACAACACGGATTGCATATATTTTGAACAAAACCAAAGGCGAAAAATTCAAAATACTTGCTTTAACCTTTACAAATAAAGCCGCTAAGGAAATGAGGGAAAGGGTGGAAAATCTGGTTGGAGAAGAAGTTAAAAGAACATATATAGGCACATTTCACAGTTTTTGCCATGAGCTTTTAAGATCTTATGGAGAGTATATAGATTTAAATTCAGACTTTATGATTTATGATAATCATGATGACCTGATCACTTTACTTATCGAAGCTGTAAAAAGAAGGGTGCAGGATGAAATTGAAGGAAAAGAATTACCTTTCCTTATAGAAAAATACGAAAATGTTCGAGTTATTGAGAACACAATTCCTGGATTCTATTATGCGTATACAAAGTTTAAAAATAAGCTTATAGGACCAGATGATCTTCCAATGGACAGATATTCGGAGGATTTTAGATTCATTTTTCAACTTTATCAGCAAGCTTTAAAAGAAGCTAATGTCCTGGATTTTTCAGATTTGCTTTTTTATACACATCGTCTACTTAGAGACAACTCTTTTATTGCTAATCACTTAAGAACAATATACAAACATGTTCTTATAGACGAAGGCCAGGATACTAACAAAGCACAATTTGAATTAATAAAATTACTATGTGGTAAATCCTATACTCATCTTTTTATTGTTGCTGATGAAGACCAGCTCATTTTCGAGTGGAATGATGCTAAGTTTGAATATCTTGTAGAACTTAAGAATTACTATCAAATGGAAGTTATTCAACTCTATGAAAGTTTCAGATGTCCTTCACAGGTGCTTGAAGTAGCAAATGATTTGATAACTCATAATAGGTTGAGGATTAGTGGGAAGAAACCTATTGTCTCACAAAAGGATAATAAACGAGGAGGAGTAATTGAACTAAACAGGTTTAAAACTCAGATAGATGAAGCTGCGTTTGTGACAAATAAAATAGATGAACTTTTAGATAAATTTAATTGGGAAGACAAATCAGGAAATAATAAAGTTTGTATTATCGCAAGGAATCGGTATGTGATAACAGAAGTTATTAGCCAATTAGAAAAAAAAGGCATTCCTTATTATGTCCCAATGCTTCAGGAAAAATTTGTTACAAATGATTTGAATTTTATCATTAACATGTTAAAACTTACTCAAAATGAAGATGATAGGATTACTTTTTACAAGATTTGTGAGTATTTGGAAATAGACTATGAAGAGATTCTAAGTGAATACAGTAATAAAAGTTTGTTTGAAATTGCAATTGAGGTATTAAAGAATAAAAATATAGAATTAGCTGAGGCTATTGAGAAAAAAGAAATGCAAATGAGAGAATACTTTGATGAGATTTTTAACATAATTTTAGAGACTAAGCATGGGGAGGAAAATGAAGAAATAGTCGATGATATAAAGTTCTTCAAAGATGTTTACAGAGATTTTAAAAATACTCATCCATTAAGTGAAGATTTGGGTGAATTCTTAAATTATCTTGCCCTTGCTTCCAGAAAAGAAGGAAAAGGTATTGCTATACTTACAGGCCATGCATCAAAAGGACTGGAGTTTGAATATGTTTTCATTATTTCATTAAACCAGGGAATATGGCCCGATTACAGAGCAGTGAATAGAGCAAAGAGAGGAGAACAACGGGAACTTGAGGAAGAAAGGAGAAACTGTTTTGTTGCAATAACTCGAACCAAAAAGAAACTCTTTTTAAGTTATGTAGAATTTAAGATGACTCGATCTGGTAATCTTCAGCCAGTAGAACCATCCCAATTTTTATATGAAATGGGATTACTTAGTAAGGAGAACAATTAAAAATGAAACAAAGACCTATTGAAATAGATTTTCCTATTGAGCAGGTAAATGAAATTGCAGAGCGGGAGGCTCATGCAAAAGAGAAATATCGTCCTATTTATTTTATTCACAAATGGTGGGCAAGAAGGCTGGGGAGTGTGTTTAGAGCCATTGTACTTTACAGCCTTTTAGATGAAAATGCAAAGGTTTTAGAGGATGATGGCAAATGGCGTCCAGTGACGAAAGAAGAGCTGGATAATCCCTGGCTCTTGTATCTTAAGGATGTGGACTTGGGAGGGAAGATTGTCCTTGACCCCATGGTGGGCGGTGGCACTACAGTTATTGAGGCATTAAGGCTTGGCTGTAAAGTTGTGGCTCAAGACCTAAATCCTGTTGCCTGGTTTCTGGTTAAAAAAATGGTTGAGCTTGTAGATATTGAGCTGCTTAAAGAAGGCTTTAAGAAATTAGAGAATAAAGTTGCAGATGAGATAAAGCAATACTATCGCACAATTTGTCCTCATTGCCTTGAAAGATATTGCAAGATTAAAGAAAAAAATCCAGAGGCTGTTATAAAAGAGGTCTCTCAAGGATTGAGAAGAACAGAGAATCCACAAGAACTTTATGAAAAATACCGTTTTAAAGATAAGGAAGGGTTTCTTGAAAGAGATAAAAATATCTTTGCAGATACCATGTATTACTTCTGGATTAAAGAGATTCCCTGTTTGAACTGTGGGGCAAAAGTTCCTCTTTTCAGAGGATACATGCTTGCCCAAAAGAGAGATAAAAGTGGCTATCATGTAATCTGTCCTGATTGTGGGAGTCTCTTTGATGTTAAAGATTATAAAAAAGATGCCAGATGTCCAGAGTGTAAATATGAATTTAATCCTAACAGAAATGGTAATGTGGAAGGAAAATATTACATCTGTCCTGAATGTGGACAAAAAAGCGTGATAGTAGAGGCAATCCAGAGAAAAGGGAAACCATCTGAAAGGCTTTACGCAGTGGAATACTACTGCCCTTCATGTAATGAAAAAGGATATAAACAGGTAGATGAGTTTGATCAGGCTTTATTTGAGAAGGCAAGGGATGAGTACAGAAAAGTTGAGCCTGAGTGGCTGGGGAGATATGTACCGAACACGGGAATCCCTAAAGGAGTTAAAACAATAGAGCTACTGAATCATGGATATAGGTATTGGAAGGATATGTTCAATGATCGACAACTTTTGTTATTAGGATTACTTCTAAAAACAATCCTAAATTTAGAAGTAGATGAAAAAGTAAGAGAACTTATTATACTTACCTTTTCAGAAGCGCTGGAATTTCACAATATGCTTTGCGATTATGCGAGAAAGAAAAACCATCTATATAATTTATTTAAAATACATGCCTTTCATACTAACTTTAACCCTGTTGAAAATAATATATGGGGGGCGGATGGCGGTAGAGGAGTAATAAAAAATGAGATAAATAAAATATTGAATGGCAAAGCATATAATTGCTTTCCATTTGAAAAATATGTAAATAACGGAAGCACTGTTGAGAAACAATCTAAAATAAAAATCGAAGGTAAGATTGGAGATTTATTTAACAGTAATGGAAATGTCCAGGTTATGTGTGGAGATTCTTCTTATCTACCAATTCCAAATAATTCTGTTGATGCAGTGATCACAGATCCTCCCTATTATGGCAATGTAATGTATTCGGAACTCTCTGAGTTTTATTATTCCTGGCTCCGTCTGGCACTTAAGAATAAATATGAGCACTTTCAGAGTGAGCATGTTCCAAATTCTGCGGAGGTAATCGTAAACAGAGAACAGGGAAAAGAAGACAAAGATTTTGTTGAAGGTCTTACTGCTATTTTTAAGGAAGCAAATCAAAAACTTAAGAAAGACGGCATAATGACTTTTACATTCCATCACCAGGCAGAAGAAGCATGGGGAGCGGTTTTGCAATCAGTGTTGAATTCAGGATTTTATATATCATCCATTTACCCTGTACAATCAGAATCTAGCGTTAACCCTCATATTTATCTTAAAGCCAATGTCCGCTACGATATGGTCATTGTCTGCAGAAAAAGGGAGACTAAGCCAGAGAGAAAACACTGGTCTGTTTTAGAGGATGAAATCTACTTTAAGGTTGAAGATGAATTAAAGAGATTGGAAAAGCACAAGAAAAACCTCTCCTCAGAGGATGTCTTTGTGGTGACTATTGGTAAGTGTCTTGAGGTCTATTCCAAGCATTATCCTGAGGTTTATAAAGGTGATAAAAGGGTCTCCATTGATGAAGCACTCTCTTCAATAAGGGAGATTGTAGATTCTCAATTAATGCACACAAGATTTAATCAAGTTGCATCTGAAACAGATATCCCGACCGCTATTTATCTCTTTTATTTGGCGGGAAAGACGAGCATCTCTTATGAATCTCTTAATAAGGCATTGAAGATGAGAAACCTTGGGGTAGATAAGATAATTTCAACAGGACTTGTTGAAAGAGAAGGAAGTCAGCTGCTTGTCTTGACCCCACTGGAGCGAAAGGAAATTCTTGAGTCAAAACGAAGAGAAAACTTCTCTGTGATTGATAGGGTTCATTACCTTTATTGCCTCTGGAAGAATGATAAATTTTTCTCCTTTGAAAGAACTTTATCTGAAGATGAAAGGGCATTATGGAAGAGTGATGGTGTGTTTAAGGCTTTAGAGTATTTAGGCGAGGTTGAAAATGATAAAACCTATAGCGATATAATGAAGGTTATAAAAGATAGGTGGTAGAAAATGGATAAAGATACCAAAAGGGAAAAACTAATAGAGTCAGCGTATAGATGTGCTAAGGTTTTAAAAGAAAAATACGGTGTGAAGAAAGTCTTTTTGATTGGGTCTCTGGTTTATGGAACTGTCCACGATAGGTCAGATATTGACCTTGTGGTTGAAGGGTTAGCACCTGAGCAGTATGTAAAAGCACTGGTCGATTTAAGCGATATGCTTCAGTGGGATGTGGAAATTAACCTAATTCCCTTCGAGGATGCCTTTGAGAGTCTAAAAGAAAAGACTTTGAAAAAAG
>Ga0190306_1000528_pt1 | contig 12660 bp, 8 predicted proteins | sample 48700734_MG_FD_161657 | JGI IMG/M metagenome (GOLD analysis project Ga0190306, IMG submission 161657) | Hydrothermal vent sediment bacterial communities from Southern Trench, Guaymas Basin, Mexico - 4870-07-3-4_MG | ecosystem: Environmental > Aquatic > Marine > Hydrothermal vents > Sediment ... | reverse complement strand
GATAGCCGGTTCTTTGTAAGCTATACCTGCCTTATAATAGAGGGAAAATAGGCTACTATCTCCACCAAAACCACAAATATCACAATTTGGTGTAAAGGTAGTAAACATAGCTAGTTGACCTACTACACCTGGTTTAGAAATACAACGTTCTGCCGGACTACCGGTATGAAGTTCTATCTTCCAGCCATCAAAATCATTAGCAATATGTTTTGCACAATCATCCCAGTCACTATAAGCACCACAGCCACTTACACTAACACTATTAAGGTCTACTTCTGTTACTACCTTGTCACCACAATTGCAACCACCACTACCGTCCTTAGCTGGAGTCTTACAACTTCCATCTGTATTATATTCACAACACTCCACCTCTCCGCCTTCACACATGCAGATATAATCAACTGGCGTTGCCATTACCTGCACATTGGTAGCATCAAAGATATTTGTTACCGCAGTATTACATGTATAAGTTTTGTTAATAGGATTCCAACAAGTATCTTTCATGCCATAGAGATATTGCTGGCTTTCATCTGTCTTATCTGTTTCCCCAAAATATTTCCCTGTGCCAAAGAAGCACCATAAGTTACCTGCTTCATCAAAAGTCAGTTCAGGCGAAGCAGTTATAGGGGCACCTGCATTATAAAGAGTAGTAATACTCCAATTGTTTGGACCTTTCTCATCTGTCAAAATCCTCAGCATATCGCCTATAACATTACTTCCCTGCCTTTTCACAGTGCCACAATAAATGGCATCTACTGTATAATCATGGTCAGGGTCTACGGCAATGCAATCGCCTATATAGGTGTGATTACCTACCGATAACTTCTTTATTAAGGTACCAGTCTTTAAATCAATTACATAAATGTAACCTCTACTTGGCGGTGTATCTCCTTCATAATCTCTTGGGCCAGAGCCTAAAACCACATACCAGTTTCCATTTAGACCATCATCTTGTCTTGGACCTCCTGCATCTGGATCACCAATCCTTACAATAGCAGGATAGGAAGTAGTAAACCCCAAATCATTATCAGTAAATTCCCAGAGTAAATCAGGATTTTCTGGGTCAGTAATATCTAGGGCAAAGATAGAGGATAGACCTACCCTCTTCCCATGAAGTCAGGGGGCACCACCAGGTGGATTAGGACTGCCTCCAAATCTCATTTCACCAATTAGGATAGTAGCCCAATTTTTGGTTATGGTATTCCCATCAGAGGTGGTAACTGAAATGGGCACACTATGACTTGTTTGGATACTGGCATCAAAAAGCATTGCCCTCTGGTCCACATAATAGATGTGGCAATCATCATATTTTAGATTAGCCAGATATTTCAAATAAGGCAGGGCATTCATGGGAATATATGCCCAGAGTTCTTTACCTATATCATCGCCTTCCAGTTTAGCCTCTAAATCAGGATTTTTTTTGCACAAATACCCTTCATCACAATCTTTATCAGTTTCGCATGTATTATTAGTATAACTATTTGAACCTGGGTCATAGCAAAATTTATCTCTTAATTTTCCTAAATAAAAACAATGTAACATACCATCATTTGCCCCCACAAAGAGATAATCATCACGTTTAATGGTAGGTGAAGGAGTGCCTTGATGAGGGTCATATACCTTTTGTTCTATAAATCCTGGGTAGCTCTCATTACTTGAAGAATAAGTTTTATCCTGATAACGAATATGATAAAGATTTAATGGAAAATGAGATAAAATTCTAGGAGTAGAATAAACAATATCACCTAGTTTCCAAATATGGGTTTCCCCGTTCAGGGTCAACTCCCTGCTCCTATGTCCGGTTTCATTACATGTCCCTGCATCGCTGTCTAAACATATATCGGTATCTATTCCTCTTATGTAATTGATAATATTTGCTGCATCATTGTCATCATAAGCCCTTAAATAGTTTTTTAAGGTAGAAGCATTGGCTGTGGCAAAACCACCACTTAAAAAAGATGAACCATCTGTTGAGGTATAAATGGTTCTATCGTCTAAATCCCTTTCCCACAATTTTTTACCCACATCCCAGACAGTCTTTACATCAGCTAATGTCTTTGTTTCGGCTGGGAAGCAAGGAGAGGTTACTTTGCCTGTATCATCTGAGTTATATAGATGAATTTTTGTTTTATCCCCTTCTAGGAAATATTTCATCACTTTATCCTGATCTAAAATCAATTTTTTGTCCTCTGTGGTATTTTCTCTAATCTGTCCCCATGAATCTATCCAAAAACCCTTTAAGTGCCCTAACCAAGAGAGTTCTTCATTGGTCTCTTCATTTGTGAATGCAGGTAAGAAATAGGCCTGGCAGAAGATACCACTACCCCTAGTAGAGGTGGAAAGCATGGAAACTGCCGTACCAGAAGAGGCACGCTTGAGAATATCGGCAAACACCTTAGAAAGTTTCTCTTCTAATTTTAAGGGATTAGCTACAAAAAAATAGGTATCTGGTTTCCCATCACCATCTTTGTCCCATTCATTAGATAAGTCAGGCTTATTATTATTGTTTATATCTTCAAAGCCACCCCATTTTGCTGCATACCAAAGAGGGTTTTTTAAAAGGGTAGCTGCTGAAGAACCAGAAATAGTAAATGTCTTTTCCCAAGTTAAAGGCATACTAGCAACTACTAAAGGTGTATTGCCATCTCCAGGTGGAGGAGCAGTATCACTGTCTTTTACTGGCAAATAAAGCCCATCTTCACTGGTTCCAGAAATGACAAATCCCAAGACCTGGTCTATACATCCAGAAGCATAGTCTGAACTCAAGGTAATTTTGACCTGATTAGCAGGCAAGGCAGGATTACAAGCATCTCCCACACAATACTCATATTTTACAACGCTATCCATATCATGGTCTGCTCCTTGTTCAACATCTTCAAAATTTATTCTAAACTTTCCATGAGTAGGTGTAATCTCTGTCACATAAAAATCTACAATCTGATTGGAAGGACAGTAAGCATTAGGAGAACAATTGCTGATGGTTAAACCTCTATTAGCATCGTATGTCAAGATGCATTTTTGTGCGCAGTAATTATATACATCAAGGCATCCGCTAACAGATTTACCCACAGGAACCAGAGTAACGGTATGCTCGCCCACTTGAATCTTTATTTCAGGCACAGGAGAAGAAAGGGCTACACTATAGGTGGTTACATTTTCTGCCTTTGTGGGGTCAGTAAAGTTATCTTTAAATTTGGTATGTCCATAATAAGCAAGGGCCGCTGAATAATAACTACCTTGTTTGGTAGGTTCCTCAGGACATAAGCCTCTAACCTTACCCAGGTCTGAGACATTTTTAGAAGAACAAATAAAATCGTATAGACCATTACTTTGTCCTATAAAATAATTTGCGTTTGAAATACCTTCCTCATCCCCTATGGTTTTGGCTAAATCAGCTACATCTAAGTCAGAAAGGTCACCTGAATAACTTTCAAAAGCACTTCCAGGCACAGTATCAGAATCATAACTGGGATTGATATCACTGATAATTACTATGGAAGGCTTAGAACACCAGGGAAACAAATCAGGAGGCTGAAGGGTATTTCCACCCTTTCTAATACCCCAATCAGGCTTAGAAAGATGTAATCCTGTATCATTAGAAGCACTATAAGTAAATTCTGATGTAGGACTTCCTTTACCGACAAAATACCTCAAAGTTTCATAAATCATTTCTGCAATGGGATTGCCCCACATGCGGCACTCGCCTTCATTTAAGGGATGGGTAGTAATCCACCCACAGGTATAACTTCCTTGGTAACTATGATCGGAATATCTAAATCCCACTGTTTTTAACCTATCTAGAGTGAGTATAATATTACCTTCCACATTTTCCGAAGTTTGGAATATGCCTGTGTGGGGGTTTATCTCATCTGTTAGACCCCATATATTTTTTCTTAGTACCCCTCCACTTAAATTTTTGGTGTAAGAGCCAGTTATCAATCCAAAATAAAGTTTGGCTTTATCTACACAAAATCCTTCACCATCTCCGCAATCACTGTCTGTATCGCAGGATTTATAACTTACAGAACACACCTTTGTTCCATCCCCTTCTCCAAATTTTTGTAAAAGCCCAATAGGTTTATAATTTCCATTGGGATACTGTTTACAGTTTGGTTCAAGACCCACAGATGAATCACAAACCTTTACTCTAACATAGTATTCACCATCTGGTGTGCCCAAACTATTGTCACAAACAGGCCTTTCTTTTGTTGCCCATTCCCATATCCTATTAGATTTATTCAGTAAAACCCTTATTTTATGTGGGTCGCCTTCGCTGGTAGAAGTTACGCAAAAAAGGTGTCTTTCACACTCAACTGTTCCACCTCCACTTTCTGGTTCACCGGTGATAATAAAATCCCTGGTTTTTAACCTACATGGATCATCTATATTAGGTGCACGAATATTTAAAGTGCTGCTTCCAAATTTTGTCCAAGCTGTATCACCTGGTTTTTTATACCACACAATTACACCATCACCTCCCTGATTTTCGCGCAATCTTACTATAATTCTATGCCATCCGGTGGAAAGATTAATACTTCCACTATGATCATAACACCCACAAAAGCCATGAGCTCCATAATAGTTTGCCACCACTATACCATCAATCTCTACTTCTGAGCCATCGTCAGAATCAATGGCAAATTGCCAAGTGCCGGCGGAAGTTGCTTCAAATTCAGCCACAAGCAGATAATTCCCGGTCTCAATTCTATTTGTGTTTGTGTAATTATTAGTAGTATCCATCTCAATTATGTATGAATGACTTGAATAATGACAAAGAGAGTATGAATTCAACAATTCATCGTGGTCGTCTCCATATACTCCGCTTTGGTCATCATCATATATCACAAATAATATCTCACCTGTTTTATCCCAGCTTACAGGTGTGGTGGGAATGGTGCATGAACCTGAAGGTGGATCAAAAGGAGTGAGCAGCCTAGTATCATCACCAAAATACTCCTTTCCCCAGCTATGAGCATCCTGAGGGATATAGCCACCTTCTAAAACTGTCTCTGATGAAGAATCCGTGCTTCTATATCCTCCATAAAGCACCTTTCTTAAAACATCCATCCTGGACATAGAGAGCCAGTTTAAAAAATTCCCACTCCATTCACCTTCTCCACCACAATATTTATTAGATGTGGTTCTGGTAGGAACAAATTTAGCAGCGGCTCCAGAACCTTCATATTTGTAACATTTATAAGGGTCAAAGTATCCATAATAGTCTATGGAGTGTTTGTAGCCCACATCAAGCAGTCCATCTTCATCCAAATCAGAGGCATCATTATAAGCCTCATAATAGAGTTTATGGTCTCTTCCCATAAGAAGCATTACGAGAGGTGGACCTTGAGCTGAAATAAAAGGAGGCACAGCACAATAATTGTCCATAGTTTGAGTGAAGGCTAATCTTCCTCCTATTAATGATATAAAACTTATAAGGAAAATAAATAACATTTTTTTCATCTTTTATACCTCTCTATTAAAATTTCAGTGACCAGATTGCCTATAACCTTTACAGTGACCCAATCTCCGATTTTAACATTTCTTAAAGATGCAGGATTTTCAAAAAACGCCCCATTTACTTTTTTGTGAATAGCCACTCTGCAGTCTTTGGTAATATAAAAAACTTTTCCAGAAACATTTATGAACTCTTTAGAAATAGCATTCACTTTGCCATTAAAATAATAATGGCCGCGTGTAAATCCTGTATGTGTCAGAAAAAACAGCATAATTCCTATAAAGGTCAAACACAACCACCTTTTTCTCATATTCTCCTCCTGTATTCCTTCTTTTGTTTAATTACTATATTTATCGTGAAAAAATCGTGAATAAATTGTGTTGATTTCTCTAAATGAGAATGCTAAATTCAAGATATGTCTAAGATAGTAAAGATAGGGAACGTTGAAATTGGTGGAAAATCTCTTCTGGTATTAATTTCTGGACCATGTGTGATTGAAGGGGAAGAAATCACTTATCAAACTGCCCTTTTTTTGAAGGAATTGACACAACGACTCAATATTCCCTTTATTTTTAAAAGTTCTTATGATAAGGCTAATCGCACTTCTAAAGACTCTTATAGAGGCCCTGGGTTAAAGGAAGGCTTGCGGATTTTAAAATCTATAAAAGAAGCATTAAAAATACCTGTAATTTCTGATGTGCATTGCGTTCAAGAAGTAGAACAAGCGGCACAGGTGCTAGACATAATTCAAATTCCGGCCTTTTTATGTCGGCAAACGGATTTGATATATGCGGTGGCTGATACAGGATTACCTGTAAATGTTAAAAAAGGGCAATTTCTTGCTCCTTGGGATGTGGAATATATCATTGAAAAAATTACTTCTCGGGGTAATGAGAATATTTTAGTTACTGAAAGGGGCAGTTGTTTTGGATACAATAATTTAGTAGTAGATTTTCGTTCTCTGGTGATTATGCGGCAATTTGGTTATCCCGTAGTTTTTGATGCCACCCATAGTGTCCAATTGCCTGGTGGTAAAGGAAGGACTTCTGGAGGGCAAAGGGAATTTGTTCCCTATTTGGCAAGAGCGGCAGTAGCCATTGGCATAGATGCCCTGTTTATGGAGGTTCATAAAAGGCCTGAGGAAGCATTATGTGATGGCCCTAATGCCTGGCCATTAGAGAAATTAGAAGAATTATTGCGAATTATCTTAAATATAGAAAAGGTTATAAGGGATGTATAACATGGATTATAAAACTCTATTAAAGCGTTTAACCCATATCAAAGTGCTTCTAACCGATGTAGATGGAGTATGGACAGATGGTAGCTTAATTTATGGGAAAGGAGGCGAAGAAATAAAAAGCTTTCATGTTCATGATGGATTGGGGATAAAAATGCTTTTAGAAAAAGGTATAAATATAATAGTGGTTTCTGCTCGGTATTCTGAAGCCGTTCAGAAAAGGTGTTTGGAATTGGGAGTTAAAAACATATATCAGGGAATTCAAAATAAAACAGAAATCTTGGATAAATTGATGAGAAAATATACCCCTGAAGAAATTGCTTATGTGGGAGATGATTTGCCTGATTTGGCTATTTTCCCTAAGGTAGGAGTGGCATTTGCAGTGTCCAATGCAGTAAAGGCGGTGAAAGAAAAAGCCCATTATGTCACAGTTATACCAGGAGGGAAAGGGGCTTTACGAGAAATTGCCGATTTAATCTTAAGTGTGCGGTAATAAAGCCTAACCAATTGCCTTTTATGGCTAAATATGATAATGTGGATTAAAATTAGAAAGGGAGAAATATTATGCAAGAATTAATTAATAAGACAATTATTCATGGAGTATATATAGTTACTACCAAGTCAGGGGAACGTAAGAATGGAATGACCGCTGCTTGGGTGTCACAGGTTTCTTTTAAACCCCCATTAATTATGGCTGCCATTGCTCCAGCACGTTATACCTATGGCTTGGTCAAGTCTTCTGGTTATTTTGCTGTGAATACACTTGCTCAAGACCAGAAGGAATTGGCTAAACACTTCGGCTTCCGTTCAGGAAGGAAGGTGGATAAATTTGCCCAAATCCCTCATACTGAAACCGGCCATGGTTCTCCTATTTTAAAAGATGCCATAGCTTATATAGAATGTAAGTTAACCAACACCTTTGAGGCAGGTGACCATACTCTATTTATTGGGGAGGTAATTGAAGGTGAGGTTTTAAGACCTGATAAAAGGCCTCTTTTATTTGTTTGGGAGGAATTCTTTTAATCTTTAAAAGCATGAATTTGCATAATTTTCCTTCAGAAATAAGGCCGTTTTTATTGCCTAAGTCTCAAGGTAATTTGGTTTATCAATGCCTTGAGTGTGGAACAGAGTATCCTATTGAAGAGTTTCTTTATACCTGCCCCAAGTGTCAAAATATCTTTATGTTACCTGACAAGGAGTTTGAGCGTTTAAAAGAGATAGATGGGAAAATTTGGCGTCAAATTTTTAATTATCGTAAGATGCTCAATATACCTGCCTTAAAAGGCATTTTTTTGTTTCATGAATTTATTGCCCCTATTATTCCCTTAGAAGATATTGTTTATCTGGGAGAAGGACACACCTCTATTGTAGAGGCAAACCAATATCTCCAGGAACTAGTGGGTTGCCGTTTTTACTATAAGAACGATGGGCAAAACCCCAGTGCCTCTTTTAAAGATAGGGGTATGGCCTGTGCCCTAAGTTATGTGAATTATTTGATACATACTAAAGGATTAAAAGAAGTCTTGGCCATTTGTGCCTCTACTGGAGATACCTCAGCTTCAGCAGCCCTTTATGCCTCTTACTTGCGGGGTAAGGTAAAATCGGCTGTGTTGTTACCTCAAGGTAAGGTTACTGCTCAACAGATGGCCCAACCACTAGGGCATGGGGCCTATGTATTTGAAATTCCAGGTGTGTTTGATGATTGTATGAAGGTGGTAGAAACATTGGCAGACAACTATCATGTGGTTCTTCTCAATTCCAAAAATCCCTGGCGTATCAAAGGGCAGGAATCTTATTCTTATGAAATTGCCCAGTGGTTTGATTATGACCTAAAAAACAAGGTAATAATAGTGCCCATTGGAAATGCTGGTAATATTACTGCTATCATCAATGGTTTTCTCAATTTTTATAAGGTGGGCATTATAGAAACATTACCCAAAATTATTGGTGTCCAATCAATTCATGCCAATCCTGTTTATCGTTATTATCTTGAACCTGACCCTAAAAAGAGGGTTTGGCAACCAGTAAAGGTCAAACCCAGTTGTGCCCAAGCAGCCATGATTGGCAATCCTGTTTCTATGCCACGAGTAATAAGTTCAGTAGAAGAATACAACAAATTGGCAGGTAAAAAACAGGTATTTGTAGTTGAAGTTACAGAACAAGCCATCATGGACTGGATGCTTATTGCTAACAGAAATGGTCATTTTGCCTGCACTCAAGGAGGAGAATCCCTGGCAGGTCTGGTGCAGGCACTAAAAGAAGGTATAGTAAATTCAGAAGAAGAGGTTATATTAGACTCCACCGCTCACATGCTCAAGTTTATTAGCTTCCAACAGATGTATTTTGAAGACAAATTTCCCCCTGAATATGAAGTGAGCCCTAGAGAAGAACTAAAAAATACCCCTCAACTAGTAAGACCAAGTGATATCACTTACTTTCCTGATGAGAAAATTTTAGGGCCAGAAGAATTTAAAGAATTTATTACCAAAACAGCAAGGACTATTGCTGATTGGCTCAACTTAAAGAAAAAATAAAATTTATGTTAGAGTTTGTCCCCCTGGTATTGGCAGCAGGTAAAGGCACTAGAATGAAATCAGCATTTCCTAAGGTATTACATTCCCTTTTAGGTAAACCTATGGTCATCTATGTTTTAAATGCCTTAAGGGCAGCCACGATTTCTCCTAAAATAGGAGTTATCATCGGATACAAGGCCCAAGAAGTTCAGGCAGCGATTGCAGCACCAGATATAGATTTTATTTTACAACCTCAACCTATGGGCACAGGGCACGCATTAATGTGTGCACAGCCATTTTGGGAAAAGGCAGAAAATGTGTTGGTATTAAATGGGGATTTGCCTTTGATTCAAACAGAGATAATTATAGATTTAATAAACTTGCACCAAGAAAAGGCATCAGATGTAACTTTTATCACTGCCCTAATAAAAGGCGAAACCCAATATGGAGTAGTCATTAGAAACAAAGCAAAGAAAGTTAAAGGAATAGTGGAGGTTGCAGAAAGAAAGAAAGTCTACCATCAATGTGAAATTAACGCAGGTATATATTGTTTTAAGACCAAATTTTTAAAACAATTTTTGCCTTTGTTAAAACCCAGTGTGAAAAAAGGAGAGTATTATATTACTGACCTTATCAATCTGGGTGTTTCCTACCATAAAAAGATATCTACTAAAACAGTTGATTTAGAACAGGTTCAGGGAGTAAATAATAGGTGGGAATTGGCTCTGTGTGCAAGGATTCTGCAACATAGGATTTTGGAAAAACTCATGCGGGATGGAGTTACCATTATAGCTCCAGAAAATACCTATATTGAGCCAGATGTAGACATAGGCAGTGATACTGTGATAGAGTCAGGAGTCCACCTTAAGGGGCAAACAAAGATTGGTAAAAATTGTTTTATTGGCACTGGAACGGTAATAGACAATAGTATGATTGCTGATGAGGTAATAATAAAACCCTATTGTGTGATTACTGAAAGTCAGATAGAAAATAAGGCTACTATTGGTCCTTTTGCTCACCTCAGACCATTATCCCATATTGGTTCTGAAGCAAGAATTGGGAATTTTGTAGAGGTTAAAAAGAGTTATGTAGGTGCTGGAAGTAAGGCTTCACACCTCACTTATTTAGGTGATACTCAAGTGGGGGCAGAAGTCAATATTGGAGCAGGAACCATTACTTGCAATTACGATGGCAAAAGGAAACATAAAACTACTATTGAAGATAGGGCCTTTATTGGTAGTAACACCGCTCTGGTAGCTCCAGTAAAGATAGGGAAAAATGCTTTAATTGGGGCAGGCTCCGTAATTACCGAAGATGTTCCAGCAGATACTTTAGCCATTGCCAGAGGTAAACAAGTGCATAAACCCAGAAGAAAGAAATAATGTGTGGAATTGTGGGTTATATTGGCCAAAGAGATTGTTCTACTCTTTTATTAAATGCCTTAAGAGGTCTGGAATACAGAGGATATGATTCAGCAGGGATAGCCATTATTCAAAATGATCAAATATTTTGTCATCGGGTTCAAGGAAAACTGGTTGTTTTAGAAGAATTGTTAAAAAGAGAGCCTTTAACTGGCAGTATTGGCATTGGGCATACCCGCTGGGCCACCCATGGTATCCCCTCTGAGGCAAATGCCCACCCTCATGTAGTAGATAATATTGCCCTAGTCCATAATGGAATTATTGAAAATTACTCTCTCTTAAAAAACAAATTACAAAAAAAAGGGGCAAAATTTCTCTCTCAAACAGACACCGAGGTAATTGCCCATTTAGTAGCCTTTTCTTTAAGAGAAACCAATGATTTTGTTAAGGCAGTGTATAAGGCTATTTCCCAATTAAAAGGAAGTTTTGCTTTAGCTATCTTATCTGCAAAAGAGCCTGATAAACTAATTGGAGTTAGATGGGAAAGTCCATTGATTGTTGGATTGGCTGAGAATGAAAATGTTTTGGCTTCTGATGTCCCTGCCATTTTGCCATATACCAAAAAGGTTATTTTTTTAAATGATGGTGAAATAGCTATCTTATATAAGGATAAGGTAGAAATAAGAAATTTTCAAGGAAATCAGCTTCCTTTTCATATCAAAGAACTACCTTGGTCTCCGGTAATGGCCGAGAAGGGTGGGTATAAACATTTCATGCAAAAGGAAATTTTTGAACAGCCCAGGGCAATTACAGATACTGTCAGAGGACACATTGATTTGGATAGAGATAAACTGGTATTTGAAGAATTCCCATTGACAAAAAAGGCCTTTAAAAAAATAGAAAAAATATGGATAGTTGCTTGTGGTACTTCCTACCATGCGAGTTTGGTAGGGAAATATATGATAGAAAAAATGGCCATGGTTCCAGTAGAAGTGGATTTAGCTTCAGAGTTTCGCTATCGTGACCCGCTTATTAATCAAAAAATGCTGTTGGTAGTGATTTCTCAATCAGGTGAAACCGCAGATACATTAGCTGCTCTGAGGGAAGGTAAAAAAAGAGGAGCCAAGACTTTAGGTATTTGTAATGTCTTGGGCTCCACTTTGCCTAGGGAATGTGATTATGTGATTTATACTCATGCTGGGCCAGAAATTGGTGTGGCTTCCACTAAGGCATTTACCACCCAGTTAGCTATACTTTATCTGCTTAGTTTGTATTTTGCTAAACTCAACGGAAAGTTGACCGAAATCAGAACATTTTTAGAAGACATGCTTAGGCTTCCACATCAAATAGAAGTTATTTTAAAGGGAGCAGAGGTTGTTGAAAAATTAGCCCCCCAATATGGTAATGCCCATAATTTTTTATATCTGGGTCGAGGAATTTATTACCCTATTGCTATGGAAGGGGCATTGAAATTGAAAGAAATTTCTTACATTCATGCTGAAGCTTATGCAGCCGGAGAAATGAAGCATGGCCCTATTGCTCTAATAGACGAAAATATGCCAGTAGTAGCCTTAGTGCCAAAGGGAGAAACCTATCCTAAAATGCTTAGTAACATAGAAGAAGTGATTTGTCGCCAGGGGAAACTCATTGTGTTGACAGAAAAGAATTGTAAAGAGATAGGAGAAAAGGCAAATGAGGTGATTTATATCCCCAGTTCAAACCCATTTTTAAAAACCATTTTGTTTACTATCCCTCTTCAACTCTTTGCTTATTACATGGCTGTATTTAAGGGAACAGATGTTGACCAACCCAGAAACCTAGCCAAAAGCGTGACCGTAGAGTAAATTTAAATAGTTTTTATTTTAAAGAATTTGCTAGAGGAAAAGGTGATGTCTTATAATTTCTGTAAAAAGGGTGGCCATGTTAAAGTTTCCATATTAAGACATTTTATTCCTTTCAACCAATTCTAGGTTAGTGAAGTTAACCTAAAAGGTGAAACAACCAACACCAAAGGTTATAAGGAGTGCTTGCCGCCCGCCTGCCGTCAGGCAGGCAGGTTGGAATTTTATCCAATTTTACAGGAAATTTGGGACT
>Ga0190306_1000527_pt1 | contig 12683 bp, 13 predicted proteins | sample 48700734_MG_FD_161657 | JGI IMG/M metagenome (GOLD analysis project Ga0190306, IMG submission 161657) | Hydrothermal vent sediment bacterial communities from Southern Trench, Guaymas Basin, Mexico - 4870-07-3-4_MG | ecosystem: Environmental > Aquatic > Marine > Hydrothermal vents > Sediment ... | reverse complement strand
CATTGATATTACTTGCTTAAGAGGGAGGTTTTTTAAAAATTTAAAAATTTTTGGGATTTTTAAAATTTTGTGTAAAGTGTCACTTTACACAGTTTTGATAGGCAAAAAAGCCGGGGGTCAGAAAAGCCCTGGCTTTTTATGTTCAAATACTTGACAGTGAAAATAAAGGATTATAATTTGCAAAAAAATGAGAAAATTTTCTCTTATAACTTATGGTTGCAAGTTGAATCAGGCAGATTCGGAGATAATCTATGGAATTTTGTCAAAAAAATTTCAACCCTCATCAGAAGATGAGGCAGATTTTGTTGTGATAAATAGTTGTGGAGTAATTGAAAAAACTCAAAGAAAAATAGAAAGAAAAATACAGGAATTAAAAAAGAAGCACAAAAAAATAATTTTAGCAGGATGTCTTCCTCTTATTTCAGAGAAAATAGTTGATCAAGTTGATGGAGTTATAGGTCCTCAAAATATTTTAAAAATTCAAGAAGCAGTAAAACAAGTACTTGAGGGACAAAAACCCATTTATCTTGATAAAACCCCGATTAACAAGGCCAAACTTTGCTCTCTCAAAATGAGAACTCCTTTTACTACTACGGCTATCATTCCAATTTCAGAAGGTTGTCTTGGAGAATGTGCCTATTGCGCAACAAAATTTGCTCGAGGAAAGTTATATAGTTTTTCTCAAGATTCCATTTTGAGAGAAATTAAAATGGCTCTGCTTGGGGGATTTAAAGAGATACATTTAACATCACAGGATATCGCCTGTTTTGGGTTAGATAGAGGTAAATATGAATTGCCACAGCTTTTAAAAAAGATTATAGAAATTCCCGGAAATTTTTGGGTGAGAATTGGAATGGGCAACCCCCAACATTTTAAAAGAATTTTAAACCCTCTTCTTTCTCTTTATGATTCCCCAAAAATTTATAAATACCTTCATATTCCAGTACAAAGTGGTTCAGATAAGGTTTTAAAAGAAATGAAAAGAGGATATAAGACAAAAGATTTTCTTGAAATTATTGAAGCTTTCAAAAAGAGATTTCCAGACCTTATGCTTGTAACCGATATTATTGTAGGCTATCCAACAGAAACTGGAAAAGATTTTCAAAAAACAGTTGATTTAATTAAGAGAGTGTCTCCTCGGATAGTTAACATTACTAAGTTTTCGAGAAGAGACAAAACAGAGGCTAGTTTGTTGAAAGATTTGCCAGATCGAGTTAAAACAGAAAGGTCCCGTTTTTTAAATAGACTTTGTCTCAAAATTAAAGAAGAAGACAGCAAAAGATTTGTAGGTAGAGAAGAGGAGGTGTTGGTGATAAAAGAAGGAAAAAATAATACCTATATTGCAAGACCTATCCATTTTAGAGCCATTATTTTAAAAAATGCAAAAGTTGGAAAGTTTTTGAGGGTAAAAATTAAAGAGGCAAAACCAAATTATCTTATAGGAGAGGTAATATAATTAGATTTATAAATAATTAGTTCTGGACAAATTTTCGCCTTCCTATTTCTTTTCAAAATAATGAGGTTTGGGTAAAATAAATACAATAGTCTATGAGAAAATTATTTTTCTTTATTTTACTTTTTGTTGGTATCGGATTGTTTGTTTTTGCGTTATATTCTACTGACCTATCCGAAGTGGCCAGGGCTTTATCAAAATTATGGCCTTGGAAATTTATTGCAGTTACCTTAATTTTATTTTCAGCGGAGATTTTAATAGATGCCTTTCGCTGGTTTCTTATTTTAAAATCTCAAGGACAAGATATAAAATTTCGCCCTCCTCTTTTAGCAAGAATGGTTGGATTTTCGTTTAGTTATTTAACACCAGTTGTGCTTCTGGGGGGAGAGCCAGTAAGATACGCTATTTTAAAGGAAGAAACTAATATACCTTCAAAATATATTATTTCTTCTATTATTCTTGATAAATTAATTTTGTTTTTAGCCTCATTCGTATTTTTTTTAATAGGAGTTTTTGCCTTTATATTTTATTTACCCACAAATTTATTTACCAAACTAATGATAAGCACTTTAGTTTTGCTTCTGCCTCTTTCTGGTTTTTTTATTTATTTAAAGATCCGATCAATTAGTTTAAAGGAAGGAATATTTTCTTGGCTAATGAAAAAATTTTATCTCAAAAGGATAAAAATTTTTAAAGAAAAAAAAGAAAATATCAAAGAGATTGAATTAGAGATCAGGAAGTTTTTTACTAAAGACAAAAAAACTCTCTCAAAGATTTTTTTAATGGGAGGCATCGAAGTTTTTCTTACAATTTTATCCTTTTGGACGATTGTTATTTTTTTGGGCAAACATTTGGCTCTTTTCAAAATTTTTGCTATAAATAGTATGGTAGGACTTGCTTCATTTTTTCCTCTTCCGGCTGCTTTAGGCACTCTTGAAGTGAGCCAAGGTTATCTTTTTCAATTTTTTAATTTATCTCAAACAGATGGGGTTGCATTTAGTTTGATTTTCAGAGGCATTAACCTGCTTTTTTCTTGTTTAGGCATACTTTTGTTTCTATACTTTCAGCTTCGGATTTTAAAGAAAAAAATTCTCCGCTTTATTCAAGAAATTATAAAATTTTATGAAAAATAAGTTATATAAAATAAGTGTTGTACTTCTATCATCTCTCCTTCTTATAGGTGTCTCTTTAAGTATTGGATTTTACTTAGGCCTCCAGCAAGCGCCAAAACCCCCCAAGAATCTTCCCTCAGAAGTAGACCCCTCTATCTTATGGGAAGTTTGGAATGCCTTAGAAGAAAAATATATTGGAAAACTAGATTATCAGAATATGATTTATGGAGCTGCAAAAGGGTTAGCCCAAAGTTTAAATGATCCTTATACTGTTTTTTATACACCTCAAGAGAGCAAAATGTTTCTAGAAGATATCTCAGGTAGTTTTGAGGGAGTAGGAATGGAAATAGGGATAAGAGATGGACAACTTACTGTAATTGCTCCACTTGAAGGAACGCCTGCAAAGAGAGCAGGTATTTTACCCGGAGATAAAATAATTAAAATCGAAGATGTTTATACAAGAGACCTTACTATTTATGAGGCAGTGAAAATGATAAGGGGCGAAAAAGGAACAACAGTGAGACTAACTGTTTTTAGAGAAGGGTGGGATGAACCAAAAGAAATTGAAATTACAAGAGATGTAATTAATATTCCCTCAGTAAAAGTAGAGATTTTAGATGATGATATTGCACATTTAACTATTTATCAGTTCAATGAGAACACAACTTTGCAATTTATAAAGGCTGCTCAGATTATAGAAAATAGCAATGTAAAAAAGATCATTTTGGATCTTAGAAATAATCCAGGTGGTTTGTTAAATAAAGTCCAGGAGATCGCAGGATGGTTTTTAGAAAGAGGTAAGATTGTTTCAAAAGCTCGGTATGCAGATGGCAAAGAAGAGATTTATAAAACCAAAGGTCCGGCTACATTTTTAAATTATCCACTTGTAGTTTTAATTAACCAAGGAACTGCCTCGGGAGCAGAAATTTTAGCAGCCGCTTTAAGAGAACAAAGGAATGATGTAAAATTAATAGGAGAGAAGACTTTTGGTAAAGGGTCAGTTCAAGAGACAGTGAATATTGGTAGAATAAAAAGAGAAGGATTATTAAAGGTCACTACAGCCCATTGGTTTACGCCAAAAGGACGGCTTATTGATAAGAAAGGATTAGAGCCAGATATTAAAGTAAAACTTACTCAAGAAGATATTGAACAAGGAAAAGATCCACAGTTTGATAAGGCAAAAGAAATATTAAAGCAACTTTAAAAATATGAAGGTTATTCTCTTAAAAGACATAGAAAAATTAGGAAAGAAATATGATGTTAAGGAGGTAGCAGATGGTTATGCAAGGAATTTTCTTATAAGAAGGGGACTTGCAAAGCCTGCCACCGAGAAACTTATAAAATGGGCCGAGGAGCAAAGGAAATTGGCTATAAAAAAAGCCCAGGAGCAATTAAAGGAAGTTCAAAAATTAGCCTCTAAATTAGATGGGCAGGAAGTTGAGTTTGTTGTTAAAGTGGGTAAACAAGGGAAACTTTTTGAGAGTATAAATCAGATAAAAATAGCCAAAAAATTGAAAGAAATGGGGTTTGATATTAAGAAAACTCAAGTTGAACTTGAGAAACCCATCAAAGAACTGGGCGAATTTCCTGTAAAAATAAACTTAGACCAGGGGCTTGAGGCGGAGATAAGAGTAGTTATAGTTCCTGAAGAAGAAAGCTAATAGGATTATTCTACATTAACTATTTTGACAATCCGTTGAGTGCCGTCGAATTTTCTTTTTCTTCTTGTAATGAAGCGAACTATTCCCGCTTTTTTGGCATAGAGGGTATCATCTTTTCCTCTGCCTACATTCTTGCCCGGTAGAAATTTTGTTCCTCGCTGTCTAACAATAATCATTCCCGGATTGACCTTCTGTCCACCAAAAATCTTGACTCCTAAATATTTGGGTCTTGAATCTCTTCCTAATTTTGTTGAGCCTGCAGATTTTGTTTTTGCCATAGCAATTATTAATTGTTATCAATCAATGAATTGTAGCAAAGAAAGAAAAGTTGGTCAAGACGATGTAAAAATTCCTTATCATCTTGGAATTATTCCTGATGGAAACAGAAGATGGGCAAAGAAATATGGTCTGCCAACACTTTTAGGTCATAAAAAAGGAATCGAAACTTTTAAAAAAATAGCAAGGTATTGCTACAGAAAAGGGGTAAAAATTCTGACAGTTTTTGCATTTTCAACCGAGAATTGGGACAGATCAAAAGAAGAGATAGTTTATTTAATGAAACTTTTTGATTCAATGCTTTCGGATAAGAATGTAGAAGAGTGGAACAAAAAGGGTATAAAAATAAATATAATAGGGCAGAAATGGAGATTGCCGAATGAGTTGCAAAAGAAGATTAAAAAGGTAGAACAGATTACCAGAAGAAACAAAAAAGGAATTTTAAATATAGCCCTTTCCTATGGAGGAAGAGCAGATGTGATTCAGGCAATAAAAAAAATCATAAAATTAAAAATACCACTAAGAGAGATTAATGAGACTCTTATTTCAAAATATCTATGGACAGAAGGACTTCCCGACCCAGATCTTATTATTAGAACAGGTAAAGAAAAAAGAATTTCTAATTTTCTAATCTGGCAGTCTGCTTATTCAGAACTTTATTTCTCAAATAAGTACTGGCCAGAATTTACAGAAGAAGATCTAGAAAACGCCTTTTTAAATTATTCAAAGCGTCAAAGACGGTTTGGTAAATAAAAGAATTAATCTCTAAACTCATATGCACAAAACAAAAGTTCTCTTTTTAATTATTTTGGTAATTTCACTACTTTTAGTTGCCGGTATAGTTTATCTTCAAAGGTCTTACAAAAAAGAGGCTCAACCCTCTATATCAAAAGAAGAATTAACAAAACCAAGTTCTATGAAAATTTCAAGTCCTGCCTTTGAGAATAACCAGTTTATCCCCGTAAAGTATACCTGTGATGGTGAAGATATAAACCCTCCTTTACAAATTGAGAACGTACCAAAAGAAGCAAAAAGTTTAGTTTTAATTGTCGATGATCCAGATGCTCCAATAGGAATTTGGAGTCATTGGGTGGTGTTTAATATTGATCCTTCAGTTCAATTTATTGAAGAAGATTCTTCTCCTGAGGGAGCAGTTGAGGGATTAAATGATTTTAAGAAACATTCATATGGAGGACCTTGTCCGCCCTCAGGCACACATCACTATTATTTTAGATTGTATGCATTAGATACAACACTTGATCTCTCATCTGAAGCAACAAGAGAAGACGTGTTGGAAGCCATTAAAGGCCATATTTTGGCCTCGGCTGAATTGATAGGTTTATATCAAAGATAAATAAAAAATGGAAAAGGTTATTTTGGTTGATCTAAACGATAATCCGATTGGAGTTGAGGAAAAACTAAAAGCTCATAGAGAAGGGAAACTTCATCGGGCTTTTTCCATTTTTATTTTTGACCCAAAAAGAGAGAAGATACTTTTACAGAAACGTCATAAAGATAAATATCATTCAGGAGGATTATGGACAAATACCTGCTGTTCTCATCCAAGACCTAATGAGTCTCTTAAAGAAGCGGCCCATCGACGGTTAAAAGAAGAAATGGGATTTGATTGTAAATTACAATATCTTTTTTCTTTTATTTATAGGGTGGATTTTGGTCAAATAAAAGAATTTGAGATTGATCATGTCCTTGTTGGATGCTGCGAGCAAAAAATCAAACCTGATCCAAAAGAGGTAGAGGATTTCAAATGGGTAAAAATTGAAGATGTTCTACACGATCTGAAAGAAAAGCCGGATAAATATACCGTTTGGTTCCGTTTAAGTTTTAAAAAAGTTGTAAATTTGTTGAAGAAGTCTTCTTAATATTAAGCGACATTTTTTGATGCCCGCTTTTTTATTTCTTTAAATTACTTTTTTCACTCCATTTCGGGGAGGAGAGCTTTCTATAAGCATTAATTTATTTGAGACCATGGTATTTGCGATGAATTTCTCTGAGACGAGGACGAGTAACATGAGTATATACCTGTGTGGTGACTATATTTTTATGTCCTAAGAATTCCTGTACTGTTCTTAAATCAACCCCTTTCATTAAAAGATCTGTTGCAAAACTATGGCGAAGAGTGTGACAGGTAGTATTTGCTGGAAGACCCGCCAAAAGCGCATATTTTTTGACTATTCTTTCAACAGTTCTTCTTGTCAGCCTACTTGAAGGGTTTTTTCCCCGATAACTAATAAATAAAGCTTTATTTTTGTCGCCTCTCGTTCTCAAATACTCTCTTAACCATTTGACGGCTCTTTCCGATAAATATACTGTTCTTGGATGCCCTCCTTTTCCAATTATTGAAATTTCTAAATCTTTTGTATCTGGTTTTATTTTAATTTGGTCTCTATTTAAAGAAACTAATTCACTTACTCGGAGACCCGTGGAAAAAAGAACCTCTAAAATGGCTCTATCTCTTAAACCAATCACATCTCTTGTATCTGGAGTCTCCAGTAACTTTTTTACCTGATCTAATGTTAAAAAATGAATAGTCTTTTCATCTTTATCTTTTGGCAACTTCACCTTTTCAGGAGGTAGAGAAGGAATATCTTTTTCAGCAAAGAAGGTTAAAAATGACCTTAAAGCGATCAAGTAATAGTTTTGGGTAGATCTTTTTATTGGTTTTTTGGTATTTTTTGAGATATATTGGCGGGATAAAAAAACTCTATATTTCCAGATATGTTCTTTTGTTAATTCCGGCGGTGTAATTTTATCTAATTTGTTTGCTTTTAACCAATTAAAAAAACATTTTAAAAACCGATCATAATTTTCTTGTGTTTTGCTTGAAAGTCCTTTTTCAATCTCAAGCCAGTCTAAAAAATCTGGTAAATATTGGCAGAGAGGTTTGAAACTCTGAGGCATGGTATTGTAATATCTTTAATAAGAGTTCTTTAAGTTCGATTAACCTACATTATGTGACATTGTCTCTCTCTCACTATATTGCCTCCCTACACAAGATGTCAAGTTTATAAGCGCAAAGAATCTTTATTCAATTACAATTTCTTTATTTAAGAAGGTAGTAATCTCCTCCCAAAGATTATTTATTTCAATTTTTCCTTTCTCTTCCCACCAAATTTTAATCTTTTTGGCTAAGTTAACAAAGAAAGGAACAACTTTCTGACGCCAAAAAGAACCAAAATATGGTTTTGTTGAAGTAACAACTCTTTGAACAAGTCCTTTTGCCTCTTCTTGTCCCGGAGGACCTATTTGGGAAAAAGCAAACAAAGGCAACAAGAGAAGACATATTGAAGATAAAAATAGAACAAGAGTTATTGATCTTTTCATGATTGAAGTAAACTTTTTGCTTTTTTAATTCTTTCCAAAGTTTTTTCTTTTCCTAAAATTTCGGCAATTTCAAAAGGAGGAGCCGAAGATTCTTTTCCAGTTAAAGCCACTCTTATTGGCCAAAGGAAGTATCCCCTATCCCCTACTTTACTGAACCTTTCTGCTTCTTTAACTAGGATATTTCTTAGATTTTCTGCATTCCAATCTTTTTCTTCAATTTGTTGTAGAATATTCTCTGCTTTCTCAAGAGCCTCTAAAACATTTTTTTCGTCTGCATCTTTCCATTTAAGCAAATCCTTTTTGTAATTTAATTCTTTCTTGAAAAAGAAATCTATAAGATGAGGAATTTCCGATAATACCTTCAACCTCTCCTGGTAGATAGCAATTATCTTTTTTATCGTATCAATTTCAATTATCTTACCTGTTTCTTTAATTATAAAACTCTGTCTGATGGTTTCTCCTCCAAATACTGGAGGATATTTTTTGCTTTCAATTTTTGGTTTTATAAGTTCAGCCTCAATTAGATATGGAAGGCACAATTTTGTTAATTTGTCTAGATTTTTTTGACGAATATAAAATCCATTAAACCAAATCAATTTTCTTTTATTGAAAACGGCTGGAGATTTTTGGCATTTTTCTAAAGAAAATTCTTTTATAAGTGAATTCAACGAATAAATTTCTCTTTCTTTATCTGGATTCCAACCCAAAAATGCCATAAAGTTAATTATGGCCTCAGGCAAAAACCCTGCTTTTTTGTATTCTCTTAGAGCAACAGCCCCATGTCGTTTACTTAATTTACTTCTATCCGGACCCAAAATCAATGGAAGGTGTGCAAATTTAGGAGGTTTTAACCCTAAAGCCTCGTATAAAAGAATTTGTTTGGGGGTGTTTGGAATATGATCCTCTCCCCTAATTACATGTGTGATTTTCATCTCAAAATCATCAATTACAGCGGCTAAATTATAAAGAGGGGTAGTTTCGTCTCTAGCAATTACAATATCTCCAAATTCAAAAGAGTTACTCTCAATTTTGCCATGAATTAAGTCATCAAAAATAACTTTTTTGTTTGGGTTTTTAAATCTTATTACATATGGCTTTTTTGCTTGAAGGTATTCTTTTACCTTCTTTTGGCTGAGATTTCTACACTTTCCATTATATCTGGGTGGCTGGCCTATGCTCATAAAATACTGCCTTTTTGCTTCTAATTCTTCAGGCGAGCAAAAACAATAATAAGCCTTGCCTTCATCTAACAATTTTTGGATATATTTTTTATAGATATCTTTCCGTTCACTCTGTCTATAGGGACCAAAATTGCCAATATAACCCTCTCCATCAGGTGCAGGACCTTCGTCCCACATTAGTCCCAGCCATTTTAGGCCTTCTATTATATCTTTCTCCCATTCTTTTTTAGATCTTTCTATATCTGTATCTTCTATTCTTAAAATGAAAGCACCGTTGTATTTTTTGGCAAAAAGATAATTAAACAAAGCAGTACGGGCCGTTCCTATATGGAGAGGGCCTGTTGGAGATGGTGCAATTCTTACTCGAGGTTTTGTCGTTTTAAATTCTAAATTGTCCATATTTTTATTCTAGGCCTTCTTTTCTTTAAAATCAACGAGATTCAACTCTTGAAGGATATATTTTGCAATAATTTTTGCCGAGTTTGGTACGGCTAATTCTTTGGCTTTCTTTTTCATTTCCTTCAATAGTTCGGGCTTGGAGAAAAATAGATAAAGTTTTTTTAGAAGAAAGTGAGGTTTAAAATTAGATTGCTCAATCACCAAAGCAGCTCCATATTTTTCAATGATGTATGCATTTTCTCTTTGGTGATTCTGCGCCGATTCAGGAAGAGGTACTAAAATTGAAGGAAGACCGTTTGCTAAAATTTCAAAAATTGAGCCAGAGCCTGCTCTTGAGATCACCAAATCTGCTACTTTATAGGCATGTTTTAACTGATCTTCATTTAAAAATCCATACAAGTGATAATATTTTCTAAGAGATTTTTCTTTTTGAAAGATTACCTCTGTTTGGAGTTGCATTTCCCTGATGTTATTCTTGCCACATTGATGAATGACTTCAAATAATTTTAAGATATCCAAGAGGGCTTGAAGAATAACATCATTTATTCTTTGGGACCCTTGAGAACCTCCCAATATTAAGAGAACTGGCTTTTCGTTTGTTAAATTAAAAATTTTCTTTCCGATTTCTTTATCTCCTTTTGTAATTTCTTCTCTTATGGGGTTTCCAACAAAGAGATACTTCTCTTTCGGTTTCATTTTTTGAAAATATTTTGTATGTTTAAGTGGAAAAGCTAAAAATACTTTTTTAGCAAATCGATCGCAGAATTTATTAGTCCATCCTGGTATTGAGTCAGATTCATGCAAAAATATGGGAATGTGTAAAAATGATCCTGCCAAAACTACAGGTAAAGAACCATATCCTCCTTTGCTAAAAATTAAATTTGGTCTTATTAGACGAAGAAATAAAAATGCTTGCACAACACCAACCAAAATTTTAAAAATATCTAAAAAGTTGGAGAAAATAGATTGAGGAGTAATATATCTTCTAATTTTCCCTGCTAAAATATATTTTACCTGAATCCCTTCTTTAATTAGATTTTCTGCAAATTGATCTTTTGGACCAACATAAAAAAACTTTAAAGTCTTTGCTTTAGAATGTTTTTTTAATTCTCTTTTGATTGCAATTATTGGAAATGTGTGTCCTCCTGTTCCTCCCCCACAAAATACTAATCTCATAATTTTATTCTTTTGTTATATTTAATAATATACCACAGGCAGCCAGTTCACAAATTAAGGCCGAGCCTCCATAACTTAAAAAAGGCAAAGGTATGCCTGTTAGAGGTAGGATCCCTATCATTGTACCGATGTTAACAAAAGCCTGGAGAGTAATCCAAGAAGTTATACCTAAGGATAAAAGTTTTTTGAATTCGTCTTTTTGATTCTTAGCACATTTAAATCCTCTCCAGGCAAAAATTAAAAATAAAGAAAGCACCACAAGTGCTCCAAGAAAGCCTGTTTCTTCAGCAAAAACAGCAAAAATTGAATCTGTCATAGGCTGAGGTAAAAATCCTAATTTCTGTTCTCCTAATCCTAGCCCTTTTCCAAACAATCCACCTGAGCCTACAGCGATCAAAGCCTGCTTTATATGATACCCTTTTCCTAAGGGGTCTATTTCGGGATTAAGAAACACAAGAAGTCTATTAAATCGATAGGGAGCAAAGACGATTAAAAGAGACAAAGCAATGCATCCAATAACTCCTATGATGATTGTATGAGACAAAGGAGTTCTTGCACAAAAATATAAAATTCCTCCTAATAGCCCTAAAATAGCCAAAGTGCCAATGTCTGGCTGAAAAACAAAAAGTAAACTTAATATCATTAAAATTACAACAAACGGGATTAACAAATTTTTGAATTTGTTTTCTTCGTTTTTATGAGTTGCTAGCCAAGAAGAAAGGTAAATTAAAAATGCTGGTTTTAGAAATTCTGAAGGTTGAAAAGAAAATCCAAAAATCCGAATCCACCTTCTTCCTCCATAAAGTGAGATGCTTAATTTAGGCAAGAAAACCAGAGAGGTTAAAAGAAGTGCTCCAAGGAATATCCAAAGAGAGTTTCTTCTTAGAAAATTCAAATCAACCTTGTAAAAAATAAAGCCTAAAATAATGCCTGGCAAAAGCCCATATAAAATTTGATGAAGCAAAAAATAAGTGGATTTACCTGTTAATTGCAGGGATTTAGCGCTTGAGGCTCCGGCGATTGCTATGAGTCCAATCAAATTTAAGAGACCTATTGCAGATAAAAGAATATAGTCTGGCTTTTTGTGTTTTTTCATTTTTTTGCTAATTTATGAAGATATTTTTTAAATTGGTCTCCCCTATCTTTGTAATCTTTAAATAATCCAAAACTGGCCGAGGCTGGCGATAACAAACAGACACCTTTTTTTGTAACTTTCAGAGCTATTTTTACAGCCTCTTCCATATTATTTACTAGGAAGCATTTTGGTTTATTTTTTCTTTTTGCCATTTTCTGAATCTCTTTATAAATTCTTCTACCTGTCTCTGGAAACAAAATAAGATTTGGAATTTTCTTTTTTATTACCATTTTAATCAACTCTGTGAAGTCTTGTTTTCGCTCATATCCCCCCAAAATCAATGTTTCTATATTTTGAAGAGCTTCCAAAGCCTCCGTTGTTGCCTCGGGCACAGTAGCCAAGGAATCATTATAATATGAAACACCCTTGAATTTCCCTACAAACTCTAACCTATGTTCTAAAGGTTTAAACTCACAGATTGTCTTTCTTATTATTTTTGGAGCAATTTTAAAAACAGAGGATACTACCACTGCAGCCATGACATTTAAAAGATTATGTTTGCCTTTTAGAGGAATCTCTTTAATTGGAAGAATTTTTTTGCCCTCAAAAATAATCCAATTATTTTTTGTATAACATCCTTTTTTATTATGAAAGCCAAAAGGAATAACTTTAGCTTTTGTTCGTGAAGCTAATCTTCTAAGGGCTTCTATTTCATAGTTAAATATAAAAATATCTTTTTCTGTTTGCCATCGAGTGACATTTTTTTTAGCAGAAAAATATTCTTGAAAATTTTTATAATAATCAAGATGCTCTTTATAGATGTTTAGGAAAACAGCAATTTTTGGACTTATTCTCAAACCTTGCAATTGATGGGAAGAGAGTTCAAAAACAAAGAGACATTTTCTTCTGCCTTTTTTGAAAAAATCCAAAGGAGGCTTTCCGATATTGCCAATTAATTCAACAGACTTTTTCCCTTCCTTTAAAATTTTATAAATTAAAGTCGAGGTT
>Ga0190306_1000525_pt1 | contig 12706 bp, 10 predicted proteins | sample 48700734_MG_FD_161657 | JGI IMG/M metagenome (GOLD analysis project Ga0190306, IMG submission 161657) | Hydrothermal vent sediment bacterial communities from Southern Trench, Guaymas Basin, Mexico - 4870-07-3-4_MG | ecosystem: Environmental > Aquatic > Marine > Hydrothermal vents > Sediment ... | reverse complement strand
AAACAACGGGGTTCTAGAGCCTTTGCGCCGCTAATGGGTATGATAATGCGTCAAGTGCGAGGCAAAGCCAAAGCCGAGACTGTGAGCCAAATTCTCAAAAGAAAGCTGGAAAAACCCTAAAACGGGCTGAAAACCTTGTTGTCAAAATAAACGGGTGGAAGAGGAGATTATAGTCCTAGCAAGCTTAGAAGGTTGTACTGTGCTATTAGGACAGCGAACAGCGACGCTACCAGCGACATCACAGTGATTAACGTGTTCAGTGAAGGTCCAGCCGTGTCTTTGAAGGGGTCGCCAACCGTGTCGCCTATGACCGCTGCCTTATGCGCTTCGGAGCCTTCGCCGCCTAAAGCTCCAGCTTCGATGTATTTTTTCGCGTTGTCCCAAAGTCCTCCAGCATTAGCCATCAGCAACGCGAATAGCAGTCCGGAGAAGATGCTGCCTGCTAGGTATCCGCCTAGGGCTTCTATGCCTCCGATGAAGCCGACTAACAAGGTTACAACTATTGCGAGGGTGCTCGCTGGCAGAAGCTCCTTTAAGGCTCCAATAGTTGCTATGTCAACGCACCGTGCATAGTCGGGTTTCACCCCTTCCTTTCCTTCTTTTAAGCCCGGAATTTCTCTGAATTGTCTACGGATTTCTTCGATCATGCGGTTAGCGTTTTTGCCAACCCCTAGCATTACCATGGCTGAAAACACTGGGGGTATAGCTATGCCTATAAAAGCGCCTAACAACACAAGCGGGTCCATGAGATTGAAGCCTATGGTTTTGCCTAGGACTTTTTGAGCTATTTCCCGGTACGCTGCGAGTAGTGCTAGCACTGTTAATCCGGCGGCGCCTATTGCGAAGCCTTTGGTTATGGCTTTCGCCGTGTTGCCTGCAGCGTCAAGCTTGTCTGTTACCGCTATCACTTCTTCTCCCAGTCCAGCTTGCTCGGCTATGCCTTTCGCGTTGTCCACTATAGGGCCATAGGCGTCGCCTGCAACTATCATTCCTACGATGGACAGCATTCCCATGGCTGCCATTCCTACCCCGAAAACGGCGTAGCCTTCGCCTATAGAGTTACATAGAAAATACGCTATGGCGGATGCTATTCCTATTCCCACTAATGGTGGAAAAACGCTGTACAGCCCGTAGGAGAACCCTGTTATTATGTTTAAGGCTGCGCCGCTCTTAGAAACTTCCGCCGTCTTTTTTGCTGGTGCACGGTCTATTGATGTGAAATAGTCAGAGGTTATGCCTATTATTATTCCGGCTGCGAGTCCAACGAGCATGGCGCCCCATATTCTAATGTCTATGTCTAGATAGATCGACGCCAAATACGTGAAGACCGCTAGAAGTATACACGTGATGTAGGTTCCCCTGTTAAGTGCTTTTCCCGGGTTTCCTTTCTTTCCAACTCTGACTGTTGCCACGCCGATTAATGAGGCTATTATGCCGAGTCCCGCAAAGACTAGTGGAATTTCCACGTGTCCCAGCGCTTGTCCGAGTATCATGACGGCTACTATGCTTGCGATGTAGGAGTCCGCTAGGTCGGCGCCCATTCCGGCGACGTCGCCTACGTTGTCGCCTACGTTGTCAGCTATAACCGCTGGGTTCCGAGGGTCGTCTTCCGGTATGCCCAGTTCGACCTTGCCAACGAGGTCGGCGCTTATGTCCGCCGTTTTCGTATATATACCTCCTCCTGCCTTAGCGAAAAGCGCGAGGGCGCTTGCGCCGAAGCTGAACCCTAGAACTATTTCCGGGTCTCCTGTGATGCCGTAGACTATGCTTATTCCGAGAAGAGAAAAGCCTACGACGGACAAGCCCATGACCGCCCCGCCTCGAAACCCGATTGGAAAAGCCCTGTTTAACCCTTCTCTCGCAGCGTTTGCTGCTTTCGCGTTGGCTCGTGTTGCAACGTCCATGCCGAAAAATCCAGCTAGGGCTGAACAGAAGGCTCCGAAAAGATAAGCCAGAGATAGACTTAGATTTCTCAAGGGGTTTTCACTTAGCCATACCGGTGATGGAAGAAATATCCCTATCAGCGTAGCCACTACGAGAACGAAAATCGCCAGAATCGTGTATTCGCGTCTTAGAAAAGCGTTCGCCCCCTCTCTTATCGCCGTGGAAATCTCTTGCATTCTTTTCGTTCCGCTACTCTGCTTGTTAACGTAATAGTAGAGATACGCGCCAACCAAGATTGATAGTAAAGCCGAAATCGGTGCAATTAACCATACAGAGGCTTCCATTGTTATCCCTCTTGTCTGTAGAGTTGATTACTAAACCTTTTATAAAGTTAATTGTTCCGCTAACCGTTTATCCGCCGAGTTTCCAAAAGGATTTTAAAGCGATCTTCATTATCTCTATAAGATTCCATGTTCAACACGTGGATTCCAGTTGAGGGCGATGGTCTATGCCTGTTGCTTGGCACAGCTTAGAAAAGGAAGAGGTTCTCAAAAAGATAGGGAGTTCGCCTAAAGGTTTAAGCCGTGGGGAAGCTGTCCAAAGGCTGCAGAAGTTCGGATATAACGAACTTGAAGAACGGGAAAGAGTTACGCCTTGGGAGATTTTCTTCAATCAGTTTCGAGACGTTTTCGTAATAATGCTTCTAGCCGCAACAGCCATTTCCGTTGCAATAGGTGAAACGGTAGACGCCGCTACCATAGCGGCTATAGTTGTTCTAAACGCTGTGGTGGGCTTCGTCCAAGAGTATCGTTCGGAAAAAGCCATAGAAGCCATGAAAAAACTGACAGCGCCAAAAGCCCGTGTGCTACGCGACGGGAAAGAAACCGTTATACCCGCAAAAGAAGTTGTTCCCGGAGACATTCTACTTTTAGAAGCCGGCGACCGCATCGCCGCAGACGCCAGATTATTGGAGATTGTTGAACTAAAAGCTAACGAAGCCGTTTTAACGGGTGAATCCACTCCCGTAGAGAAAAGCTTGGAGCCTCTGCCCGAGGATACCCCGGTTTCGGATAGGCGGAACATGGTCTTCATGGGGACTCATATCATTTATGGCAGAGGCAAAGCCGTTGTCACGGCTACTGGCATGAACACGGAGTTCGGCAAAATCGCCGAAATGGTTCAAACCGTTGAGGAAAAGGAAACCCCTCTCAAGCGGAAGTTGGCAAAATTCGCGAAGTCTCTTGGAATAATAATAGTCGCCGTGTGCGCTGTGATCTTTATCCTCGAACTTTACGAAATATTCGTTCTAGGCGTAGCTGAAAGCGGGGAAGCGTTAAAAAATATTCTCAAAGCCTTCGAAACCTCGGTAGCCTTAGCTGTTTCGGCTGTGCCCGAAGGGTTACCAGCCGTTGTAACGGTTTCCCTTGCTCTAGGCGCCAGAGAACTAGCTAAGAGAAACGCGATAATCCGAAGGCTGGCTTCAGCCGAGACCTTAGGAGCCACCACGATTATCTGCTCTGACAAAACTGGAACATTAACGAAGGGCGAAATGACGGTTCGCAAAATTTTCGTTGACGACAAGATTGTGGAGGTCACCGGAACCGGCTACACGCCTAAAGGAGATTTCCTGCTGAACGGCAAAAAACTCGATGTAGAAAAGGAAGATGACCTCCGCCTTCTGCTAGGAGCCGCCACGCTTTGCAGCAACGCCAGCTACAACGGTGAAACTGTGATAGGCGACACTACCGAAGGCGCTCTTATAGTAGCCGCAGGGAAGGCTGGACTGTGGAAGGAAGAGCTTGAAAAGAAGTATCCGCGGATTCATGAGGTGCCTTTCACCTCGGAAAGAAAACGAATGACAACCGTTCACAAGGTAGGCGACGGAAAAGCCTTTGCCTACGTTAAAGGAGCACCCGAAGTTGTTCTGGAAAGATGCTCTCACATAATCAAAAACGGCGAAATAAAAAGGTTAACAAAGAAAGAGAGAGAAAAAATCCTGAAGGTAAACGAGGAGATGGCGAGTCAAGCCCTCCGAGTTCTAGGCGTAGCCTTCAAGGAGCTTCCATACTCAGAAGCAAAGTTCAAGGCGGAAACCCTTGAAAACAAACTTGTTTTCATTGGTTTGGCTGGAATGATTGACCCGCCGAGAGAGGAAGTGAAGGAAGCTGTTGAAAAATGTGAAGGCGCCGGAATAAAAAGCGTAATGATAACCGGCGACCACAAGCTCACGGCTGTAGCCATCGCCCGAGAAATAGGCATACTCAAAGACGCTGAAAAAGAGCTTTCGCTAACTGGAGCAGAACTTGACAAGCTAAGCGATGAGGAATTCGAAAAAATCGTGGAAAACGTGAAAGTTTACGCCCGAGTTTCCCCGGAACATAAGCTTCGAATAGTCCGTGCGCTTAAAAAGAAGGGGCACATAGTGGCTATGACGGGCGACGGGGTCAACGACGCTCCAGCGCTTAAAGAGGCTGACATAGGCGTAGCCATGGGCATAACAGGCACCGACGTAACCCGAGAGGCGGCGGACATGGTTTTGGCGGACGACAACTTCGCCACTATTGTGAACGCGGTTGAGGGTGGAAGAAACATCTACGACAACATAAGAAAGTTCTCCTTCTTCCTCCTCCGCTGCAACTTCGATGAACTAGTTGTAATAGGCTCCTTCGCCCTCCTCGGGCTGGAGCTTCCGTTAACCGCTGGAATGATTCTGTGGCTGAACCTAGTGACCGACGGAGGACCCGCCGTAGCGTTGAGCATGGACCCGCCAGCTGAAGACGTTATGAAACGTCCGCCACGTGACCCTAACGAGGGAATACTGCATGGAAGATTAGCGTCCATCCTAGCCACTTTTGTGACGCAGTTTCTCGGCACGGCGCTCCTATTCTACATTTATCATTACATTCTCGGAGCTTCACTGGGAGAAGCCCGGACGATAGCTTTTACACAAGCAACGTTTCAAGAGCTTTTCATAGTTTGGAACTGCCGCTCCGAAACCAAGAACGCCTTCAAAGTAGGCTTCACCAACAACAAATTCCTACTTATATCCGTGGTCTTCTCCGCGTTAGCAACAGTGATAATCCCCTACACCGGCTTATTCAACACGGTTCCTCTAACGCTTGAAGACTGGGCTGTGGTGATCCCCGTATCTCTCTCCGGCTTGCTAATACTGCCCGAAGTGTTCTACGGAAGAAAAATATGGAAATGGCAATAACCCACCGCCAGAAACCTTTATATCTCCTTTCTTCTTGAAAGGAGTCTTCAAATTCAAATAGCGAATGAAGGTGTAGAACTTGAGTGAAAAACTAGCGAATCCGGCGCCTTTGGGCCTCCTAGGTTTTGGCATGACTACAATTCTATTAAATCTGCATAACGCCGGCTTCTACGGGTTCGACAGCATGATAGTAGCTATGGGAATCGCCTACGGTGGGCTAGCTCAAATAATCGCTGGCGTAGCTGAATTCAGAAAAGGCAATACTTTCGGCACAGCGGCTTTCTCCTCGTACGGGCTGTTCTGGCTTTCACTGGTAATACTTAAACTGTTTCCAAGTTTAGGCTGGTTCGAAACGCCTTCCGCCGAAGCGATGGCAGCTTACTTCTTCATGTGGGGGCTTTTCACTTTCATCATGTTCTTCGGCACTTTAAAAACCAACAGAGTTCTGCAGTTTGTCTTCTTAAGCCTAGCTGTGCTCTTTTGGCTGCTGACCGCGAAGGAGCTTAGTGGCTTAGCTGAACTCGGCACAATTCTCGGATACGAAGGCATTATCTGCGGAGGAAGCGCCATGTATCTCGGCTTGGCAGAGATAATCAACGAAGCCAACGGCGAAACCGTGTTTCCAGTCTTCCCTGTGGAAAGCTGAAAGCCAAAAGGCTTCTACTAACATTCTTTTTCTATGAATTTCTTAAATTTTTATATTGCCTTTTGACTTATAGCATGATGTGTTCATCAGTGCGCCTTAGGATTGAGTATGCATGTTACGAAGGTTTGAATCGAAAGGGCTCATAACTAACTACAACAGGTTTCGGAAAAATCTGCCGAGAAAACTGCCCAAGAAAGTTTTCATATGGGACGAAACCTTAAGAGAAGGCACTCAAACGCCTACCTGCTTTTTGACGGCTACGGAAAAAATTAAGCTTGCAAAGGTTCTCGACGAAATAGGGGTTCACATCATAACTGTCGGGTTTCCAGCGGTGTCTGAAGAAGAGAAAAGAACTGTCCGGCTGATAGCAAATCAAGACTTTGAGCAGGCAACCCTTGCAGCTCCAGCGCGTATTCTTCAGCGAGATATAGACGCTTGCATGGAGGCGGGAATAAAGGAAATCGCTGTTTTTACGGCTTTCAATGAGCTTCATATGCGTTATAGACTTAAAATGACCCGTGAACAAGTCTTGGAGAAAACCGTGGAATCAATCGAGTACGCCAAAGCGCATGGGATAACCGTGGACTTCGTTCTCCAAGATGCCTCCCGAACCCCGCTAGATTCAATGGTGGAAATTTTCAAGGCAGCCATTGACGCTGGAGCCGAAAGGCTGGTCATAGCAGACACCGTGGGTTTCCTTCGACCTTTATCTATGAAGTATCTAGTGTCCAACCTTCGGAAAAGCCTAGAGAAAGCCGTGGGGCAAACCTTTACCCTAGCTGTTCACTGCCACAACGACTTTGGACTAGCCACAGCTAACACTTTAGCTGCTGTTGAAGAAGGAGTATCCTATGTGCAAACATGTGTAGCCGGGTTCGGTGAAAGAGCCGGAGTTGCCCCGCTGGAAGAAGTTGTCATGGCTCTGGAAGCCCTATACAACATCAAAACTGGAATCAACACGAAAAAGTTTTATCGTTTGGCGCAGATGGCTGAAAAATACTTCGCCGTGCCTATTCCAATTCACAAGCCGCTCGTAGGCGACAACGCCTTTTCCCACGAATCCGGCATACACGTCCACGGTATGCTCGTCCATCCATTGTCCTTCGAGCCCATACCTCCAAAGCTTGTAGGGCGGAAAACAACCTTCTATCTGGGAAGACAAACTGGAAAACACTTCGTGGAAAACCGCCTAGCCCAAGCCGGAATCGAAGCGTCTCCGAGACAGATAGAAGAGATAGTGCGCCGAGTCAAAGCCTTTCAGGAAACCCGTGACAAAGGCGAAGTGCAGATGATATTCTATCAGATTCGAAAACTTATGAGAGAAATGCGGAAAGGAATAACCGACGAAGACTTCTGGAAAATCGTCAAGGAAGTCACCGGTCAGAAGCCAAGGCTCAAAGCCAAAGCCAAAACCGAAAGCTAAGCCCGCCTAATCTCCCCTGTTTTCTTCACGTCGACCTCGGAATGTATATTCCCGTAGGGTCAACGCTTCGCAGAATCTCAAGTTCCTCGTAAGTCGGCGGCTCCGTTTCAGGTACATGCTCTGGAACAATAAGGTTGAAACCCGTGTTTTCCAAAACCGTTTCCACAGAGATTCCCGGATGAACCGTTTTTAACCGGATTCTCTTCGTTTTCTCGTCGAAATCCATCTGACAAAGATTAGTAACCACCAACGCCGGTCCACCGCCTTTAAGCCCAGCATTTTTCCTACCGTCAGGACCGCCCAGATGTCCCGGGCTGGTCATGTAATCAAGCTTTTTCACGGTTTTCCGTTTCTCATGCTTCATTACGATGACTATTCTTTTTGCCGACGAAACAATGTCGTTTCCCCCGCCGCTTCCCGGCAGACGCACTTTCGGGCTTTCAAAATCCCCTATATACGTGGTGTTTATGTTGCCGTATTCGTCAATTTGGGCAGCTCCAACGAAGCCTACGTCTACCCGTCCGCCTTGGAGCAGTATTCCAAGCGTTTCGATGAGTCCTATCGCGGCTGAAGAACGGTATTCCAACCGTGAATCAGCGATGGATAAAGCTATGTCTATAGCGTTGGAATCGATGAATCCCGCTTCATACACGATTTTCGCCTTCGGCGCGTGAAGCCTCTTAGCAAGCATGGCTGCAACCATAGGCAAACCAGTGCCGACGAACACCACTTCACCATTCTTTATTGCTCTAGCTCCACAGACCGCCATTAGCTCCAAAGTTGAATATTCACCCGGTTTCGCGTGTTCCTTCAAATTCTGCATTCTCTCCCTCCCCCTAGTAGCCCAGAGGCTTTCGAGCCTTGAGCTTCAAAAGCCTTTCCAACCCTATCTTCTTCAGGAATTCCATATGGTTTTCCACTCCCGTGATGTATTCCTCGCAGTATTTCTGCCACCCTTCCTCCGTCTTGCATTGTTGGTAATACATGCGTATGTGCTCCATGTCGTAGTCGTAGTAGTTGTAAACCATCATTGGGTAAGAGCCCCAAGGGCATTCTACGACATACGTCACATAGATGTTCGGAATAACTGTTAAGTCAGGGTTGGAACGGATGAATTCGGTGTCTACTATTTCCTCGGCTAGGACTATGGTTTTTTTACCCGCTCTAGCTCCTTCGCTGTCTTCGCCTTTTATTCCGTCTATTTGGGCGTTTCCTTCTCTGTCAACGCGGGAAACATGAACTATGCTGAAGTCCGGGTTTACCGAAGGCACAAGCGCCACTTTTTCGCCCGTGAAAGGGCACTCAATGACCTTAACTTTGTTGGGCTTAAACTTACTTCTGGTTACGAGGTCTGTTCCCAACATGCTTTTGATGGGCATGAAAGGCACGCCTAATGCGCCGCCTAGGAACCGCAACGCCATAGCCAGGTTAGTGTAATCCTCTATCTGCACCGAGCCGTCGCGGATTCTTCGCTGAATGTTCGGCGCCAAACCTATGCCTTCTATAGCGAAGAAAGCTAGCTCAAACTTCGAAACCACTCTTGCTCCGGCAAGTATGTCGATGTCTATTTCCGAGCCGCAAGTATAAATCGTTAGGTTACGTTTCCCCTGTCTCACTAGTTCGTGGGCAAAAGCCATGGGTGGACGTTGAAAACCGAAGCCTCCCCAGAAAAGATGCGCCCCGTCGGGGACAAGCTTGACGGCTTCTTCGAGCGTTATCCTTTTATCCTCAACTTCGCCTTCCACCATTTCCCTCCACATTCCTCTTCTCTTATCATAAAACGCTGAAATCTCATAACTTTTACTGCTCTACCTCAACGAATAGTATTTATGCCTATTCCTCTTCAATAGCCCTACCGAAGGGATAAACCTTGATAACAGGGCTTGACCACGTAGCCATAGCTGTGAAAAACCTAGAAGAAACAGTTCGATTATACGAAACGGTTTTAGGCTTGAAAGCCGAGCGCATAGAACCTTTCCCACCTCAAAAAGTCAAAGTCGCAATATTCCGCCTCGGCGAAACAAAAATTGAACTGATATCCCCCATGAGCCCTGAAAGCACCGTTGCACGTTTCCTCGAAAAAAGAGGAGAAGGATTACATCACATCGCCATCCAAGTGGACAACCTCGAAGAAACACTGGAAACCCTCAAGGCTAAAGGCGTTAAACTCGTAGATGAAAAACCACGTTTAGGGGTTGAAGGAGTAAAAGTCGCGTTTATACACCCTAAAAGCATGAGCGGCGTGCTCGTTGAGCTGTGCCAAAAACATTAACAACTACAAGATTTTTTCCAAAGTTTCCAAGCTAAAAACAGTGTTTGCGCAACCATTCTTTGTAAGTGGAACCGCCTGCGCGACCAAGCCTAGACGGCGTAGCACATCTCCTCCCAGTTTTATTTCCTCTCCACAAGCCACGCCCACGATTCCTTCATAATGATGTCTTTTCAAAAGTTTTGGAATGCACGAGCCGCCGGGTAAAATATACACGTCGTATCCCTTGCTCTGGGCAAGCCTTGTTGCCTTATTTATTAAGCAGTCTTCTGAGCAGTGGTTGCAGAAGTATGATGGGATTTCCGGGTCAAACGTTGCTTTACAGCGGCTATCCATATATTTCCTCGAACAGTGCGGCAGCAAAACAGCTCTTTCCCGTGTTTGCAGAAACTTCTTTCTTTGAAGAACATTTGTAGCCTGTATTTCTATAAAGTCTTGGAGAAGCATAACGGCGTCCGAAATCTCTAGCCCTGTTGCTTCTTGGATTCTAAACTTCTCTATAAGCTCCAAAGTCTTCTTAGAGAGCTTTTTGTGGATTTTCCTATCGTAAGCGACACGCGTAATTTCGGTAAACAGCATTCGAGGAATCTTTGAAAGGTCAAAGTTGAAACGATAAGGCATACCGATACCTTTATGGTTGAATGTTAGCAGTAACAGTTTTCTTTCTTATAAATATAACAAACTTCTCCTATGAAGAATAATGATAAGGGGTCTCAGCGTTTCCTGATTTAAAAAGGTGTCTTTGCTGTATAACTTTCACCTACCAAAGTTGAGGAATAGGTGAAAGGTGAAAAATGGAGGAAATAAAAAATGAAAAAATCAATACTGGTCATAGCAATAACATTGTTGCTAGTATCTTTCGTTGGCTATATTCAATCAAGTACAGCCTCAGAAAGCCCAAGAGAAATCATTTGCATGGCAATGTTCATTATGCACGACCAGGCTTATGGAACATGGGTCTCCAAGCATGTTGTTCTATTCTTCGAAGATGTTGAAGGACTACCAATAAACCTCAATAATCCAACGTTAGGCGATGGCTTCCTTAAAGCAAGGATTTTCTGGATGAGCTGGGGAGAACAAGGTGTGGCTATAAGGATTGTCATGAAATATAAACCTTCTATAAGCAAAGAGACCGCAAATAAATATGCATCTTCTTTTTCTGAAGAAGTTATGAAGGTCATAAATCAGACCGACACGTCAACATTTTTCACAAAGACATACATTGACAACGCAACGAACACCCTTATAGTCATAAGGGACTATGGTTTCTTACCAGATAATGTTAATTCTATCGACGGTCTACTGAAATATAAACCAGCAGGCGGATTCGCTGACCTTATAACAGATAACCTTCTCGAAAAATATGTGCCATCTAGGATCGATTCAAGCGGTATATTCGGACAATCAATGACCGAGTTAGAATATACGCTATGGAAAACAAACGGTTATCATTGGAATTTCAAAATTGGCTTCTCTTCTCATTCTGAACTGGATGAAGAATTCATGGAAACTCTAGACCTAAAATCACTTATTTACAACAACGATTCAATTCGACCATCAAATCGCAGAAACTCAGAAATTATAATTGAAATACCGAAAAAACATCGGACTAATTCTGGAATATATAAAGTAACCTTTGAAGACTTCGACCCCTCTCCTGATACTACTGTTGAAGAGGATGGATTCATAAAAGCCGTTTACAAACTTCACGCTCCCATCGACAACGTTGTTACAAAGATAAGAATAGAATTAGAGACTAGCGATAATCTTGATCAAAAAATAATCATCGTTGTGGGCTTACTTATTTTAGCTTTTGTTCTTGTAGTCGTCTTCAAGAAAAAAGTAAAAGGAGGCGAGAAAGGAATTAAGATAGATGGCGCGGGGAGATACATAAATCCTCCTCATTCTTGGTACCCCCTGCCTTAAACAATCTAATGCCATATATTCTAGGGGATATCTAAGGATAGGTCTTTGACTATCTGACTTTCCCCCATTTTTATTTTGTTGATGCATATATTATTAAATAAATTTTTAAGTAGTATGGCTTTCTAATTAAGGATGCTCTGAGGGAGACGTATGGGACTGTTAGATAAGCTGTTCAAACGTAAAAAAACAGAAACAGTTGCAGAAGAAACTATGGAAAAATCCCTTTCCCCCCTTCAAACAATCTGCGGGAACGACGGTGAACTATATCAAGCCCTTTCTGAAGTTATGTTCCTCAACCCCACCAGAATAAAAATTTCAATGGATGAGGCTGTTAAAAAAGCCGAAGAGTTCGAAAAACAAGGGAACAAACTGAGAGCAAAAATATACTACAGAATAGCCGGTGGACTAGCCATCTACAAGGGCGACGTGACCAAAGTAAAACGATATTTCGAAAAAGCTCAAAAACTTACAGGTGAAAAATACGCGATTCTTAAAAATCCCGAAAAGGCTGTAGCAAAAGCTCAGGAATACTACCGTCGCTACACAACAAAATAAGGTTCAAGGCAACAACCCTTTCTAAATCTTGACCACCTTCTTTCTTAACCTTTCACTTATTTATTCGACCGTGGTTCACGAAACAGCAATCACGTTATTCTTAGTCTTAAATACAAAGAAGTCTAAAATATTAGCGAGGTTAGGCTTATGAAGGCTAAAACTATGGAAAAAGAAAAGCCTTGGCTGAAAAACTGGCCTGAAGATGTTCCGCAGTCTATTCAGTACCCGGAAGTTCCGCTGTTCGAGCTTTTAAGGAAAACTGCTAAGCTTTACCCGCGGCAAATAGCCATAATCTTCTACGGCAAGAAAATATCCTACCGGGAATTAGATGAACTCACCGACCGGTTCGCCACGGCCCTTTATGATTCTGGTGTAAGAAAAGGCGACTGTGTGGCGCTTTTTATGCCTAACATTCCCCAGTTTGTCATAGCCTATTACGGAGCGTTAAAAGCGGGCGCAACGGTTACTACGATAAGCCCCTTATGCAAAGACAGAGAAGTTCAATTCCAGATAAATAACTCCGAAGCCGGCACCGCGGTTGTCCTTGATCTGTTCTACCCCACGGTGAGAAAGGTCTGGCGTAAAACCAAGCTTAAACGCGTAATAGTCACGCGAATGAAAACTTTCATGCCCGGAGCGAAAAGGTTCTTCGGTACGCTTTTAGGGAAAATTCCAAGCGTCAAAGTTAAACGGGAACCCGACGTCTTTTTCTTCGACGAGCTCATAGAGAAATACGGGCCTAACCCGCCTCGTGTGGACATAAATCCTCGTGAAGACCTAGCCGCGTTG
>Ga0190306_1000523_pt1 | contig 12727 bp, 13 predicted proteins | sample 48700734_MG_FD_161657 | JGI IMG/M metagenome (GOLD analysis project Ga0190306, IMG submission 161657) | Hydrothermal vent sediment bacterial communities from Southern Trench, Guaymas Basin, Mexico - 4870-07-3-4_MG | ecosystem: Environmental > Aquatic > Marine > Hydrothermal vents > Sediment ... | reverse complement strand
TTAAAGGGGGAAAAGCGCAACTTTGTTTTATAATCTCAAGTCCATCCCTTTTGATTAAAAAAATCTACACATTCTATCCAGACAAATACTATTTTGATCTCAATATCATCTTAGAGAATAAGGGCAAAGATGTCTTTAAAGATAGTTTAGCACTATCATTGGCCAACAGGTGGCCTCAAGGGCGGCGTTATGATTTTCGTGGGGCAATCTTTTTCCTAAACGATCGCTTTAAGTCACTAAAGCAGAAAAAGATTAAGGACGGTGATTTTTTTGTAGGAAGAATTAAATGGTTGGGGCTCAGTGATAAATATTTTATGACAACCATAGTGAATAAGGCATTTGAGAGGGCAAGCTTTGTTTTAAAGACCCACTCTGAAAAATTGAGTTGTGAGTTTTTGACCCCACCTATAACATTGAAAAAGGGTGAAGAAAGGGATATTCCCTTCTTAGTCTATATTGGTCCAAAGGAAATAGATAGGCTCAAGGCCTTAGGCCTTAATTTAGATAAGGCAGTGAATTTTGGTTTTTTTGATTCTATCAGTAAAATTTTGCTCTATGTATTAAAATGGTTTTATAAATTTACTCATAATTATGGCATAGCTATCATTGTGCTTACCTTTGTAATCAAGATATTGTTCTGGCCTTTAACACATCAAAGTTATAAATCCATGAAGGATATGCAAAGGCTACAACCTCAGATTGCAAAGATTAGGCAAAGGTATAAAAATGACAAGGTGCGTATGAATCAAGAGATAATGAATCTTTATCGTACATATAAGGTTAATCCTATGGGGGGATGCCTTCCTATAATCTTACAAATTCCTGTATTCTTTGCCCTTTATTATGTATTAATCTATGCGATAGAGCTAAGGCATGCCCCATTTATTACCTATTTTCCTTTCACTAAAAAGATCTGGCTGGCAGACCTCTCTGCAAAGGACCCTTATTACATTACCCCTATTTTAATGGGTGTCTCCATGGTAGTGCAACAAAAACTCACACCTAGCTCTGTAAATCCTACTCAGGAAAAATTAATGTTATTTATGCCTATATTTTTCACTATAATCTTTCTTAACTTCCCATCAGGTTTGGTAATTTATTGGTTAGTGAACAACGTCCTTTCTATTATCCAGCAAGTTTACATCAATCGTCGATTTAAGTAAGGGAGGGGAAGATGGAGGTTTATGAATTTGAAGGAAAAACCATTGAGGAGGCCGTTGAAAAGGCATGTGCAGAGCTTAAAACAGAGAGGGAAAACTTAGAAATTGAGGTAATTTCTGAAGGCTCCAGTGGTATTTTGGGAATAGTAGGTGTAAAAAAGGCAAAGATAAGAGTAACCTTGAAGGATCAAACCAAAAGGGCTATAAAATTGGCAAAGGATGTGTTAGAGAAATTCTTATCCTATTTTCCTATGCCTGCTAAATTACAGATAGAGGATGAGCAGGGTGTTACGCGGTTCAACATTATAGGGGATGGCTCTGGTATCTTGATTGGGAAACAAGGTCAGACCCTGAATGAATTAGAACATATATTTCAAAAGATGGTACAGAAGCAGTGGGGTGGTTTACTCCCAGTAAAGATAGTCCTGGATGCAGAGGGCTATCGCAAGAGGCGCATTGAATCTTTAAAAGAGACTGCCCAAAGACTAGCGGCTAAGGCCAAGAAGTTAGGTAGGACTGTCTCCACAGCACCACTGCCACCGGCAGAGAGGAGGGTAATTCATATTACATTACAACAGGATAGTGGGATAAAGACCAGGAGCTCTGGCGAGGGGGAATTAAAGAGGGTAAATATAATTCCTGTAAGGGCATCCCAGTGATTATTAAAGGAAGGGTATGGAAGTTTTTGGATAATATTGACACAGATGTGATTATCCCTGCAAAGTACTTAAATACCTCTGATATTAAAATTCTGGCCAAGCACTGTATGGAGGGGATAAGACCAGGATTCTCAGAATTGATTAGTGAAGGAGACATTATTTTGGCTGGAAGGAATTTTGGTTGTGGTTCCTCAAGGGAACATGCCCCTTTGGCGATAAAGGGTGCTGGCATAAGGGCAATAGTGGCCAAGAGTTTCTCTAGGATATTTTATCGAAATGCCTTTAATATTGGGCTTCCTCTTATAGAATCAGAAGAGATAGTAGAGATAACAGATGAGGGGGACATAATCAAGATTTACTTTGATGATGCAAAAATTATCAATATTACCAAAAATTTGATATTCAAGATCCAACCTTTGCCACAATTTATGATGGCACTGATTGCCGATGGGGGGCTTATTCCACATCTATTAAAAAGGGGTAAGTGGTGAAGAATAAAGAGGGGTTGGTTATGGATAAATGTTATAAAATTGGTGTGATACCAGGAGATGGCATTGGTCCTGAGGTAGTTGCCGAGGGGATTAAGGTGCTTAATGCAGTAAGCAAAGTATTTAACATTAAGCTTGAGTTTACTTATTATCCCTATGGAGGAGAACACTACTTAAAGACAAAAGAGCTCCTTCCAGATGAGGCTATTGAGGCATTTAAAGGGTTAGATGCCATCTATTTTGGGGCAATTGGCCATCCAGATGTAAAGCCAGGTATCTTAGAACACGGGATTCTGTTAAAGATCAGACAGTCATTGGATCAATATATTAACCTAAGGCCAGTAAAACTCTACCCTGGGATTGATTGTCCCCTGAAAGATAAAGGCCCAGAAGACATAGATTTTGTAGTAATAAGGGAAAATACGGAAGGTCTTTATGTAGGGGCAGGGGGTTTCCTAAAATATGGTACAAAAGATGAGATAGCTATCCAAACATCAATCAATACATATAAAGGGATAGAGCGTTGCATACGATATGCCTTTGAATATTGCAAAAAAAGAAATAAGATGAAAAAGGTTACACTCTGTGGGAAATCAAATGTTTTGACATACGCATCAGGCCTTTGGGTACGTGTCTTTGAAGAAGTGGCTAATGATTATCCTGATGTAGAGACCGATTATGCCCATGTAGATGCCATATGTATGTGGATGGTCAAAAACCCTGAGAGGTTTGATGTGATTGTTACAGACAATATGTTTGGAGACATTATTACAGATCTAGGGGCTGTTTTACAAGGGGGCCTAGGGGTAGCTGCTGGGGGGAATATAAATCCTAAGGGCGTTTCTATGTTTGAGCCTATTGGGGGCTCTGCCCCAAAATATCAAGGCAAGGGTGTAGCCAATCCATTGGCAGCTATTTTGGCCGCACAGATAATGCTAGAGAACTTTGGTGAGGATAAGGCAGCCAAGGCCATAGAAAATGGCGTTATACATGCAGTAAGAAAACTAAAGGGTATGTCTGCAGGTAAGATGGGCTATAGCACGAGTGAGGTAGGGAGCTTAGTAGCTGAATATATAGAGACTAATAAATAATTTTGAGGGGGGCAACATGAAGGAGGTCAATGTAGCTGTAGTCGGTGCTACAGGTGCTGTGGGCAATGAGATGGTTAAGGTCTTAGAAGAGAGAAGATTTCCGGTAAATGAGCTAAGGCTACTGGCATCAAAACGCTCTGTGGGGAAGAAGATAAGCTTTAATGGCAATGAGGTTAAAGTAGAGGAACTGACTGAGGACTCATTTAAAGGTGTGCAGATATCCCTTTTTTCTGCAGGTGCCAGTGTAAGTAAAAGGTTTGCCCCCATTGCTGCCAAATCTGGTTGTGTAGTAATAGACAATTCTAGTGCCTTCCGTATGGAGGCAGATATCCCCCTGGTTGTTCCTGAGGTAAATCCACATGCAATAGCCCAGTATAAAAATCGCGGAATTATTGCAAATCCAAATTGTTCTACAATCCAGATGGTGGTGGCCTTAAAGCCTATTCATGATGTATCTAAGATAAAACGTGTAGTAGTGGCCACATATCAAGCAGTCTCTGGTACAGGGAAAAAGGCCATAGAGGAGTTGTCTAGTCAGACACAGGCCATATTTAACTTTAAAGACATTGTCTGCAATGTCTATCCTCATCAAATTGCCTTTAATTGTTTGCCTCATATAGATGTGTTTTTGGAGAACGGGTATACAAGGGAAGAGATGAAGATGTATTATGAGACAAAGAAGATTATGGAGGATGAGGATATAGAGGTTACAGCTACCTGTGTCAGGGTACCTGTATTCTATGGTCATTCTGAGGCAATAAATATAGAACTGGAAAAGAAGCTGACAGCAGATGAGGTAAGGAAAATATTATCCAATGCCCCGGGTATAAAGGTAGTAGATAACCCTGATAACAATGAATATCCGTTGGCCATCTATGCGGCAGGTAGGGATGAGGTATTTGTTGGGCGGATTAGGGAGGATGTCTCTAAGGAAAATTGCATTGAGATGTGGGTAGTATCAGACAATATTCGCAAGGGTGCGGCCCTAAATGCTGTGCAGATTGCAGAGGTCTTGCTGGAAAGGTACCTATGATTTAATCTTCTTAGTTCGATATGGGTTGATGGTAAGCACAGGACAGGATGCCCCCCTTACCACACACTCAGCCACACTCCCAAAGATTGTCTTGTCCAATCCCTTGCGCCCATGTGTACCCATCAAAATTAAGTCAATATCATTTTCCTGAGAAAATTTGATTATCTCTGAGGCAGCATCCCCTGTAAGGATATGGGTCTCTACAGGGATGCCCTGGAAGTGTTCATCAAGTAATTTCTCCATACTCTTTTTTACCCCCTCTAGCATCTCTTCCTCAAATCTCTTGATAGAGGGGTGTGGGACATAAAAACCAGCCATATAGGAAAGGCTTCTTGCCACATAGAGTAAATGAACCTTTGCCCCCAGTTTATCTATCAAGTATTTGGCATAAGGTATCAAAACCAAACTTGCTTCTGAAAAATCAATAGGTACCAAAATATTTTTAAATTCTCTCATTTTAACCCTTAAATAATACTACAATGAATATTATGTTTTGTCAAAATTACAATTGAGTTTAAATGTCCATTGTGTTAATTTACCTTTTATGCTTAAGAAGATATGTCTATTTTTTATCATCTTCTTTTTTGGATGTGATGCCCCTTGTCCCCCTCCTCATAAAATTGCCTTAGTTGTCCCTCTAACTGGCCCTTTATCTTATTGGGGGAGGATGTGTGAAAAGGGTGCTAGATTGAGGTTAAGGGATGAGAAGATAATATTAAAGAGCTTTGATAATAAAGGAGAGTCTAAAATTACTAAACAAATTTTTGATAAGATTATAATGGAGGATTTTTTGGTAGCAATTGGCCCACTTAGCTGCAAGTGCCTTAATGCTATATTGCCTAAAATAAAAGAGGGACATTTGCCTACTATAAGCCTAGGCTGTTTTAAAGGTATGAAGAAAGATTGCTGGGCAATAAATCTACTTACAGAGAAACAAGAGGCAAGTGCTATAATGTCCTATCTAAGCGAAGAAAGGATAAAACGCTGGGCACTAATCTATGAAGATGGGTTGTGGGAGAGGGATTTAATCAATTTCATCATCAAGGGGAAAATGGATAAACCTATCATTATTTATAAAGTTTCAGAGAAAGATCTGCCTCAATGTATTGATATATTAAAATCTACCTCTCCGGATGTGATAGTCTTTATTGGCCTGCCCAAAATGGCTGCCCTCTTGTCCATAGGTATAAAAAGGGGGGAAATAAATGCCAAATTTATTGGTACTTATGTACTTTTAGACAATGAATTTTTGGAGATGGTAGATATTAGAAACTTACTTATTTGCACACCAAATTTGAAAAATGAGGAAAAATTTAGGGGTGATTTTATTAGGCATTATTATGATAATCCCCATTGGGCTGCTGCCTGTGGTTATGCAGCCATGGATTTGTGTATAGAGGCCATAAAAAATAGGGCTAGTAGAAAGGCAATCTACAAATTCCTTAAAAGGCACCATCTAACAAAGATGGAATTTAAATTGAGGCCGGCAGGGTTCTAAATCTATTTTGCGCAAAACTGTAAAATGTGCTAAACTTTAGTATTATGAGTGAACTTTTAGACAAAGTAGGGGATGTCTTAGAAAAGGAACCAAGATTGATCAGGCTCCCCAAAGAGGGGAAGGCAGTATTTATAGGCGATACACATGGGGATTTAGAGGCCACACAACAGGTATTAAAAAGGTACTTTAAACCAGGATATATATTGGTATTTCTGGGAGATTATGTAGATAGAGGTCCCCATTCAAGGGAAAATATAGAACTTTTATTCAAAAAGAAGTTAGAGTCTCCTAACAGCATTTACCTCCTTATGGGAAATCATGAGGGCTACCCCATCCTCCCATTTTCTCCAGCGGATTTTTGGGAGGGTTTAACATTAGAGGAACAGCAAAAATTTGGCGAGATATTTAAAAAATTGCCATTTGTAGTCATAACTCAAAATGGGTTGATTGCCTTACATGGTGTACCCCCAGATGTCCCCAATCTAGATGCTATTAATGAAATTAAGCTAGGCAGTAAGGCATGGTTTCAGATCACATGGGGGGACTTTTCCACCGAAAAGGGTGATTATTTTGGAAACATCTGGGGTAGACCTGTTTTTGGTCAGAGTTATTTTGAACGTGTAATGAATAATCTCAAGAGAAATGTGCTTGTGCGTGCCCACCAACCCCACATTGAACCAAAGGTCTTTGACGACCGCTGTCTAACTATATTTACCTCATCTGCTTATCACCCTATCCGCACAATTGCCATTGTAGCCTTAGAGGGGGAAGATCTCAAGACAACAAACGATCTAAATATTGAATTCATCTAATCTTGATTTTGTCCATATTATAGTTTATATCTTTCTTAGTGGAGCGGCCTTTAGATCTCCTTGAGCAAAAGATAATGGCACTTTTAGAGAGATTTGCAAAGCTACAGGATGAGCACAGGCAGACTTTGGAGGCACTAGCAGCTGCCCATGAGAAGATAAAGGCCTTAGAAAGGGAGAGGGAGTTGATCTCCAATAAGATTCAAGATTTATTAAAAAAATTTGAGGACCTTTAAATGGATGAAAATATAATAAAAATTTGTCTACTAAATAAAGAATTTAGCGTCAAATCGCAGGAGTCAAAGGAACACGTGTTAACAGTAGCAAACCTAGTCAATGATTATCTAAATAAAATTCAAAGAAATAAACCATTTGGAAACAAATTGAATTTGGCCCTTTTGGCGGCATTGAATATTAGTTCAGAATATGTAAAAATAAAAGAGGAATATGAAAATTTTGAAAGGGAAGTGATGCATCGGGTTGGCCGATTGGTTGACCAGATTGATGAATATTTAAAACGATATCCCTGTGGCGTTTGTGATTGACAGATGATTTTTGGGCCGACGTGGAAAACCTTTGGGAGCTTTCTTCTTATCCTAGCGGGTTTTTAAAAACCTTAAGGGATAATAAGGCACCCACGTTTACAAGGGGGTTCAAAAAGAACTGTCAACACGGCGCCCACGGGGTGTTGTAGAGAAGTATCTTTTTTACACTTCCTACTTATAGCTTAAAGAGAGAAAAAAATGCTTAACCTAAATTATTTAATTATTTTGCTAGTTGTATTCATTTTGGGTGGTTTCCTCGGCTGGTTTTTACACAGATTTGAGTTTAAAGGAAAGGCAATCAGGATGAGGGAAGAGGCCCAGTCTATTATTAGACAGGCCAGAGAAGAGGCAAGGAATATTCGAAGGGAGGCTGTTCTACAGGCAAAAGACAAATTTTATAAGATGAAATCTGAATTTGAGGCTGAAATAAAGGAAAAACGTAAGGAGCTCCAGCGTTTTGAAAATAGATTGATTCAAAAAGAGGAACAGTTAGATGCAAAGCTTAGTATGTTAGAAAAAAAGGAACAGGCATTAATTAATCAAGAAAAGGCAGTACAGCAAAAGAGGGCCCAATATGAAGAACTGGTATCAAAACAAAAGGAAATGCTAGAGAAGATATCAAATATGACCTCAGAGGAGGCCAAAGAATTCCTCTTAAAACAGATAGAGGAAGAGGTAAAGTATGAGGCGGCCAAGATGATGAAGGAGATTGAGCAAGAGGCCAAAGAACAGGCAGCGAAAAAGGCAAAGAAGATCCTGGCATCGGCTATCAATCGCTATGCTGGAGAGTATGTTACTGAAAAAACCGTTTCAGTAGTTCCCCTTCCCAATGAGGAAATGAAGGGGCGGATTATCGGTAGGGAAGGTAGGAATATTAGGGCCATTGAGGCCGCTACCGGTGTTGATGTGATCATTGATGATACCCCAGAGGTAGTAATCCTATCAGCATTCAATCCTGTGAGGAGAGAAGTGGCTAGACTTTCTTTAGAGAGGCTTATCACAGATGGGCGCATCCACCCTGCAAGAATCGAAGAGGTGGTGAATAAGGTTACCCAAGAAGTAGAGACATCTATCCAGGAGGCGGGAGAACAGGCCTGCTTTGATGTAGATGTTCACGGTATACACCCAGAATTAGTAAAACTACTGGGTAAGCTAAAATACCGTACTAGTTATGGTCAAAATGTATTACAACACTCTATTGAAGTAGCCTTTTTATGTGGGATTATGGCAGGTGAATTGGGCCTAGATGTCAAACAGGCAAAGAGGGCAGGCCTATTGCATGACATTGGAAAGGCCGTAGACCATAAGGTGGAAGGTTCACATGCCCTCATTGGGGCAGATCTGGCCAAAAAATATGGAGAGTCAGAGGAGATTGTCCATGCAATTGCGGCCCATCATGAGGATGTCCCCCCTGAGAGTGTTTTGGCCATTTTGGTATCGGCTGCGGATACCCTCTCCGGGGCAAGACCTGGGGCACGTCGTGAGACATTAGAGACATATATCAAAAGGTTGCAAGACTTAGAAAAAATTGCCCTTAGTTTCCCAGGGGTAAGCAAGGCATATGCCATTCAAGCCGGGAGGGAGTTGAGGGTGATTGTAGAGAGTGACAGCCTTACAGATGAGGAGATTTTTATTTTGTCAAAAGACGTGGCCAAACGTATTGAATCAGAGTTGACTTACCCAGGTCAAATCAAGGTTACAGTAATTAGAGAGAAACGTGCCATTGCCTATGCCAAATGAATTAGACGGACATATAAGTGGAAATTAATGTATTATTTATAGGGGATATTGTAGGCCGTCCCGGAAGAAATCTTGTCTATCGACTATTGTCGGGTTTATATAGAAGGTATAACCTAGATGCCGTGATTGCAAATGCAGAGAATGCAGCAGGTGGATTGGGCATTACACCAAGAATAGCCAATGAACTTTTAAGTAGGGGTATAGACTTACTTACCTCTGGTAATCATGTCTGGCGGAAAAAGGAGATCTTTCCCTATTTAGAGAAAAGTGATAGACTAATTCGCCCCGCAAATTACCCACCAGGTGTCCCTGGTAAGGGAATAGCGATAATTTCTGTAAATTCTAAGACAAAAATAGGGGTTTTAAATCTTGAAGGGAGAACCTTTATGAGGCCACTTGATTGTCCATTTCGCACTGCCCTGGCTGCCATAGACAATATGCGCAAAGAGACCCCTATCATCATAATAGACTTCCATGCCGAGGCTACCTCAGAAAAGGTAGCTATGGGCTGGCTCTTAGATGGGAAGGTTAGTGCTGTTTTAGGCACACATACCCATGTACAAACAGCAGATGAGGTTATCCTGCCCCAAGGAACTGCCTATATTACAGATGTGGGAATGACGGGTGCAATATCTTCAGTTATTGGGATGAGAAAGGACATTGCCTTAAAGGGCTTTCTTACGCAAATTCCCCAAAGTTTTAAGCCTGCCTCTGGAGAGGCCTGCCTTCAGGGGGTCCTTTTGACCATAGATGCCTCTTCAGGAAGGGCCAAAAGGATAAAACGTATCAAGGATGGATATTAAACAAGAACTCTCTATACTCACAAGGTCTGCAGTAGATGTAATCTCTATAGAGGAGCTTGAGAAGAAGCTTATAGAAAGTCAAAAGAAAAATAGACCTCTAAGGGTAAAGGCGGGTTTTGACCCTACTGCGCCAGATATCCATTTGGGACATACAGTCCTTATCGAAAAATTAAGGCAATTTCAAGAATTTGGCCATGAGGTATACTTCCTTGTTGGGGATTTTACTGGCATGATTGGGGACCCTTCTGGCAGATCAGAGACCAGAAGACCATTAAGCAAAGAAGAGGTCTTGGCAAATGCGGAGACATACAAAAAACAGATATTTAAGATCTTAGACCCAAGGAAGACAAAGATTGTATTTAATAGCTCTTGGATGGAAAAGATGACGGCCACTGAACTGATCAAACTTTGTAGTCATTATACAGTGGCAAGGATGCTAGAGCGTGATGATTTTCAAAAGAGATTCTCAACAGGAAAGTCTATTAGCATCCATGAATTTATTTATCCCCTTATACAAGGCTATGACTCTGTAGTACTTAATGCAGATGTTGAAATAGGGGGCACGGATCAGATTTTTAACCTCCTTGTGGGTAGGGAACTACAACGTGATTTTCATCAAGAGCCCCAGGTCGTTATCACCATGCCCCTTCTAGAGGGATTAGATGGGGTTCAAAAGATGAGTAAGAGCCTCAATAACTATATTGGCATTACAGAATCACCTAAAGAGATGTTTGGAAAGATTATGTCCATCTCTGATGAGCTCATGTTTCGCTATTATGAACTCCTAAGCACGTTAGATCCTAAAGAGATTGAAAAAATAAAGGAGGGGGTAAAGGAGGGGAGACTTCACCCAAAGGATATAAAGAAGAAATTGGCTATTGAGATTATAAGTAGATTTCATAGTCCCTCAGAGGCAATCCAGGCAGCCGAGGAATTTGAGAGGGTATTTAAATATAAAGAAGAACCAGAGGAGATTGAGGAAATAGATATCTACTTATCACAGAAGAAAATTTGGTTACCAAAACTTTTGCAACTTGTGGGACTTACCCAAAGCTCGTCCGAGGGCAAGCGTATTATCCAACAAGGGGGTGTAAGGGTAAATAGGCAAAGGGTATCTTCCTTGGAAATGGAACTGTCTACAGGAAATACCTACCTTTTGCAAGTAGGGAAACGTCGGTTTAAAAGAGTTCACCTGTTACAGAAATAAATTAAAATTTTAAGAAAATTTTAGATTGTTTGAGATAAGAATCCTCAGAGGTTTGAAATTGCCCCTCCAGATTAGGTAAATCCTAAGAAAAAGATAAAATAGAAAAACAAGAACAGGTCTTAAAATCTGCAAAAATGTTGGTGGTTGACACCTCACTGACCCTATTTATTCCATTCTAATCCTATTTGACCATTTCTTATAAGATATGTAAAAAAGATAATTATGGAAAAATGGGAGGTTACTTGGTATGAGGTCCAAAAGAGGTTGAGTGAGGTTATCCCACCCCATTTATTCAGTGTCTGGATTAAGCCCTTAAGGCCAATCTCCTTTAACGGGAGAAAAGTAACTTTGGGGTGTCCTAATAGATTCTTTTTAAACTGGGTAGATCGTCACTTTAAAGAATACTTAAAACAGGCCTGGCAATTGTGTTTACCAGGATGCAACTCAGTAGAGCTAAAGATTATAAGGCCAAAACCAGCAGAAAAATCAGAAAGGGATGGGAAATTAAGACAATTGCCACTGCCAACCCACTTTCTATGTAAGAGGTATACATTTAAGGAGTTCATAGTAGGAAAAAGCAATGAATATGCATATAATGTGGCCTATAGTCTAGCCAATGGGGGGTTAGAGCAACCATTATTCATTCTATCGGATACTGGTTTGGGAAAGAGTCACCTCTCCCAGGCCATCGGAAATCATTTTTATAATAATTATCCCGGCCTACGTATCCTCTACCTCACAACCGAACAATTTACAAATGAAATGGTGTGTGCCTTAAGGGGCGATTTTATTAAGCAATTTAAACAAAAATACAGAAAGGACTGTGATATATTGATCTTAGAGGATATACACTTTTTGAGGGGAAAAGAGAAGATTCAAACTGAGTTGGCCTATACACTGGATGCCCTTTGGGATGCCCGCAAAAGGGTGGTGTTTACCAGTCTTGTCCCTCCCCAAAATATCCCTTCATTAAAAAAAGAATTAAAATCACGTCTAAGTGAGGGATTAATAGCCACTATTGAGCCCCCAGATTTTGATACCCGGCTGCGTATTTTGAGAAAAAAGGTAAAACAAAGGGGACTAAAGGTCTCAGGGGAAGTCCTTGGCTATATTGCTGAGAGGGTTACCAAGGATATAAGGGCCTTAGAGGGTGCTGTTTCAAATCTCATGGCCCGATCTTTGCTCCAAAAGAGGCCTATTGATATAACCCTAGCAAAGGAGGTCATCTCTACTTTAGTAGAGGATACAAGGATTACAACAGAAAAGATTACAAAAATAGTATGTAAATATTATAAGATTTCACCTCAAGAGCTTGTTTCTAAGTCCCGCAAGCAGCGAATTAGATTGCCAAGAAATATCGCCATCTACCTCTGTAGACGTTACTTAGATATCTCTCTAGATGATATAGGGCGTATATTCAACCGCCATCACGCCACTATACTTCATTCTATAGTCAATATAGATAAAGAAATGAAAAAAAGGCCTACATTGGCAAAGGAGATTGAATATTTATGTCAATGCATAGAGGAAAAGACAACTTGACAAATGCCTTTATTCCCTTAATGTTAGTTATTAATGCACCTTAAAAGACTTTCCCCCCCAGCTATCCTTTCCATTTCATTTCTATTCCTTATATCTTTTGGTTTTTTATGCCTCTGCCTCCCATTTTGCCAAACACAAAGAATATCTTACAT
>Ga0190306_1000520_pt1 | contig 12774 bp, 14 predicted proteins | sample 48700734_MG_FD_161657 | JGI IMG/M metagenome (GOLD analysis project Ga0190306, IMG submission 161657) | Hydrothermal vent sediment bacterial communities from Southern Trench, Guaymas Basin, Mexico - 4870-07-3-4_MG | ecosystem: Environmental > Aquatic > Marine > Hydrothermal vents > Sediment ... | reverse complement strand
CATATCCTGCCCCAATAGCTATTAGCCCGGATGCCGCAATAAGAGCTAATCCAACAGACCAATTACCCATAGCTATCAATTGTAATCCGGCACTTAATAGTTGCATTGGTAGCATCTGTAACATATTGTTCATCATATTTACCATAGCCGAACTAAAACTGCCCGCTGCAGAATCACCATCAGCCAAAGAAGAACCCATTTCTCTCATAGCATCTACGCCCTGAGTCCAAGCCTCACGCTGTAACGTATCAGCAAGGGAATCTAAAATCTGCTTTTGTTCACGGGTTTTATCGTTAATCATGTCTAACATTACTATCTGCTGTTCTTTGTTAATAACCCCATCTGCTGTTAATTGGTTAACGAGTGCTATATCCGTTGCCTTTTGGGATAACGTATCACTATACCGTTTCTCTAGATCATTCATTTCAGTTGTAAGTCTAGCGGCTTTATTCATAACCTCTAGTTTGTGTTGTATAACCAATGCCGCTTCAATTTCATCTGCTGAAGCACCTTCTTGCTGTAACCTATATTTTAAAATTTCATTTGGAAGTTTATCGTATAAATCAAGTTCTTCCTTTAGACCTGCGAGTATTTGACTATTTACTATAGGGTCTGTTCCAGCCGCCTTTATTTTGTCATTTAATACATCTCTGGCTTTTGCCATTGCATCTATATACTCGGTGGCACCTTCTAGTACTCCTCGGTACTCCCACCATTTATTGATTTCATCCTGGAGCGCATTTCGTGCAACTTCATCTGCAGACAGTTGGCTATCCCTGAAACCCTTAGATGCTTTATCCATCTCAGCCTGTTTCTTAGCCAGTACATCAGCCGCTTCGCCTTTAGTAATATTTGACTTTGTTAATTCATTATTATACGCAACCTCTAATTCCATATTACGTAATTTTTCTCTTGCAAGCCTTAATTCTTTTTCCATTGTGGGAATAGCTCTGGAGCTCGGATCATCGTATTTTAGATTATCCAACGTTTGACTTAATTCTTCAACTACAGCTGCTTGAGCTATATATTCTTGCGTTACAGTAGCAGTTCCTTTTTTAACAGCATCCATTGCTTTATTCTGTTCTTCCTGAAACGTAATTAACTTATTTTGTGCCTCTATCCAATCAGCAACACCTTTTACTACTTTATCGAGTGCTATCTTAAATGGAGTTACACCTTTATTTACTGTTTTACCCAATTCCTCTTTTAACGCTTTGGTGGATTCTTCTAATCGTCTACCCACATTCGCCGTTGAATCCCATGTACGACTCATATCACCTACAGCATTTTTTGATTGCTCTGTAGCCAATTTTAATGTAGCATAAATTTCAGCTTGACGCTCTGATTCATACGTTACCCCAGCTTGTTTTTGTGCTAATATTTCCTCTTCAATTGCTGCTTGAGTAATAACAATACCATACGTACGCAATGCCCTTGTTTGCCCAGAATATGCAGATACAAGGGCATTAGAAACAGCTTTAGCACCACCAGCCGCATTTGTAAATGATGCAAGATCAACTGCCAGTGAGTTAGTAGCAACGGACAAATCAGCGGCCGCCTTTGTACTAACCCCGAACCCTGTAAGAATATCCCCGGTTGCACCTAACATCTCTCTGGAAGTACTACGCGCTAATCCAAAACTATCAGCAAACTTATCAGCCATATCCTCGGCATCTTTGCCCATGGTTCTAAATACAGTTGCATATTTGGAACCTACCTCTTCAGCATCTGATGCAGCTTTACCAAATTCTGCGCTTAACTTAATTACCTTGAGTATAACGGCACCTAATACTAATGGACCAGCTGCCGCTTTCATAATTCCACTAAGTTTAGTCCAACTGGTCTCCATTTTTTTAGTGGCAGTCTCAGTTTTTTTACCAGTATTAGTTAATTTGACTAATTCCTTATTTGCTGTTACTACACCTTTGGAATCAACTTCAATTATAAGTTTTGTTTTATCAGTGCTACCCATTATTTTGCAACTCCGATATAGCGCTTATTGCCACAGTTTCCATATACATCAAAGTGGATATTTCCCATAAAGATAATTTTAAGCCTGTCAACTGACAATATGCTTGAAGTTCTGTATAGCTCATCCGTCCTGTCAATGACCAAAAAATGCCCCATAGAAACTCCCCTTCAAACGGCATTTCAACACTATCCAAAAATGAATCATGAATGCCTGATACCTTTTCTACTTGCTCAAGTTGACTCCGCAATGTTACCCCTTTCTTAGGATAATCAAGTTGAATTTTAAATCCGACCGCTACACCAAGTGCCTCGGTCAGAGTGCTAAAAAATTATTACGATCCCCTACAAAAGCGTCTACTTGCTCTTTAATCCAAAGATTTTCTTTAAGCAGCTTTTCAGCGTTTTCTGGGTTACATGGGAACTTAACGCCTTTATTTTCAAGCCCTTCCCAATCCAATATGCAAGCAACCAGTAATTCAGTTCCCTGATCTTCAATCTCTTCCGGAGTAAGTGGATTCCGTTTGCGGGATTGCATTCGATCAATTCTACGCTTTGAAATAACTCTCTGTTTATCTCTGTACACCATAGAATCCATTCCCGCAATTTTTATCTTTACATCGAGCTCGGTTCCATCTACAAAAAGTAATGTCAACCATGCCCCTTCATCCGCTTTCTGAATAGCGTTAATTTTCGACAAATCCATTTTATTTCTTCCTTATTTATTTTATACCAGTACTCTGGTAATCTCTAACGTTGTATGAGTATCATCAGCAAGTGCCATAAAACCCAATGTTTGTATAATTGACCCTTCCGGAATATTTTTTGACTCAGAAGTATATTTCACCTTATTCATCAAGAATGTATATGTATTTCCATCCACGTCACCAATTGTAAACTCAATAGAAGTTTCAGTTCCATTAATATATTTGCTTAACAATGTATCATCTGGGAAATACACGGTTAAGTCGCCGGATATATTTACGCGCCCTGCACCAATTCCGGAAGCCTCATCCTGTAATACAACAAATTCCGGTGTAAGATTATTTGTAAGCGCTAATGTCAATCCAGTTACTATACCGATAACCGCACCACCTTCTTTGATTGATCCGGTAAATGAGTTAAACACACTTTTTGTGTTTGGCGGAGTAGTAATACTTGCCGCTGTGCTACCCGTTGGCGATGCAACAGATTTACCAACGAATCCAAAAGCACCAGTAATAATTGCATCTGGTTTTATGTCCAAGGCAAATGTGCCAACTTTAGCACCTTTCATTAATGTGAAAGACGCAATATCCTCAAATCCTTCCTCTATAGAATATGACGGTAAATCCACTCCACATTGCAACACATCTGTATTCCAGGTATCCCCTAAAGCTCCCTCAAGAAAATCGTCAAAACTTGCAGCAGACATTTCCATTGGAAAGTCTAATGCTGGTTTTTTATTCCCCTGAGTCACATCCGCAACCGCCCTGTCTGTCCTCATTTCCTGAGATTGGATAAGTGATCTGTCATACTTGATACCAGCACCACCAGTATTCCTAATAGTTACCATTGTTGGGGTGGAAGGTGTTACACCAAAAGTTGTTTCTTTAATATACTTTAATATTCTTCTTGATCCATCAGCCATAATAATGCCTCCTAGACATCTACATCTGCCTGCCATTCTACAATGACAGGAATATGATACCAGTCTGGTTCAGGTCTAGCAGTAGACCGCCAAACTTTATTTATTTTTACTGTTACACCGCCAAAAACTAATGATGTACCCCTCTTAAATGCTGTTTCAATTACATTAACCTGCTGTCCACCTGTAAAAACTCCATCATCTGCAGGAGCAAATACATCTACCTGGTAAATTCCTGTAATTCTATCCTGAGCATTTACACCTATTGCTGCAGCTTTAGATTGTCCTGGAATAAAAGTAGGTCTAATCCATAGAGTTCCCTTTACTGCACTAAACTTTCTATTTTCCCAGGAGGTTGGAAGTGATAAGGTATTTAATTGTGCGTTTAAGGCACTTTCGATTAAGTTTTCTTTCATTACTTTACCGCATCCTCAACTATCCCCGGATATTCCGAGAGAGTAACTTTCACCATTCCTACAGGACGATGAGTCTCATTACCATTTTCAAGTACTTCGATATATGGCACATTATTAGAAAGGAAAATACTATCATCTCCCTGGTGTTTATCGATAACATCACCAAGCTCAACAAGCCCTCGATTTTTATCTTCTGTATCAAGTTCTTCTGTTGCTGGTGTTCCTATAGTGGTTTGCCAATTCCCTCTGGCTCTTCCTGATTTAACAGGTGTCATCATTATCACACCTTTAAAAACATCCATAGCAACTTTTCGAACAACAACACCAGGCTCAGCCTTTTGAGCAAACTTCATTAGATCATCACTAAAAGAAAATGAGCTCATTTGATAACCACCTCGTAATAGATAACAACTTCTGCAGGAGAAAATGGTTTTACCACTGTTATTGAAAAATTTTTATTTTGCATAACTAAAATATCTGTCACCGCTGGATCTGTTATATCTACACACATAAGAACACGTTCACCGGATTTGATTAAAGAATTATCTATAGTGCTTTCTTTTGCACTAATTTCGAGCGCATATCCATTTTCATCAGGATCATAAACAGGAACCTTTTTACCAAGAACAGGATCAAAAGTAGTTGAGCCAGACTCTTTACGTAAAGCAATAGCTTTACCATTCTTCTTAATTTTTTTGGCTGTTGAAGTAGCGATTTTGGAATAATTCATACTCTCACAACCTTTAGGCCAGTCCCCTTTAAATAGCCTGTGAGTAAATCTGCAATAACCGGAAATGAAGTTCTTGCCGGAGCATTGTCTGCATATTCAGTATCAATAGGGCCGACTTTCTCCCTCTTAATCCGGCCACCTCTTTCCAGATCAGGATTAAGATCGTCGGTCAATGATTTTATTGCTGCTTCACAAACTGCATATTTAAGACGGTTCGGGATTCCTTCGATTTCAACATCCCTTTCGTCATAAATATTCTCTCTTGGCCAACAAAGCGACTGAACCGATGTAAGAGGAATACCCTTCCACTTGTTCAGATACCGGCCATCAATAAACTGAGCAGCTTTAATTAAAGCTGCTTCTTTAACTGCGGAATCACCAGTCCAGGCTGTATTACCTCGATCTAAATGATAAGTATCACAGTCAACAACAGAGACATAAGAATTAGCAGTTTCCAGACCGGTTCCATCTTCAACAATCATTGGTTTCTACTCCTGAATAGCGTACTTCTTAAGAGCCTTGTACTCTTTATCGCTCTTTGGATGATAGGTACCTTTCTTATAGGAAGTTTTAAGCTCTTCACACCATCCGGATGTTTTAAACTTAAGAACCTTTTTAACAGTTTCATTTTTTGTCTGAGGTTCCGGAGGAGTATTCCCGGTATCCGGGGGAGTCTGAGAGTCTTCATCCTTGTCCGGAGGAGTATTCCCGGTATTAGCGGCTCCTGTATCGATATACTGTGTAAAAAGCTTGTCTACCTCGTCAGAACTGAGGTTATTGATATGTTTAAGATTGACACCCTTTACTTTTAAGGCATCATATTTTTCATTCTTGGTCATTGGTTTTCTCCTACAACAATTTAGGCGAGGCGACTTAGATCACCCCGCCCGGTAAAATTAAGTTATTCCGTACAGATAAGTATGGTCATAGCCCACACCCTCAATAACGAAACCAACAGAGCCCTGAATTGACTCTCTCTTCTCACGCGAAGAAGCGGCAGGTTCTGCAATATTCTGCAAAGTGTCAGTCTGAAGCCAACCCTTACGGCACTGAGAAGGACTAATAACTGCAATTTTGTCATTAGGCATATCAGCATCAACTTTGACTTCGAGAAGCATTCCCTCAAAATCGAAGTAGTCAACTCTATCAAGTCCGGCAATTTTGTTCTTAACATCAGTTGTTACCTGTACAGCTGAATTACCAGTAATAAAACTGTTTATTGTCTGTTTATTCTGAAAAGAACAGAGGATCTGAGAAGGAGCACCCACAAGAAAAACCTCTTCCAGAGCAGCTTTAAGTTTTGCTTCTGTTAAAGCTCCAGCTGTATTGTAGGATAGAACCGGTCTGGATCCACTTGCTGTATCTGCAAGCTGTGCCAGAAGTCCTGCACTCATCCATGACACACCTGCAGCACCAAGCTGTTTGTACCCATGGATTGACATAAGAGAGAGCATTTCTGCAACTCTGTATGCAGCTTCCTGACGAAGAATAGCAACAATATTTGCTGCAGCAAGCCCCTTTCTTGCAAGCTCAGCACCTTTCTCCCAGTCCAGAAGTTCAAAAACAGTCTGAACATAGTTGGTATATTTCAGGGTACTTTCAGAGATGGATTCAACATTTTTAAGATCAGAATCAAGACCCGCAAAACCGATTACGGTAAAGGCAGTAGCATTAGCATGTGCAGCAGCTGTAGTTCCACCAAGCCCACGGCCTTTAACATCAATTGTATTTGCTGATCTGTCTACAGATTTTACCTGCACAACTTCATCCTCTACTTTCAGAACGTGACCCACAGTGAGGCCTTTTATTGCTCCTGCAGTCATAGCAAGGTCGGTTGTTGCAGTATTATCCCACCCTGTAGAGGCACCGTCTCCTACAACACCATTTCTTGCACTTTTTGATCTTGAATAAATATCAAAATCCCTTGAAATTACAGGAGCCTGGGGAGCACCCATCTCCTGATAAAAAACACCCTTGAATCGCGGCAGTGTAATTGCTTTTGCAGCTGCCTGTACCACGGGATCGTGGATAGTGTTTGTATCATCAAACTCTGTTACTGTACCAAAATTAAAACTCATTATTAGTCCCCTTCATCCGAATTACTTTCGGCTTTGATCTCTTCAGCGAGCGTATTTAACTCAACTGACTCCGAGGGAGAAAGCTCATCTTTACCCATAAGCTCATCAAACCTGGCCTTTCCGGAATTTCCTGCAGCGCCAGATCCTCCCTGTGCTCCACCGCCTGAGTTACTCTGTGCAGTAATGTAATTCTTGCCTTCTTCCGAGACAGACCATTTCTGCACATACTCATTAAGTGGAATTTCCCCAACGACAGCGGATCTTTCCCCTGTTGATTCGTCAGTGACTATTTGGACTCCGTCCTTTAAAAGTGCTTTAACGGCCGATAAGTATCTCTCAGAGACATTGGCCTTTAGCAGGTTGTCAGTTAACCCCTGGTCAACTAACAGTTTTGAAATGAAGGTGTCGGCGGAACTCAGTTTCGCCTGGAGACCATCAAGCTCTGCCTGATGTTTTGAAGTTAATGCTGTCTTAAGAGCATCAAGGTCCCCGACCTCGAAAATCTCCTTAAGTTCAAGCTCTTCAAGCTGTCCCTTGAGTTTATTATATGCCTCTACATCAACTCCGTCAAATAGTTTCAGTCGACTTTGCAGCTTTTTCTTTTCTGCAAGTACCTCGTCCCTTTTTTCAGACAGTGGTTTTGTTGCTGTATCAATTTCCTTTTTGACTTCTTCGCCTAAAGTTTTTTCAAGTTCATCCCAGTTAACATCTTCAACATCCTTGAAAACTTCCTTAAGTAGCTTTAAAAATTTTTCCATTTTACCCTTCCTTAAATCGAGATATTAATTATAACTTCACGCTTTATTCGGGTGGGTTTTTTTCCGCTTGGTCCAATACCATATTCATTTGTATCTAAATAAATACCGGATATTCTCTCTCCAGCTCCTGATTCAAATGTACGGATCAGTTTGTAGATCTCTTTTTCTGTTTTACTTTTTAAATCTCTTAATTCGTTTAAATCCATAGTCCCCCTCCCAGTAAACCATGAAAACCAGATACCTACTGGTTTACGTTTTTAAGTATTTATCAATCTCGTCAGAGTCCTTTAAAATAACTCTGTCAGATTCAATATTATCCTTTAGAAGTTCTTCTTTTACTTTTAGAATATCCTCACCACAGAAATGGTAAGCTTTTACTTGTCTATGAAAGAGTTCATTTTTATTTATACCTAAAAGTTTTATACATTCAGCCATCTGCTTAAGTTCATCTTCCCAGGAAGATAAAACCCATGAACCGTTTTGTGCATCTTTTATTGATTCAAGTATCATCTCTTTTTCAAGATCATCTATCGATTTTTCCATTTCTCATACTCCTTCTCAATTATTTCCCCTATTTCTTTAGCTATCGGTCGGGGAGTCTTAGAAGTAGAATATTCAGCCCAACCTTCTGCAATCATTTCACTCACAGACTTTCTTCCGTAAAAGGAGAGCTCTTTATAAATATCTTTTGTTGCAAAAATATTTAATAATTCTTTATTTTGATGCAATCCTAATAATCTCTCAATTTCGTGACCCATTTCATGGGAAATTATTAATGAAACATTAGGGGCACCCTTTGGCCAGTGCCCAGAATCAATATTCCGCATAACCATATCGTCAAACTCTGTAGCAGATTTTGCAAATTTAGCATTTAATGAAACTCCTTTTACCGGTGTAAATGGAGATGATTGAGCCACAACATTGGGATGCATTCTTCCAACTTTCTGGTTAAGCAGTTTTGCAACAAACTTATCAAACCCTTTGCTTCCTTCCGGATAAAATTCTTTAACTCTTTCTTCTATACCAGGCCTTAAGTAATCTTTAAAAACCTTATTCCGCTCCTGAGCAGAACCGATAAATTCCATTTTTAATTCCGGGAATTTATACTGAGTATTAGCAGCTCCCTGCAACCATTCCCTTGCAACTTCAGGATCAATACCCTTAAAATTAGCTGTGTCAGAAATACCATGCTCTATTGCCCAGTCATTTGCCTCTTTGTATGTTTTAAACTTGGGAGCTATTGGAAGTACAGAAGATTTAATAATTGGAACTTTTTCCGTAACACCCAGTTCTTTAAGAGTGAGCACCTTTCCATTATCAACGAATCCTGTTACAGGTGTACCTTCCCGAAATAATTTAGCCTTTGCTTTTCCTAATACTTCTTCCTGAGTTTTAACACTCTGCCTCTCAAGCCATTTCTGATAGTTCATTGAAGACGGAACCTGACCATTCATAGAAGCCCTGGTTCCTGCAGGTGCTTCTTTTAGATTAATTCCGAGTTCTTTCCATGACTTTACAACAGGACAAATTGTTGATCTGCATGACCAATGTAAAGGAGGCCTTGGACCAGTATCAATATCAAAAACTTCCCCATCATACGAAGCACAAATGACCGTTGTTTTATTATCAAGAGTTGCAATAAATTGCACTCCTTTTAGAATGCTTTGATTCTCCTGAAAAGTTCTCTCCCGTGCTGAACTGGCTACATGAGCCACTGCTGTACGTGCCCAGGCTTCAGCTTGCCGTCGGTTTACTTCAAGGATCCCATCTTTATATTGTAGTTTTCTTGAACCTCTTATGCGTCTTCCTATCTGCTGGATAGTCTGTCCTTCAACAAAACCATTGCGAACTGCTCCTTCAATTTGTCTTATCCGAGATCGTTCAAGAGTTTTCAGTGAGTTACTAAATAATTCATCCTGTAAAGGTTTTGACATTGCAGCTGCCCACAACTGATTCGGGGAAGGTTGAACAATATTCAGGTTTATAGGGATGGAATCAGCGAATGCTTTAACCTGGTAAGAAGCTTCATATTCTCCCAGCTCCTTTAAGTCTTCAGACATTCGTTTCTTTACTTCCACAAAAGCTTCCTTGTTCAAATCACGAATTGAAGCCAGAAGTTTTTCCATTCTTTTCTTAGTCCAGGTACCATCCGATTTTGTGAGGAGAGAATTAACAATATCATTATCAACACTATTCAAAAGCCCCATAATTTTACGTACTTCATGTGTTTTATATCTTTCAAGATAAACTGCATGTGAAATCGCTTTCTCTTGTAGAAGCTCATTCGTTGTTGACAATTATATTTCCCTCTTTTCCCACATCAAGAGTCCCCAGCCCTGGGACTTGACTTTCAAGTTCTGTCTGGTGATCATCAAAACTTTTATCACTCTGGACTATCTCTCCTTTTTGAAGGTTCCAATACAATTCTTCGGTGCTTATACCTCCTGACTGCCAGGATTGTACTATTGCAGTTAATTCCTGAGCAGTTAATTTTGTAGGTATAAAATCTGTATTAAGTTCAATCCTCACTTCCTCACTTTCATTAACTCCAGACCAATCCCGGGTAATCCGAAGAAGCCGTGTTAATACAGAACTGATAGAGTTTGCAATTGAAGCCAGAATAGAAGATTCCCCAGCTCTGTGAATAGATGCAGTTTCAGCACTTTCAACCATCTTTTTTTCTTGTGCAAGAATACGTGCACCAAGAACAGCCATCATCTGTTCTTTTTTCTCAGCTCTTTTTTCCAGAGCTTCCAAGCCCTGGCCGGTAAATTCCAAAAACTTTGCATCACCATCTGCAACTAAATTAATTCCACTCGTAGAACCAAGCTTTACTTCGGTAATTTCGTCATCATCGTCCGAAATAAACTCACCGAGAAAAACTGGTGTAGGAACTCCTGTCCAATGAGCACCATTCTCAAGATCTGCAGTAGTTCTATAATGAGAAAGGTTTACATCCACTAAATCCTGTATAGGAGATTTTTGAATCTGTATTGAATTAGAAGAAGTTCCCAGAAATTCGAAAGGAATAAAATTGATTGGCTGGTTTTTCATTAGTGGGAAAATATCTTCTCCATATTGTTCCCACTCTTTTCTCTCTTTCCTGAATATTCTTTGTCGATATTTATTCTCAAAAATATCAAGAACACGATACTGTTCGCTTTCTTTTTGCTTAAACTCATCGTCCATATCTTCTTCAAAATAATCTTCTTTTAATACAACAAAAGACAAAACGCTCTTATTGTTTACACGACCTGTACGCCAGTTAGTTATTGACTCTGCAGGGTAAAAAGACCAGTATGGCCTTAGTCCCATTTTTTCAACATCTGATAACGTTAATTCATCCGACAAATCAACTCTGGGATACTCAACAAGAACACCACCTCTTGCAACTGTAATTATTTCGTCTGTAACCTGTGATATAAATTCCTCCAGGGTTAAACCACTCATAGTTATATCTTTAACAACTTCCTTCATAGACTCTGGAATTTTAATAATGGGAGGTTTCCGGGAGATTAGCCCTGACAAACCAGCTACAGTTCGAGCAGATGCGTTAAACCAAAAAGCGCGAGACTTATAAGCCTCATAATCTTTGTTACCAGTACTATTAATCCCCTCTCTGCTACTTTTCTGTGATGCTGTTACTTTGGGTTCCTGACCACTAAGCCGTGGGAGATACTTTTCTCCGGCTTTTTTAATTGCATCTTCACCTTCGACTGCATCACGACATCTGGCCCATTTACTGGAATACTTTGAATAATCTGTATGTCTGGTTGTTACTGACATAATTAAACTCCTGACACTTTCACTCGTCTGGAAATCTTCTTTGCCGCAAGCACTCGGTATCTTGTTTCATCTGCAATATGGTCCTCTGCATTTGTATCTACATCCTCCATATCTTTGCTGTCTCTTGGTAAAACAGGAACAGTTCGTATCCATTGAACACAATTTTCAAAAATAAATATCCCTGGGTTTTCCATAGGTTGTTTTTGCGCAGCCTCCAGACGTGTCCGCAATAATTCCCAACCCTGCTTTCTTGAACCTGGTGATTTATTAGCTGTAACAAATATATTTCTATTCTTCTTTGCAGCTGATCTATGGAAACCAGCATTTATTTTCTGAGCAATTGAATCCCCGTCGATTTCATCGAAAATAGAGGAATCTGCTGGACCTGGCTTTATTTTACATAAATATTTTGCTGAAACTGCATTATCATATTCCCGGAGTGTACGACCAATCTCTTCCGAAACCATCCGGCAACCCTCATCCGGCTCACCGTTCCACCCATACCATTCGGCAATGCGGAATAGTGTTCCCCTGGGAAATGTTTTATGTGTACCATCTGCAAGAGTTATTTGCGAACCATCTGATTCAGCCCACCAACCAACAGCAAACGGATGACTGGAACCCCAGTCAAATGATCTATCAAAATACCAGGAAGAAGGAATCTGAAATGGTTTTATTACATGAATATCTCTCCGGAAAACATCATCAAACATTCCACCGGCAATAATATCCCAGTCACCATATAACCACGCACGTTTTTTGTTTTTATCAGTGATGGATTGAAGATTTAGTAAATAGCCGGGATCTGCATTAAGCAGAATTTTATTTTCAAAAATAGTTCCATGCAGGCGAACACGCTCTCTTCCTTCATCATCAGAAATAATATTACCCGGCGGCACAGGATCTACAAACCGAGCTTTAACCCAATTGTGCCCAACTCCATAGGGATTAGCCGTAGCTCTGTATTTCCTCGGTAATCCAGGGGCAGAAGATCTGCAAACTGACATCATATCCAAATAAAGTTTTGAGTTTGCCCAGTTTGTAAGCTCTTCCCAGCCTATCCACGGATATTCGTGACCATGGTAGTTCCAGTAATCATCTGGAGTTTTAGCACTACGAAAAAGCAGCTCTTCGCCATCAGGGAAAATCCATTTGTAATCACTTTTTGATTCCAAAAATCTTGCTTTGGGAAATATTTGTTTAAACCATTTTTTTGACTTTGCTATAACATCGGCAAGTTCTTTGTATTCTTTTCTAAAAAGAATTCCTCGCCATGCAGGACCATATCCCTGGCCTACATGCTGGACAAAATCCATTAGCAATGCGTCGGTTTTCCCTGGACCTCTGGTGCCCTCGTACAGGCATTCAAAAATTGGGCATGATAAAAATAATTCCTGAGATCCTGGTTGTG
>Ga0190306_1000519_pt1 | contig 12777 bp, 11 predicted proteins | sample 48700734_MG_FD_161657 | JGI IMG/M metagenome (GOLD analysis project Ga0190306, IMG submission 161657) | Hydrothermal vent sediment bacterial communities from Southern Trench, Guaymas Basin, Mexico - 4870-07-3-4_MG | ecosystem: Environmental > Aquatic > Marine > Hydrothermal vents > Sediment ... | reverse complement strand
AGGGGGCGATCAGTGGCGGTGGGAGGAAATCTTGATCCCGGATGGTGATGATGTCAACGACTTGGATGGGGTGGTTAATGGGCAGGTGAGGATTCAGATCGACTCCAACCCCCAATTCGTGGAGCGGGTGCCATTGCCCTAGCTGTTCCATCACGCCCCTATGCTTCGCTGATCGGCGCATTGACAGATGGGGGTCCGCTTTTGCCTCTTTTACATCCCACTAGACAGGATATCGCAGCCCGGGTAGGAGGCGGCCCAACTATGATTGATTTAGCATCGTCCTCCTCGCTCTCCCACAAGCTCATAAGAAACACCTTCTTCAACTTTGCTGGCCGCTTTGGGGCTATGGTTGTCACCCTGTTCCTCACCCCTTACATCGTCTCCAAGCTGGGCGTGCGAAGATTCGGTGTCTGGTCCCTGATCCTTGTCATCGCCAGTTATGTTGGCCTGTTAGACCTGGGGCTGAGGGCCTCCTTTGTGAAATACGTCGCTGAATATCATACCCGAAGGGACTACGAAGCCATCAACCGCGTGTTTAACAGCGGCCTAGCCCTCTACTTAATCCTTTCCCTTGTCATCATAGCGGCCGGCTTCATCCTCAGAGATCCGATCTTGAGGCTATTCAAGATTCCGACCGACCTCTTCGCCGATGCCCGATTCGTCTTGCTGGTAGCCATGGCCATCTATTCTCTGAGCAATGTGTTTGGCCTTTTCCAAGCGGTGATGACCGGCCTGCAGCGTATGGATGTAACCAATCTCATCGCCCTGGGGGTATCTATGTTCCGCGTCCTGGGCACGGTGCTCTCCTTAGAGCTGGGATACGGCCTGCGCGGGCTCATTGCCAGCGAGGCTTTGGCACTCGCCCTGACGGCTCTGCTACTCGTCTTGAGTGCTTTCCGTTTGCTGCCCCAACTGCAGGTGAGCTGGGCCTTCTATGATTGGCCCAGCCTACGCCGGCTGCTGAGCTATGGCATAAAGGTGCAGGTAAGCCGTCTGGCGGACCTGGCTATTTCTCAGACGGACAAGCTCCTGCTGGGCTATTTCCTGGGCCTAAGTCCTGTGGCCTTTTATGAAGTGGGATCCAGGGTTGTGCTGACCAGCAAGCGTCTATCTCGCGTCCTGATCAGTGCCATCGTGCCTGCCGCCGCGGAGATGGACGCCCGCGAGGACCAGATCTCGTTGTGTCGGCTGTACCTGCGGGGCTCAAAGTATCTGGTTATGGTTGTGGCCCCTGTTTTGCTCTTCATTGCCGCTGCTGCTCCGCTCATCCTGACCACCTGGATGGGTGAGGGATATGAACTTTCAGTGCCTGTTATCCGGTTTCTGGCCCTCGGCCATCTGGTGCATCTCCTGACCGGCGTGGGCACCACAACGGCCAAAGGGATGGGCAAGCCCGAATATGAGACTCGCTACAGTCTCCTGCTATTGGCCATGAACACTCTGCTGGGCATCGCTCTGGTCATCAGACTGGGCTTCTGGGGAGTGCTCATCGCCACACCTCTATCCCTCATCATCAGCTCCCTGTATTTCATGGTCCTCTTCCACCGACTGCTGGGTATCCCTCTGCTCCAATTCCTTAGGGATACTTACCTCCAACCACTGATAACTTGCTCACTAGCCGGATTACCGCTCCTGACCCTGAACGCTGTCATCCTTCGAACCGCCCAAGCGCAGGGCAGGCTGGTGAATCTGACCATCCTGGGCGCCGAGGGGTTCCTCTTCGTCGCCATTTACGGGGGGCTGATGCTGAAGACCGCCTACTTGGACGACTACGATCGAAGGCTTCTGATACGCCTGGGGCAATCCCTACTGCGGGCGTAATCCGAATGGATCTTTCCATTATTATCGTGAATTGGAATACTAGAGATCTACTCAAGGCCTGCCTGCGCTCGGTCTACGCCGAGACACGGGGCTTAACCTTCGAGGTCTTCGTGGTGGACAATGCCTCGACCGATGGCAGCCCGGAGATGGTTCGCACAGAGTTCCCACAAGTCAGGTTGATTCAAAATAATGTAAATGTCGGATTTGCTAAAGCCAATAATCAAGCTATTGCTCTTAGTAAAGGCAGATATATTTTGCTATTAAACCCAGATACTCTTTTGAGAGATAACGCCTTCAGTCGGATGGTGCATTTTCTTCGCAGCCATCCAGACATCGGGGCTTTGGGCTGTAAGATATTGACATCAGAAGGCAAGATCGATCTCCGAGGCGCCAAAGGGTTTCCCTCCCTTCTTGGGGAGTTCTTCGAGTTAACAAGGCTTTCATATCGGTTCCCTCGAAGCAAGTTCTTTGGCAATTATTTGATGACTTATTGGGACCATGAGGATAGCCGGGAGGTAGATGTTCTTTCAGGAGCTTGTCTGATGATTCGGCGAGAAGCATTAGAACAAGTAGGGCTTTTTGACGAGCGTTTCTTCCTATATGGGGCAGAAGTGGATTGGTACTACCGGCTAAAAAGGATGGGATGGAAAGTTTTTTATTATAGCGAGGCCGAGATCATCCACATCGGCAGCCAGAGCACGCAACAACTTGGGGAAAAGATGGGCCTCGAAAGATTCCGCAGTAGATACAGGCTTTTTTGTAAGCATAAGGGGAAGGGCTATGCTAGGGCTTACAAAGTTTTGCTTTGTCTTATCACGGTGATCAAGGTGCTAGGCTTCTGGATAAGCTTCCTGGGGAGCACAAGTAGCGAAAAAAAGCGCTGGTATCGGAGGAAAATCAGATTGCATAGGCGTGTGCTTTGGTGGATTTTGGGAGGCGACTTATGATCTCAGGTGTGAGGTCCACAATACTTCAGTCGCTTTACTCTGATTATCACAAAGATCAAAAGCGATGGAGCGTCATCTCTGGTGGCGCAGATAGAGGTGTACTTTTTAAATCCTGGATTGGTGTGGGAAAGAAAGTTCTTGACCTTGGTTGTAGGGATGGTGCACTTACCAAGTTCTATCTGGACAACAACAAGGTCATAGGTGCAGATATAGATAGTCATGCTTTAAAGCTGTGTATTGCAAATATAGGGATACCTGTGGTCTGCCTAGATATGAATCGAGAGTTCCCTTTTGGGTCAGGCGCATTCGATGTGGTGGTCATGGGGGAAGTGCTAGAACATGGTTTTTTTCCCCAACTTATTCTAAAAGAAGTCCACAGAGTGCTAAAGGACGGAGGTTTGATGGTAGGCTCTGTGCCTAACGCATACCGATTGAAGAACAGGCTGCGATTTCTGCTCGGACACGAGCTCCAACAGGACCGAATGCACCTGCACTTTTTCTCGATCAAGCGTTTGAGATGTTTGCTTAGTCAATATTTCGATAACATCTTCATTGTTCCCATCGCATCGAGGTTCCTGACGTTTTCTCCCACGCTATTTGCTAATATCCTAGCATGGCGATGTGTAAAGACTAATCCCCACCCCCCTCATGAGATCTCGGACGTGAGACAAGCTTAGGCCATGTGGGAGCTGAACTGTCCGTAGATGAGGATCTTCGGGCATCGGATTCGCGTCTCATCTTTAGTTGACTGACCATGCAGCATCTTTTATCGAGCCATGGCCTGAAAGGAGACCACAAGTGGAAGGTTCTTCACATGCGCAGCAGCGCCCATTTCGTGGGTCTGGAGAGACTGCTGCTGCAACTGGTGGTGCCCCTGCGGCGAGAGGGCTTCGACATCGAGTTGATGGTGCTTTACAGGCGAGGGGACTCGATGTCCTCCTTGCATCCCTTGGTAGTGGAGGCAAGAAGGCGAGGTGTAAAGGCCGAGCAATTGGATGGCGGTCCCAGATTCCCTTTGCGGGGGGTGCTGTATGTAGCAAACAAGCTGAGAAAGGAAGGCTTCTCCGTGCTTCACACTCACGACTATAAGACCGACCTCCTGGGCTTGTTAGCTGCCGGGCTGGCCAGGATCCCGTGCGTGGCCACGGTCCACGGCTACGTCTTTGTCTCTCGTCGTTTGCGAATTTATCGCATGTTAGACTTGCTGGTCCTTCGCTTCTTCTCCAGAGTTATCACCGTCTCAGAGGAGCTGCGGCAGCAACTCCTGACCGCGGGTTTGCGTGGGGAAAGGGTGATAACAGTCCACAACGCCATCGACCCGGTGGCCTTCATCTCCCAGGGCACCCAGAGCATTTCCTGGCTGCGACAGCAACTGGGCATCGGTCGAGATCAACCTCTCATTGCGACAGTGGGACGCCTGATCCCCGGCAAGGGCCACCGCTATTTCTTGGCAGCAGCCAAGCAAGTCCTACAGGCACGACCAGAGGCCCGCTTCTTGGTGGTGGGCGAAGGCCCCTTAAGAGGGAAGCTGGAAGCCCTGAGCGCTGCCTTGGGTATCCAGCACGCCGTGTCCTTCCTGGGTTTCCGCCAGGACGTGGCTGCTCTTATGGAGGCCAGCGACTTAATCGTGTTGCCTTCCTTAGAGGAGGGACAACCAGTTGTCCTTCTGGAGGCTTTGGCCCTGGCTAAACCCGTGGTAGCTACGGCGGTAGGAGGGGTGTCAGAGGTAGTGAGGCATAAGGAAACCGGGCTCCTGGTGCCACCCAGGGATAGCGATGAGCTAGCCAGAGCGATGCTCTACTTGTTAGATCACCCCGATGAAGGGGCTAGAATGGGGCAAAAGGGGCAGGAGGTTGTGGCCCGAGACTTCACTGTGGAGGCCATGGCCGAAAAGACAGCAGCTGTCTATCGCCAGATATTGGCTAGGTGAGCTGAAAGATGAGACGGCTGTTGATCACGCTAGGTTTCCCACCCGCAGTGGGTGGTATGCAGCGATATCTATACCAGCGGTGTCAAGCCGTTAGAAGGGGCGAGATTATTGTTCTGGCTCCACAAATTGCTGGGTGGCGAGAATTCGATGCCCAACAGCCCTTCCCAATCCATCGCTGGAGCAGCTTCCTGGGGCAAGTCCCTATCATTAAGAGGCTCTTACAATTGATTTTGCCACTCTTTCACGCCTTATCCCTCTATCATCGGCAGGGATTCGATTGGGTCGAGTGTGGGCAACCCCTGCCCTTCGGCTTGATCGCTTTGCTCTTAAAAAGAGTCTTCGGTATCCCCTATCTCGTTTGGGCGTATGGAAACGACGTCTTGAGACCACAAAGGTATCCTTTCCTCAGGAGGCTGCTTTGTTTAGTCCTGAGTAATGCTGATAGTGTTGTGGCTATTAGCCAGAGCACCAAACGAGAGATCGTACGGCTTGGTCTAAACCCAGATCGGATTGCGGTGATCCCTCCAACAGTAGACACCCAGCGATTTCACCCCCAATTTGATGGTTCCCAAGTTGTGATCCGGCATCGCCTTCAAGGGAAAAGGGTGATCCTGACCGTCGCTCGCCTGGTAGAGCGGAAGGGAATTGACATGGTAATCAAAGCCATGCCTAAAGTGCTCGAAGCTATTCCTAATGTGGTCTACCTGGTCATCGGAATAGGCCCGTATCAGGGAAAACTGGAGAGGCTCGCAAGGGAGTTGGGGCTGGAAGGCAGAGTGATCTTTGTTGGGCGTGTTCCAGATGAGGAGCTACCTTACTATTACAACATCTGTGACTTGTTCGTCTTGGTCAGCCGCACTCTGGCGGACAAAGGGGAAATAGAAGGCTTCGGGATCGTTTTCTTGGAGGCAGGCGCCTGTGGGAAGCCGGTAATTGGAGGCAGGGGAGGGGGCACTAGCGAGGCCATCGAAGAAGGGGTGACGGGGTTGTTGGTTGACCCATTGGATGTGAATGAAATCGCCAATGCTATCATAAGAGTTTTACAGGATGAGGAATTGGCAAGAAGGTTGGGCGAGAATGGCAGGAGGAGGGCAACGAACCAGCCTGACTGGACGCTTTTAGAGAAAAACTTGCTTCCAAAAACGCGGCGGCGCATCAGCTTATATGTCTCAAGGGATTAAGTCAAGTAGAGTAATCGCGTTTTCTAATGCCGGGGGGTGTAATATGCCGCTGATAAAGAAACTTATTGCTATTCTAACGAATCCGGCTTTTACGGTCATTTCGCTAGTCGTTTTTGCTATATCATCACCTTTGACAGCGAAATCCCTTTATTCTAGCTTAGGCGAAAGATCCAATGCCAGGGTGAGAATTGCGCTAGGGGCGGAATTTCGCAGTTTTACACCCTCATCAGAAATATCCGCTGCTGGGAATGGTTCAACTAACGTAACATTTGGCGATTTTGCCCCCCTCTTTGTTAGTACCCCAACTGAAACCACCACACCTACGCCTACCAATACATTGACTCCTACCCTGATACCCACCAGCACCGCTACAGCTACGCCAACAGCGACAGCTACCAGCACGCCAACGGATACAGCGACGCCCACCGATACAGCCACTTTAACGCCAACGCGGACCGGCACACCCGTAGTGACACCTACAGCTACTGGCACGCCTACATTGATGCACATTTATATGCCGATCATATCAAAAAATCGCGTTATCAATTCTCGGTTGGCACAGACATCGCAGCCAGACCATGCTCTCCTCTCTGGGACCAAGGATACAGAATGGCCTGGGGATATGCTATTCATCCGACTATGGCAATCCCTGCTTGCCTGGCTTTCAGGGATGTACAAGTAAATTCAACAGACACAACGATACGCTACTAAACGGCGTCCCCGCCGTCCCAACGGGGGGCGAGGACGATCCTGCAAGATTTGAGATTAAAGGTAATTTCCATTGAGGGAAGATCTGGCAACTGGTCAGGCAAGTTTAAGTGCTTTCTGCGATAAGATTATCGAGGCGGGCTGGATGGCGATAGCCGTTGTTGTACCCCTCTTCTTTAATGGTTATAGCTACCGCTCCTTCGAACCCGACAAGGTTGCTTTGATGCGCTCAATCGCTCTCATAATGGCATTGGCCTGGGTCATCAAGGGGTTGGAAACAGGGGATTGGAAGCCAGCAGTTAGTTTGCGATCCCCTATAATCCCCATAGCCCTTCCTACGTTACTCCTTGCATTAGTTTATATCTTAACTACCATTACCTCGATCGTTCCTCGATCCAGCCTCTGGGGCTCATATCATCGTTTGCAGGGCACTTACACCATCCTCTCTTACATTATAATCTTCTTCCTAACCCTATATGCCTTGCGCACTCGAAGGCAATTCGATCGCTTGATCGTTATCATCCTGCTCACCAGCTTGCCCATCTCGCTCTATGGTATTATACAGCATTACGGCTTAGACCCCATAGCGTGGAGCAATGTAGGTGATAAGACTACTGTTCGTGCTATCTCAACTATGGGCAATCCTATCTTTGTAGCGGCCTATTTGATCATGGTCGTTCCTCTAACGATGGGGCAATTTGCTCGAACCCTCTCTGCTATCTCCGACCAACGGGAAAGAGCGGTTCGCCTTTATATTTTGGTCGGCTGTTACACCCTTCTTTTGGTTAGCCAATTGCTCTGCATCCTTTTCACCCAAAGCCGAGGTCCCTTTCTGGCCTTGATGGGAGGGGTGTTTTTCTTTTTCCTCCTTTTAGCTGCCTCAAGAGGACAGAAAAAGCTGGTTTTGGCCGTGATTGGAGCGGCAGTTGCTCTTGGCCTCCTCCTGATCGCCTTGAACTTCCCCCATACCCCTTTTGAGTCGATTCGGAAAATACCCTATCTTGGGCGAATGGCCGGAGTTTTTAGCACTGAGTCGCGCACAGTTCGGCAAAGAATCTTAGCTTGGGAAGGGGTTGTTAATCTCATCGCTGCTAACCCAATTAGAGCCATTATCGGCTATGGACCAGAGTCGATGATCGTGGCATTCAATCCCTACTTTCCACCCGATTTAGCTCCCTTGCTGCCGGATGCTACTTTCGATCGCGCGCACAATGAGACTTTGGATGTTTTGGCGACCACAGGGTTCATAGGATTTGCCGTTTACCTTTTCCTGTTTGGCAGCATCTTTTATTACGGCCTGAAGCACCTTGGTCTGATCGAAAGTTCTTGGCATCGAAACCTGTTTATCCTCCTCTATCTAGTGGGAGGGTTCACCGGAGGGTTGCTTCCCTGGCTCCTAGAGGGTAAATGGAGATTTGTAGGACTGGGGATACCGGCCGGTATCATAGCGGCATTGGTTATATATTTGATCATATATATTCTCCAATCTCAGAAGAAAGCCCAAAAACATCATGATCTCTTGTTAATCTCCTTGGTCTCGGCCATTGTAGCCCATTTTATCGAAATCCAATTTGGCATTGCTATTGCAGCCACTCGTACTTATTTCTGGATTTACGCAGCATTAATGCTCATTGTTGGGTCCTTTCTTGAAAAAGAGCCTCCTTCAGATGGCGTCCGGTTGACTATCGTCTCGGCCAAGAATCGCGATGGGCGCCATAGCAAATGCGAGGGGAGCAAGGGGAGTCAAACACAATTTAGCTTGGGACGAGTCTCAAGTATAACAAGCGCGCAAGAGACGCCTGTTATTCATTCCCTGCTAGTAGGGTTGATTCTCGCAACCATGGGTTTTAATTTCACCGGCAATCCAGTCAAGCTTTGGGAGCAGGGCCTCGCCATAGTAGGGCTATCCCTTATGGTCTGGTTCATTGGCAGCGTGTTTGCTATTGTTGAGGGCCAAGAGGCAATAAACCCCGGTGCGGGTAACATCTGGGGAGCGCCCTTTTTGACTTCTATAGGTTGGAGTTGCGTGTTTATAGTCATTCATACCTTCGTAATGCAGCAAAACGTGGCAAATGTCTTTGCTTTCTACCTTCTCTACCTTTGCTTAACCATCCTCGTTATCGCTGCCGTCATGCTCAGATCGATTCCTATTCCCCTACGTTTTTGGCGAGGGACAAATTGGTGGCTTTACCCCCTTTTAGTTTTAGGAATGACCGCGCTGATTATCCTAATCAATTTGAACCCTATTAAAGCGGATATCTATTACAAACAGGGTTTGGCCTATGCTAATAGTGGCCAATGGGATAAAAGCATTGCTCTGTTTCAACAAGCTTTGAAGCTCGCTCCTGATCAAGACTTCTATTGCATTTTCTTAGCTGGAGCCTCTGTGGAGAAGGCAAGGAGTGTTCCAGACATGGCTCAGAGATTGGCTTGGCTTGAAGAAGGCCGAAAGGCGCTAGAACAAGCAAGGGAGCTCAACCCCTTAAACCCCGATTACGCTACCAAGTTGGGGCTATTGCACCGAGTGTGGGGCGAGATGCTCATGGATCCGAAAGAAAAAAACATGCACTTTAACAAAGCCCTGGAATATTACCGGCAGGGAGAAGCTTTAAGACCTAATAGTCCTAAGCTATTTAACGAATGGGGCCTTGTTTACTATGCTAAGGGAGAATATGATAAAGCGATCGAAAAGTACCGGAGATCCTTAAGTTTAGATGATAACTCCGTACAGACTTATCTCCTTTTGGGAGACGCCTATAGAGCCGCTAAAGATTTTGCTCGGGCTATGGAAGCCTATAAGAAAGCTATAGGGATCGCCCCTGATGACTTCAGGAGCCACAGAAACCTAGCGTTTGTCTATGGGCAGATGGGCCACATCGAAAGGGCTATAGCCGAAGCGGAAATAGCCAGGAGCCTTGCCCCCGCAAACGAGGCTGCCGCTTTAGAGGAATTCATTGCTCATTTAGAGGCCCAAAGGCGATGAACAAAGACAGCCCCTTCGTAAGCGTTATAATTCCCATACGTAATGAGGAGAAATACCTTGCCCAATGCCTTCAATCGGTGATTGCCCAAGATTACCCCAAGGACAGAATGGAAATTTTGGTAGTGGATGGCAGGTCGGAGGACCGTTCTCGGGAAATCGTGGCCGAGTTCGGTTCAAGGTATCCGATGATCAAACTGTTAGATAATCCCCGGCTCATCGTCCCCGCTGCAATGAACATCGGGATCAAGAATGCCAAGGGAGACGTGATCATCCGCGTTGATGGGCATTGTTTGCTCGAATCCGACTATATCAGCCAGTGCGTCAAATGCCTCCGCCGGACCGGAGCGGATAACGTCGGCGGCTTGATGCAGGCGGTAGGGCAAGGCTATGTGGGGGAGGTCATCGCCTTAGCTCTCAATTCCTTCTTCGGCTCCGGGGGCTCCAAGTTTCACTACGCCTCCAAGGAGCAGTATGTGGACACCGTCTACCTGGGCGCCTTCCCCCGTCATGTATTCGATAAGGTTGGCCTCTTCAACGAGAAACTAGTTCGCAACCAGGATTATGAGTTGAACTATCGCATAAGGGCCGCCGGGGGGAAAATTTTCCTCTCGCCAGCCATCAAATCGTGCTATTATGGCCGTTCGTCTTTGAGGGATCTCTGGCATCAATATTTTCAATATGGCTTTTGGAAGTTGGAGGTGCTCCAAATGCATCCACGGTCCATTCAACTTCGCCATTTGGTGGCCCCTCTCTTCGTCCTCACCCTTTTTATCACCGGCTCACTGGGCCTTGTCCACCGTGGTTTTATCGTCCTCTTTCTAATAGTGCTGGCAAGTTATTTAACAGCTTCTTTGGTCGCCTCCTTGTTAATCGCCCGTCGCAAAGGCTGGAGATATCTGCCCCTTTTACCCATGGCCTTCGCCGTTATGCACTTTGGATGGGGTTTGGGGTTTCTGTGGAGGATGGTGAGAACTTTGTTTCTAGGGCCGCTGTAACGCTTCGCTTTCATTGAGTGATGGTGCATTCTCTCTCCAGGGATGCAACTTTCAAAATCGCGGTAAAAAGGCCGTATCTTTTGGGGGTGCAATTGCGTTATTATAAATGAGCATATTGTACTATGATGTCCCCTGTTGTCTGATCAAGCGAGTTGGTTGTATGCGTCAAAGGCTGCTGACGGTAAAAGAAGTGGCCGAGTATCTCAGGGTTACCACAACCACAGTCCGGCGGTGGTGTACTGCTGGCAAACTGCCCGCTTTTCAAATCGGCCATCAGTGGCGCATTGATGGCGAAGAGCTGGAGAGGATGATCCAAGCAAGGAAAACTTTCACCTTTACGGCCAGCGACGGCATCTATGACGAATCCAGCTAATGGCTCTTCGGCCTCCAGCACTTGCCGAACTCTCCTTTGGCCGAAAAGCGGCAAGAGGGATGTAAGCCCCTTGAACCCGAAGGAGGTAGGGTGTGGAAGAGGAAATTGATCTGCGAGAGTATATTGAGGTCATTGTCAGGCGTTGGAAATTGATCGTAGGCATCACCCTGGTGGCGGTGATCACCGCCACCATCGTCAGCTTCTTCATTTTACCACCTGTCTATGAGGCCAAGGCGGGGGTGGTGATCGTCAAATCGAAGTCTGAGATCACTTTCGAGCCCAAGTATCGCACCTTGACAGAGGAGGACCTGGCCAGGGCCGGGTTGGACATCAAGGCCCGGCGCCAGGCCTTGGAGGCGCTGGTCACGAGCAGTTCGGTGGCCGCAGAGGTGATCGCCAAACTGGGACATATGTTGGAGCCCGAGGAGCGGGATGTGAGCGCCCTCCTGGAGATGGTGGAGACGGAGATGGACGGTGACCTCATCGGCATAAAGGTGAGGGGGAAAGATCCTAAGAAAATCACAGCCATCGCCAACGCCTGGGGGAAGGCCTATGAGAGATACGTCAACGAGCTGTATGGCGGCAGGCCCCAGTCGCCGACCAACATTCAGGCCCAGGTGGCCGAGGCCAGGGAGAGCTACCAGCAGGCCGAGGAGGCCTTAGCCCGATTCATGGGGGATAACCAGATCGAGGCCCTGACCAAGGAGATAGAGGACAAGAAGGGCACCCTCAGCGATTACTATGCCGCCAAGAGGCAACTCGACCGCCTCATCGCCGATGCCGAGGCTCTGCAAGATCATCTACGCAAAGGGACATCATCTTCTGTGACGGCGGATGCTCTCTCTATCCTGCTTCTTAGGGCAAGCGCTTTCACATTGCTATCCCCCGGCCTGCCGGCTCAACTCCAGCTCTCGCTTGAGCAGGCAGCCGGCACGGGGAGCAGCGCCGAGGAGCAGGTGCGAGACCTCGATACCCTCATCGCCGTCTTGGAAGCCAGGCGGGAGGAGGTTCAGACGCTCATTGACGAGGGGGCACTTCAACAGGAGATACTGCAACTTCAGGAGCAACTGGAGCGGGAACAGGCCAGGAAGCGGGAGCTGACCCAAGCCCGCGACCTGGCCTGGGAGACCTACCAGACCCTGGCGCGCAAGGAGGCCGAGGTGCAGGTCGCCACCCAGGTGACGGACACCGAGGTGCACTTCGCCGTCCCCGCCGTGGAGCCCAAACATCCCGTGGCTCCTAAGAAGAAGTTGAACGTCGCCATCGCCGGGGTGTTAGGCTTGATGGTGGGGGTGTTTGGCGCCTTTGCGGTGGAGTATTTTGAAGGGCCGGGCTCCGGGCATCGGGCTCAGGGCCCAGGGCTTGGGGCTGGGGAGAGATGAGGGCCGGAATAGAAAACTGCGAAGGGTTAGGGGTGATCTCTCCGAAGATAATGGGAAAGGGGCAACGATTTGCTTAACTGGTCATTCTTCCTGATCATGGCTCTTGTCGGGTGGGTGGCGCAGTTCGTTGACGGCACCCTGGGGATGGGCTATGGGGTTTTCTCCACCTCGCTGCTCATCGGACTGGGGCTGTACCCGGCCATCGCCAGCGCCTCCGTGCACACCGCCGAGATATTTACCACCCTCGTCTCCGGCGTATCACACTTCGGCTTCGGCAACGTCAAGCGGGATCTGGTGCTGTCTTTGAGCCTGCCGGGGATAGCGGGTGGGGTGCTGGGAGCATATTTCGTGGCCTCCGTGCCCGGCAGGACGATAAAGCCCCTCGTCGCCTCGCTCCTCCTGACGATGGGCCTTGTCGTCATCTACAGGTTCCTGCGCAAAAGCCCCTCCCGGTCTG
>Ga0190306_1000517_pt1 | contig 12808 bp, 14 predicted proteins | sample 48700734_MG_FD_161657 | JGI IMG/M metagenome (GOLD analysis project Ga0190306, IMG submission 161657) | Hydrothermal vent sediment bacterial communities from Southern Trench, Guaymas Basin, Mexico - 4870-07-3-4_MG | ecosystem: Environmental > Aquatic > Marine > Hydrothermal vents > Sediment ... | reverse complement strand
TATCTAGGGATGGATGTGGTTAAAACATTTCCTTCTGGAAGTGATGTAACCCCAGAAAACATAAAAGAGGTTCTGAAAACCAGGGATGTGAAGATTATTGTGGAGAATCTGCAGAGTGTTGGGAAGACAGGTGAGGTTATCTCAAGGGAGATGCAGATTCCCCTTGTTGTTATATCAAATTTTCCATTGAACAGGGATTATCAAGGCACAATGATCGGGAATGTGAAAAAGTTGCTTGAAATTTTCAGTAATGATTGAGATTAGGAATGTCTCAATTATAAGAGAAGGTGTCTACATTCTGAAAGGGGTTAGCCTGAGCATAAAGAAGGGGGAGTTTGTTGCTATTGTAGGACCTAACGGTGCGGGTAAGACAACCCTTCTTGATGTTATAACAGGTTTTATCAAACCCACAGAGGGCGATGTGGTTATTAAGAATAAAAGGTTGGATAAAAAGATTTACACCGGTGAGAATATAGGATATGTATTTCAGGAGGAATACTCAAGGAGCAATATTCCCCTTACTGTTGAGGATGTGGTTAGTATTGGTGGATACAAAAGGGGCGGTAGTTTTTTCCATCTAAAAGGAAACCCGGGGTTGATAGATAAGGCCCTTGAGGAGGTAGGAATAAGCAACCTGAAGCACAGGAATGTGAGTAATCTTTCTGGTGGAGAGAGGAGGAAGGTATCCATTGCAAGGGAGTTGAGCAGGGAGGTGGATGCTCTGCTCCTTGACGAGGTCCTTGCTAATCTTGACCCTCCAGCCCAGATTGATATAAATGGGCTGATTCAAAGGTTGCATGAGGAACTGGGTATTACCATTGTCTTTGTAACCCATCTTTTGCATTATCTACCCGAAAGGGTGGAAAGGATAGTGGGGTTAAAAAATGGAGAGGTGCTTTTTGATAAACCAAGGAGCAGAATCACAAGTGGAATGCTTGCAGAACTGTATGGTTGTGATAGAAACAAACTGAGCAAGTATGTGGGAACTTTTAGGGTATAAGTTTTTCCAGCATGCACTCATTGCAGCCATCCTTGGAGGTGCATCCCTTGGAATAGTGGGTGTCTGGGTGGTTCTTATAGGTATTCCTTTTATTGGTGTCGCACTCTCCCATGCTGCATTTGCAGGTGGTGTTGTTGGGATGCTTCTTGGGATTAATCCTTTATTAATGGCATTTGTGTTTTCCCTTATTGCATCTTTATCCATTGGTCCCCTTTCTGAAAGGAGCAGGATTGAACCAAACATCAGTATAGGCATCATATTTTCCCTTGTCCTGGGAATAGCCTTTCTTGGAATTGGATTTATGAAGGGCTCAAGGAATGAGGCATTATCTTTGATATGGGGAAGCATCTTAACTCTATCCCGATGGGATATACTTCTGATAACTGTGATTTTCTTTTTTATATTGTTGTTTCTTTTAAAGTTCAATATGGAGATAAAGGCTATCATATACAATAAGAAGGTTGCCCATGTTGCTGGAATACCTGTTTCCAGAATTTTCTATCTCCTTCTTTTTGTCACAGGCTTTACTGTCACCGTGAATCTGAATACGGTTGGTGGTCTATTGATATTCAGTCTTCTTATAAACCCCTCATCAGCAGCATGCCTTATAGCAAAGAGAATTGAACAGATGTATCTGCTCTCTGCATTGTTTGGTGTTGTATCATGTGTATGTGGTTTGCTTATTTCAGCCCTTTTCAATGTGCCTTCAGGGAGTGTGATTATCATAGTCTCAAGCCTGATTTTCCTTGTAACCTTTCTCCTGAACAGGAGGAGGATTGCAGAAAAGAGAGTTTGATAGAATAGCGGACAGATGGAAGAATTCAGAGAAGGTTGAAAGGGCTGCAAGGAGGCTCCTGAGAAGATTCCTGAAGAAAAGGGATTTCACGATGATACTGGATGTGGGATGTGGGAAAGGGGTTCTTCTTCCCGTTCTGGAGGAATTTTTTAAGGATGCAAGAATAATTTGTCTTGATTTTTCACAGGAGATGCTCAAGTCCCTGTCCCATCACTGTCAGAAAATTCAGAGCAGGGCAGAGGATATTCCCTTGAAACAGGGCACTGTTGACCTTCTCATATCAATGAATGCCTTTCCCCATTTTGAGGATAAGGAGAAGTTCATTAGGGAGGCATGGTGGGTTTTAAAGGAAGGTGGTGTGCTTGTTATACTCCATTCTATCAACAGGAAGAGGATAAACAGATTTCACAGGTCACTTAAAGGCTCTCTCAGGAATACCATGATGCCCTCACCAAGGCGTGTTCTGTCCATGATGAAAAAATATGGATTTAAGTCAAAGTGGTATGAAGGGAAATATCTGATTATAATAGGGGAAAGGGTTGAAAATTTGACATTTTGATAAATTTATAAATTGAGCCTCCGCCCCCAGAGAAAAAGATGTAGTATTGCTATCCGGGCAAATGCCTTCATATTTCACCCCTCTGCTCTTTAAAGATTTCCTTTATTTTAATTTTTAAATCAGGTATTTCTTTACTAATTATATTCCACACGATGTCGTAATCTACGACAAAGTAGCCGTGAATTAAACGGTGTCTCAATCTTGTGCCCAAGGTATGTCATTATATTTCTCCCTGATATCCATAGGAATTTGATTTGCTGCTTCACCTATAATCTCAAGATTTCTCACAACAGCATCCTTTGTTTTATCATCCTTAATGAAGTCATCGTAAGAGAGATCAGATACATATTTCTTGATTCTTTCAATGCACTCAAGTATATCATTGATAAAAAGCCTCCAATCCCTCTTAGACATACACAACATCCTCCTTTATGCTTTTCCAGAGCAGGGGTTTTTGCTTAACTGCTTTGATGGTAAGCAGATCAACCTTTATACCCAGAAGATTTTCAAGTTCATCCCAGAGTTCAAAAAACTTGAGACCGATGGGTTTTTTCAGTTCAACAAGTATATCTATATCACTAAGCGCATTCTGCTCCCCTCTCGCATAAGAGCCGAATATTCCTAAAATAACCACTCCATACTTTTTTCTAATTTCTTCTTCATGCGATGTGAGTATATCCTTTATCTCCTTAAGGGTCCTCATTCAAACAATCTCCAGAGTTGAATTGGTTATAATTTTACTGTTGCATAGAAAGGCTTTTCTGTCAGAACCTGTTTGGGTAACATGACTTTTTTCTCCACCTCCTTTTTAAGCATGGTTAACTCTTTAATTTTTTATCACTATAAAATGTGGTTCTGATTTGTCAAGTTATAAATTTATAAATTTATCCTCCGTCCCTTGCGGGGCACTTGCAAAGTTTGTAAATGTGTTTAAAATAATTATGAGAAAACGAAAAGGACAACTATGGGTCATGGTTATCTACAACTCAGATGGAAAGATATGAAGGAAAAAGATTATCAGTTATTGGTACATACATTTGATGAGCCAGTATGTCTGGTTGATGAAGATATGAGGGTGATAGAAGCCAACAGTAAATTCTTATTTTCACTTGAAACTTCAATGAGCGAGCTGGCCGGGAAATGTCTCTTTGTAAGTCTATTGGGTAAAAGAGGAAATAACAAAGATGATGAGTGCAGAATATTAATAAAAAAGATTCGTAAAGGCAAAGCAATTAAATTTAAGCATGAAGGTCAGGAGCGAAAATTTTTATTATTCCCTGTAACTCCCAGAGATTCAGAAAAAAAATTGGGTTACATTATGTTACTCACCAAACCCGGGAAGGATGATACAGATACAGGATTTGGATTACACGATTATGTTGAAATAATCTCCCATGTTTACGGATATATTTATCTTCTTTCAAAGGATGGACAGATACTGAAAGAAATACTCCCTTCCCCTGATGCGGGTGGTAAATACCATATTGCTGGTAAAAGACTACAGGAATTGCTTGATAAGAAAGAAGCGGCAATAGCACTTGATAAAATAAAAAAAACTGTGAAGAGGCGAATAATAACAGAGTGTGAGATTGAATGGGGTTCTCCTGGGAGGAATGAATTTTATAAGGTTAAATTCGTTCCTTTCAGAAAAGACAATGTTTTAGCATATGTTTATGATATTACCGGGCAAAAAAAGGCTGAAAAGGAAAAGGATGAATTTAGAGAGATGTATTATCAGTCCCAGAAACTTGAAAGTATTGGCAGGTTGACTGCTTATATTGCCCATGATTTTAATAATTTATTACAGATAGTCCGTTCTAATGCAGAGATGTTAAAAGGGCTTAAATCCCCTGTAGATTGGAATGAAGCCAGAATTTGCATTGAAGAAATATTGAAAGCGGTTGATTCGTCTTCAACGATGATAAAGGCCCTTTTAACCTTCTCTGGTAAGCACCCCCATTCCCCGGAAGTTGTTAATCTCAGAGAAGAGATTAAGAACCTTCTGCCCATGCTCAGGAAGGTAACAGGAGAAAGAATAAGGGTCAGATTTTCGTCTGAGAAAAATCTATGGAAGGTTTTTATAGATCCTTCTAATCTTGAAAATATATTGATGAATCTTGTTGTGAATGCAATTGATGCAATATCTGGCCAGGGGGAAATTATTATAACCCTTAGAAATTTAACAGTTGATGATATTGGATTAAAGGATCTGATGGTGTTTCATCCTGGTGATTATGTTTTATTAACAGTCTCGGATACAGGGATTGGAATGGATGAGGATATGATAACCCATATCTTTGAACCATTTTTTACAACAAAGGAAAAAGGGAAGGGCACAGGATTAGGGCTTTCCACTGTATACGGACTTGTTAAACAGAACAAAGGTTATATTAAGGTCTTTAGCGAGAAAGGAAAGGGAACCACCTTTGAAATATACTTTCCGAGATATTCCGGGAAACCGGGTAAACAAAATCTGCTCAAAAAGAGATATATACTTTTTAAGCCGAATAGAATCAATATCTTGCTTGTAGAGGATGAAGAGATGGCATTGAAGGCTTTAACTTCTCTATTAGAGAGGAAAGGTTTTAAAGTTTATCCAGCAAATTCTCCCCTATTTGCGATTAAGATTGCTGAGAAACACCGTATAGACTTATTAATTACAGATGTGGTGATGCCTGAAATGAATGGGGTTCAACTTTCCAGAAAACTTAAGGAAAAAAATCCCTCTTTGAAAGTTATTTTTATGTCGGGCTATCCAGCAGATATTGTTGCAAAGGATGGCAAGCTAAAGTCTGTTGAAAATTATCTGAGAAAGCCCTTTTCCCTTGACCAATTGCTCTCCAGGATTGAAAATATCTTAAAAGAAAAACACATTTAAAAAATCACTTGAAAAATTTTCTCTTTCTTTTTATAATAAGAACATGGAAATAAAGAACTACCTTGAAGCGTTTGTTGAGGAACTTGCAAAAGAACAACTCCAGAAGGTTCCTGAACTGGCAGGGAATGAACGGGCATTGATGGATGTAATGGCACTTGCCCTGAACAATCTGAAACCCATGTATGTGGTTTCAGATGCAGGTCACATCCTCACAGAGGTTAAATTATCCTCTGAACAAATAAGGGCGAAGGTGCTTGTTGCAGTTCTCCAGGCAATAGACACGGTTAAAAGGAATCCAAGGGTTTAACAAATGTCTCTTCTTGATATATACAGAAACCTGCCAGTTGAGGTGGTGGGAGGTGAAGGATGCAGGTTATATGATTTTAATGGAAAAGAGTATATAGACCTTACTTCAGGACTTGGGGTGAATATTCTTGGTTATAATGTTCCAGAAATAAATCAGGTTCTGTCCAGAGCACATTCAGTTTTACACATCTCCAATTTATTTCATGATGGACTCAAAAAGGAGATTGCTTCAAGGCTGGAAAGGCTTACAGGGATGGAGTATACATTTTTCACGAATTCAGGCACAGAGGCAGTTGAGGCCAGTATAAAATTTGCCTGGAAAACAAAAAAGGGGAAAATAATAGCTTTTGAGGGTTCTTTCCATGGCAGAACACTTGGTTCGTGGAGCCTGTCGCACATATTGAGAAACCAGCAATTCCCTGGAATAAATGCTGAAATTGAATTCATCCCATTTGACAGGCCTGAAATTCTTGAAAAAAATAGTGATGCTGCAATCCTCATATTTGAACCAATTCAGGGTTCTGGTGGTGTGAGACCAATCAGTATTGAAATGGCAGAGGCAATTAAGTCCATTCAGAGAAGGGGCGTTATTGTGATTGCTGACGAGGTTCAATCTGGAATGGGAAGAACGGGTGAGTTTATATGCTCACACCACTATGGAATAAAACCCGATATTGTGCTTCTTGGCAAAGGTCTTGGTGGAGGGCTCCCCTTAGGTGCTGTTTTAATGAGTAAGTCTATTGCTGAGAATATAAAAAGGGGTGAGCATGGTAGTACAATGGGGGGTAACCATCTTGCACTTATGCTGTCAAGGGTATTTCTGGATAGGATAGAGAATGGTCTGATGGAGAGGGTGAGAGAGTTGGGTAGGTATGTTTTTGAACAATACAGGGAGGGTTTTGATTTGAGAGGGAAGGGGCTCTTCATCGGGATAGAGACAAATCAGGAAGATATGGATTTGAAATTGCTTGAGAGGGGTTTCATAGTGAGTGTGGTTAGAGGAAACATAATAAGACTGCTACCCCCTTATATAATTGACATAGAGACAATTGATAAATTCTTTAAGGAACTTCAGGAGGTTTGCCTTGAAGGTGGTTAAGTTTGGTGGAACATCCATTCAGACACCAGAGAGAATGAAACTTGCTGGCAGGAGTATAAAAAAACTGGTTGAGAAAGGGGAAAAGATTTTTGTTGTGGTTTCGGCCATGGGAAATGAGACAGACAGTCTTATTGGTATGCTGAATGATGCAGGGATAAATCAGGATGCGTGGTTTCTTGCGGTTGGAGAAATAAAAAGTGCAAGATTTCTCACCCTTGTTTTGAGGGACATGGGGGTTAAGGTTGAAGAGGTTGAGCCCCAGGACCCACTATGGCCTGTTGTTGTTGAAAATGGAGAACCTGTGATAAACGAGGGGAGAAGGAGGATAGAGAAATTACTTGAACAGAAAAATCAAGCAGAGGTTTTTGTTATTCCCGGTTTCATATGCACAGGGATGGATGGAACAATGGATACACTTGGTCGCGGAGGGAGTGATACCGCCGCCTTTATAATCGGTAAGTTGGTTGATGCAGATGAAGTCATAATTGTGACCGATGTTGAGGGTGTTTACATTGCAGACCCAAATATCTTTCCCACAGAAAGGATAAAAGGAATACATGCGGATAAACTTTCAGACCTGTCGGCCTTTGGTGCTGGTGTAATACACCCTGAGGCCCTGAAGCACAAAGGAAAGAAACAGAGGTCAAAGATTATACATTTTAAATTTGGAGACCTTGAATATGAAGGCACATATATCTTTGGAGAGGTTGAACGAAAGATTTTTCTTTTGAAGGAGAGCCTTGCACTTGTGACAGTTCACAGGAGGGGAATACTTGAAAACAATAATGATTTGTTGAAGGTTATACCCGATATAAGGATTTACGGGATAACAACAGGGGTAGATTATACAGGGTTTTATGTAAAGGATAATGATGCAAATGCCTTTGCGAACAGCATGCTTGAACACTTCAAGGGCATTGAACTGACAATAAGAAGGGAAATCTGTTTGGTGGTGTTTAAGAAGGAAAGCCCAAGGGATAGACCAGGGCTTGTAAGTTCAATTCTGGACAAATTGAAAAAACATGGTATAAATCTTGTTGAAATATCCAGTATTGGAAGAGAGGTCCAGGTTTATGTGGAGAAAAGGGACGGTGAAAAGGTTATTGAAATTTTGAGAAGGGAGGAGAAAGATGCGTAAAGAGCAAAAGGAGTTTTTGAAGGCACTGGTTGAAAACCCCAGTCCATCGGGATATGAAACGCCCGTTTCAGAGGTGTGGCGTAAAAGAATGAAGAAGTATGCGGATAGTGTTTACAGTGACCTGCATGGTAATAGTATTGCGGTGATAAAGCATGATAAAAGACCAAGGGTGATGCTTGCTGGGCATTGTGATGAGATTGGTCTTATGGTGAACTGGATAGACGAGAATGGATACATCTTCTTCAGGCCGGTTGGTGGGGTTGACAGACACCAGCTTCCTGGTTCAAGGGTGAAGATATGGACAAAGAAGGGTCCAATTTTGGGTGTGATTGGAAGAAAGGCCATTCACTTTCAGGAAGAGGAGGAGAGGAATAAGGTTTCAAAGTTTGAGCAGATGTGGATTGACATTGGTGCAAAGGATAAGAAAGAGGCAGAAAAGTTTGTTGAGATCGGTGATGTCATAACTGTTGACGCTGGATTTCTTGAACTTCCCACAGGTATGTTTGTTGGAAGAGGGTTTGATGATAGGGCCGGTGCATATGTTGTGGGTGAGGCACTTATAGGCCTTTCAAAGGAAAAAAGCAAAGTAAAGGCAGGTGTTTATGCTGTCGCAACGGTTCAGGAAGAGATTGGATTGAGAGGTGCAACCACCTCTACCTATCATATAAACCCTGATATAGGTATTGCTGTGGACCTTACCTTTGCAAGTGACCACCCGGATGTGAACAAGAGACTTCTGGGTGATGTTAAGATGGGTGGTGGACCTGTTGTTTCAAGGGGTGCGAACATAAATCCAAAACTCTTTGAACTGATTGTTGATACTGCAAAAAAGAAGAAGATTCCCATCCAGATTTCTGCCTCACCAAGAGGAACAGGGACAGATGCCAACATAATGCAACTTACAAGGGGTGGTGTTGCAACAGCACTTATAAGCATCCCAAACAGGTATATGCATTCGTCCATTGAAATGGTTCATCCAGATGACCTTGACAACACGGTTAAGTTGATTGTTGAGGTTGTCAAGAGAATCAGGTCGCGGGAGGAGTTTATAATTTGAGGATAGGGTTTTATCAGTTTTCCCCCGCATTTGGTGATATTGAAAAAAACCTTGAAATGTTGAGGGGGAGTCTCAATGGAGAACTCCCCCATATACTTGTTCTGCCAGAACTTGCCTTCACAGGTTATAATTTTATTAACAGGGAAGAGGCTGTTAAGTATGCAGAGGAGATACCAGGCCCATTATTTGAGGAGATAAGAAGTCTTTCAAAGGAAAAGCAGGTTGCCATATCAACAGGATTCCTTGAGAGGGTAGGGGATAACATATACAACTCCTCTGTTTTTGTTTCACCCGAAGATGATTATTATGTTTATAGGAAGGTCCATCTTTTTTACAAAGAGAAGGAGATTTTTTCTCCTGGTGATAAGTTTTTTATTTTTGAATACAGAGGGGTTAAAATAGGAATGCTCATATGTTTTGATTGGATTTTCCCTGAAGCAATGAGAACCCTCACCCTTATGGGTGCTGAGGTGATACTTCATCATGCAAACCTTGTTCTGCCTTTCTGCCAGGATGCCATGATAACAAGGTCTGTTGAAAACAGGGTATTCATTGTTACTGCCAACAGGACGGGTGTTGAGGACAGGGGAGGGGAGAGGTATGTTTTCACCGGGAGGAGTCAGGTGGTTGCACCTGGTGGAAAGTTGCTTTTGAGGGTTGGGGATGAAGTCACGGGAGTTTTTTCTGTTGATATAGACCCATATATTGCAGGGGATAAAAGCATCAACAGGTTCAATCATCTAATCAGGGACAGAAGGCAGGATATTTACAGATGCTGATTGCCATTGTTGGAAAACCAGGTTCGGGTAAAAGCACTGTTTTTAGCGCCATCACAGGGATTTCAGGCCTGCACAGGGCTTCTGAGAGGCATGGAACTGTGCTTGTTCCAGATGAAAGGCTTGATTATCTCCATAAGACCTATCATCCGGATGCGAAGAAGACATATGTGCATATTGAGTTCCTTGATACTGTGAAGATTGATTTTTCAAGGGAGGAGTTGAGGGTGGCTGATGGTTATTTGCTTGTTGTTGATGGATTTTCAAGAGAACCAGACCCTGAGGGTGAAATCAGAGAATTGAAGGAAGAAATGATGTTGAAAGACCTTGAGATTATAGAGAAGAGGCTTGCAAAACTGGACAGGGCATTTGACCAGGACTCTGTCAGAGAAAAAAAGATACTCACTGCCCTGAAGGAACTCCTTGATAATGGTAAACCTGTTAGTGAATATGGTGAACTACCTGATTTTTTGAGGGGGTTTAATTTTTCCTCTGGCAAGCCTGTTATCTGTGTGGTGAATTCAAAAGAGGGGATCGAGGAAGAGGAGAAAGTAATTGAGGGTGTTCCAGTTTTATACTTACAGGGAGAGATTGAAAAGGAGATATCTGAACTATCATTAGAGGAGAGGGATGAGTTCTATAAATCAATGGGTATATCAGAGCCAGCAGCGAAAAGAATCATCAGGATTATTTATAAGAAACTTGGTCTTATTACCTTTTATACAATGAACAGAAAAGAGGTGAGGGCGTGGAGTGTTGAAGAGGGTGTAGACGCAAGAACAGCAGCAGGTGTTATACACTCTGATATGGAAAGGGGATTCATAAGGGCAGAGGTTATTTCATTTGATGACCTTAAAAGCGCCGGCAGTGAGAAGAAGGCAAGAGAACTTGGTTTATACAGGGTGGAGGGAAAGGATTACACAGTGAGGGATGGGGATGTACTCTTTATCAGGTTTTCTGTTTGAAATTTCTGGGTTGACACGAACTTTAAAAATAAATAAAATTCCCTATGCCAGATATTATTACGCATCTTGTTGTTGGTGAAAAGGCTCTTGAAGAAGGGGAATACACATCTGTTTTAAAGGAGAGCAAAAATCTTTTCTTCCTTGGATGCCAGGGACCTGATATTTTTTACTATCACAAATACCTTGTGTTCAGAATAGATAAATCAGGGTTTAAACTTGCTGTTCAGATGCACACAAAAAGGACTGGTGAATTTTTGAAGGACTGCTTTCAGTGTGTCCGCAGAGAAAAAAATACATTCCTTTTTGTGTACTTTTCTGGATTTCTTCTCCATTATCTCACAGATCGCTTTATTCATCCATATGTGTTTTACCGCTCTGGCAGGCATCCACCTGATAGCCCTGAGAGATGGGAACACAAGAAACTGGAGACATCAATAGATATAGAGATACTGAACTATTATCTTGGGATTCCATTTAAGAGGTATCCATACATAAGAATGGTGAAAGTGGATGAAAGGGAATACAGACCCTGTTTTGCCTGTCTTGCTGAAAGAATCCCCCGGTTTTATAATGTGGATACAGATATAGAGAATCTTATTGTGGAGTCCTATCAGCATTTCCTCTCTGCCTTGAGATTTTCAAGGGATTTAATGGGTATAAAGAAGAATATTCTGTTTCCTGTGTTGAGCGGGATTATGGGGCTTAAATTCAATCTGTCTGTGTTTGTTCATCCTGATAGACCTTATTACCATGACCCCCTGAATCTTTCAAAAAGGGAGTGGAGACATCCAGTTACAGGAGAGGTTTGCAACAAGAGTGTACCAGACTTGGTTGATGAGACCCTTGATGTTTATAAAGGCCTTATGAAGGACATATATGCATTTTATCTGGGTGATAAGAAGTCCCTCCCTTCATTCTTTGAAACAGACTATTCTTATGATACGGGTCTTCCTGTAAACTTTAATCAGGAGATGAGGTTCTTTGAAAGGTCGCAGGTATAGGAGGTGAAGAATGGAAAAAGATAAATTCGTTTTGCTTATGAAAACCGATTCTGTTGAGGCGGAAATAATAAGGGAAAAATTAGAGGGTGCTGGCATTCCCGTTGTGATTCAGCAGGAGGCCATAGGTAAAATAACAGGCCTCACCGTGGATGGATTGGGTGAGGCCGAGATACTTGTTCCTGAAGAGTTCCTTGAAGTGGCAAAAGAGATAATCTCAGAGTGACTTCTGGAGTATTGCATTAACCCTTTTTAGTGCCTCCATATAAAGTTTCTTGGGATTGAGTTCAACCGCCTTTTTGTACATCTCACCTGCACTTATGAAGTCACCCATTTTCTCATATGCCACACCAAGGTTGTAATAAATTGACGGATTGGAGGGTTCAACCTTCAATCCCTCTTTCCAGGATTTTATTGCCATATCCCATAGTCCATTAACAGCAAAGTCAACACCCTTATTCACATACTCACTGCCCTTTTCAAGTTTTCTTGTGACGGTTATCTTTATTGGTGCAATCATACCTGCGAACTTTTCCATAACCTGACTTAAAAGTGTATTAAGGACTTCTTCCCTGGCGGGGATATTTCCCCTTCCCTCAACTGATTTATATTCTTTGTTCACAGTTAGGGATTTGACTGCAAGGAGTTTTCCTGTTTTTACATCAACCACCTTGAAATTAACCGAGACCACTCCTTTGCGGATTTTGTAATGTTCATCAACGAGCACGGTTTTCATAATCTCTTCCTCTGCCCAGTACTCCTTTCCCGTGAATATGTTTTTTCTCTTCACCCTCTTGTACTTTCCAGTCCCTACTTTCTTCTTCACCTTCCTTGTTCCTTCCTCATCCTCGCATTTGTACGCAGTTACATTACCGAATATAAGGGCGTCAACACCAAGGAGTTTACCAATCTCAACAGCGGAGTTCTGGTCTATAACACCTGTCATTGAAAGCCCCTGTTCCTGAAGTATTTTGTCAATCTTCTCCCTTTCAAGAACAGTGAATCTATTGGTCTGGACAAGGTACTCTGTGAGTTTATAGGCTGCAAGTTCACCAGAACCATCGGGTCCTTCAAATTCAGCAACTGCAATCTTTGACACATTGCCTATGTTGATTTCAGGGGGTTTTATTGTTTGGAATGTCACAACAGGTGCCCCTGCACAGGAAACAAGCATGAGCAGGAATGGAACAATTAGTAATTTCTTCATATCACCTCCTTTTTCCCCTATGATATAAA
>Ga0190306_1000516_pt1 | contig 12813 bp, 12 predicted proteins | sample 48700734_MG_FD_161657 | JGI IMG/M metagenome (GOLD analysis project Ga0190306, IMG submission 161657) | Hydrothermal vent sediment bacterial communities from Southern Trench, Guaymas Basin, Mexico - 4870-07-3-4_MG | ecosystem: Environmental > Aquatic > Marine > Hydrothermal vents > Sediment ... | reverse complement strand
ATGGGGAGCAATCCAGCATGGGCAGTAAAAGAAAATAGGATATTGATTACTATGGATAAAGATTTTAGTGAATTAATTGTTTTTTTAAATAAAAAACATACTGGGATGATTCGTTTAGAAAATCTTCCTAGTAATCTTAGGATAAAATACCTTAAAGAAATTCTTGATCTTCATAAGAAAGATCTTGAAGAAAAAGCTATTGTTATTCAAAAAGGTAATAAGATACGTATATTGCGTTATTAGAAACCTATTAACTAAAGAATTTCAAAAATGGAGCTCTCTATAGTTAATGAAACTTTTAGACTACGTTAGATTGCGTCGTGCTATAATATTGGTAGCCCACATTGTCCTCATAATTCTAGCCTATGCATTGGCCTTTATTCTTCGCTTTGAATGGCAAATCCCTTCGCCATATCTAAATCTTTTTATTTCTACCTTGGCCTTGATTGTCATTGTAAAAGGGATGGTCTTTTACCTTTTTGGCCTCTATCAAGGGCTCTGGAGATATGTAAGCATGGAGGACCTCTTAAATATTCTAAAGGCTACTATTGTATCCTCAGCCCTCTTTGCCTTTGGTATAATTATTTTTTACGGGCATGGTTTTCCTAGGTCTATCTTTGTCCTTGACTGGACATTTTGTTTTCTATTTTTATGTGGAATAAGGCTTTCTATAAGGATAGCCAGGGAGAGATTTTATTTTTTGGAGAAAATTTTTCCTACCACACCTAATCCCCAAAGGGGCTACCCTAATAGATTGTCTTTAAGCAAAAGTGAAAATTTAAAAACGAGGCTGTTGATTGTAGGAGCTGGGCAGGCAGGTGTGATAGTAAAGAGTGAGATCCAAAGCAATCCTAAACTGAATTATGAGATATTGGGGTTTGTGGATGATGATCAGGTAAAGATTGGAGCAAGGGTTCAGGGGATAAAGGTGTTTGGCCCTATTGATAAGATACCGGATATAGTAAGGCATTACAATGTTGATGAGGTCATCATAGCCATACCGTCTGCTAATGGAGAGCAAATGAGGAGGATATACAATATCTGTAACAAGACAAGGATAAAACCAAAATCCTTGCCGCCACTAAACCAGATTCTTAAGGGAGAACTGGTAAGGCAAATAAAAGATATAGAGCCTGAAGACCTTATCTTAAGGGAAAAGATAGAATTGGATATGGATGTAATATATAAGGAGATATCAGGAAAGCCAGTACTTATAACCGGGGCAGGGGGGACTATTGGGAAGGAGCTTGTGCTTCAGCTAGGCCGTTTTTTGCCCTCACACATTGTGCTTTTAGATCAAGTGGCAAATGAGATATTTATTACAGCAAATTGTATCTCAAATAGGTTCCCAGATATAAAAACAACTGTTTGTGCTGCAAATATTTTAGACAAAGATAAGATTAGGCGTATCATTTTGGAACATAGGCCTCAAATTATATATCATGCAGCGGCCCAAAAACATGTGCCCCTTATGGAGGAGGACCCTGCAGAGGCAGTTGTAGACAATGTGATAGGTAAAAGAGGCTTATGGATGTAGCCATAAAGGAAAAGGTGCCAAAGGTCATCCTTATATCCACTGACAAGGCAGTAAATCCTACATCTGTTATGGGGGCAACAAAGAGGGTGTGTGAACTTATGTTTTTAGGACTTAAAGATTCAAATACATCTTTTATCTCTGTGCGTTTTGGCAATGTAATAGGAAGTAGTGGCAGTTTGATTCCTATCCTTAAGGAGGAGATTAAAAGGGGAGGACCAATAACCATTACTCATCCAGATATGGAGAGATACTTTATGAGCACCTCTGAGGCAGTGCAACTAGTCCTTCAGGCATCTGCTATAGGGAAGGGAGGGGAGCTATTTGTCCTTGATATGGGCAAAAGGGTAAGGATAATGGATGTTATTAATAAATTTTTGGAGCTATCTGGATTGAGAAAGGATGAGATAGAGATTAAGGTTATAGGGATGAGGCCTGGTGAGAAGATAAAGGAAGAGTTATGGTCAGAGAGGGAAGAGATAATGCCTACATCCCATCCCAAATTATTTTCTATAAAGAGCAATTGTGCCTTTGCTTATGACTTTTGGGAAAAGATTGATGAATTGGAAAGATTTGCCTATGCTAATAATGTACCTGCCATTATATATAAACTAAAGGAGATGGTACCCGAATATACACCAAGTGAATATGTGCGGAAGAGGTGGCTCTCTCCATAGCTATTCATTATATCCCCTTATATAGTTTGTGAGCAATTAACGTGATTTACAGCGAGAAAATAAGGGTTGATGTCTTTATTCTACCTATAGCCAGAATAATTCTATTTCTCCACTTCGTAGGTGGAAAAATCCAGTACCAGAGTGCCTTTTTCCCACTTGGTAGGTGGAAGAAATTAAGAATATAGAAGAGGGGATAAGAAGATATATAGAATGTATAAAAATCATATGCACTAGCTGATGGCTCATATCTGATAATGCGGTTTTACACAAGCATTTCCAAAAACCTTGATACAGTGATAATTTCAATGCCATGTTTACCCATGGTTTGGACCAAATCTAGGTCCCTTTTGATGTCGTCATCTCTGGTAACAAGATATTTCACTTGACCAGATAGAGCCGTTTCTAAAATCATGTTATCTTTTTGGCATCCCGGCAGATATTGATATTGCCGCTTGGCTCAACCTTCTTTGCTTTTCGAAATATCAATTCCAGATACTTTTCAATTTCTTCATTTGAATATTTATATTTGTTTTGGATCCTTGGCCGTTGAAGAACATCTGAAATTTCTTGCAAAAGAGGGATTGATATAACGATTTCAATTTTATCTTCAAGTCAGGCAGTTACGATTTTTGCAGGATAGCCAGCTGGATTTAGAAAGGCTGAACCCCAGACGTTTGTGTCAATAAGTACTTTAATGGGCATTATTTCTGTTGCACTTCTCTGTAAGCCTGGGTTATATCTGCCTCGATTTCTTCCGAAGTAAATTTTTTGGTTCGTTCATGGACGATATCCAATAATTTCTTGAACTCAGAAGCCCAGCGGGATTTAAGAGGTTATAATAATTTCCACTCTTTCGTGTTCTTTTAAGTCTATAGGTTTTAAGGGCTTTAAAACCCCGTTTTCATAAATAGCCTCAATGAATTCTGGCAAGGTAACCACCTCCGTGCATGATTTTTTAAAAGAATAACATGCTTTTTAATGGTTGTCAAAACAGAGGATGGTTTGAGTCTTAACAGAGAAACGATGAGGTTGACTAAAGGACATAATTTGGCAGTAAAAGACCTTTTGATTTTATCCTGTCTCTGATTGGCATTATTATTTCTTTTCCTTTGTGGATTTTGATTGGATTATTAATCTGGTTAGGAGATAGAGGGCCAGTATTTTATTCTCAATATAGAGTTGGTAAAGATGGAAAAATATTTAAAGCAATAAAATTTCGCTCAATGATAAAAGATGCTGAGAAACAAACTGGGGCTGTATGGGCAAAAGAGGATGATCCAAGGATTACAAAAATTGGTAGGATTCTGAGGGCTACTGCCATGGGTGAACTTCCACAATAACACAAACTAAAATATGATCTTCTCTATATCAAAAAACAGAGTTTCTGGCTTGACCTTAAACTAATATTTCTTTTTTAATTACATTTCAGGGGAAGTGGCAGAGTAGGAAGAAGAAGATATGAAATTTTCTATTTGACAAATACTTAAATTTGAGCCATATTCTTACAAATTGGTCTACCAATTGTTGTTGTGACTTTAAAATAAGTATTAGCTTTGATGGAGAAATAAAAAATAGATGTATGATGTTATAGTGATTGGAGGAGGCCCTAGTGGACTAAATTGTGCTTATAGGATTTCGCAGAAAGGACTCAATGTTCTTCTGTTGGACAACCGTCTTCAAATAGGTAAAGGTAAAATTTGCACCGGGATTGTGGGAATTGAGGCATTTAAACGGTTTGATTTGCCTTCAGAATGCATTTTGAGTGCTATCCAAAAAATAAAGGTTATCTCTGCAAGGGGGTCAGTAATAGAGTATAAGCATCCTTCTATTCTAGCCTATGTAGTTGATAGGCCAAACTTTGATAGTATCATTGCCCACCGGGCTATGTCGCAAGGAACTCTTATAAGGAAAGGGGCTGAGGCCTCAGATATAAATGTGGAAAAGACAAAAGTAAAGATTGTGGTAAAAGATAAAAATGGTTTTCTTAATAACTATTTTGCTAAACTAGTTGTTTTGGCTACAGGAATAAATTTGAAATTTAATAAAATATTGGGGCTGGGATATCCCAAAGAATTTTTATATGGAGTCAATGCCCAAGCCAGATTAAATGGAGTGGAAACTACGACAGTTTTTATAGGCAGTTCCCTGGCACCTGGTGGATTTGCCTGGACTGCTCCTTTTAAAGAAGGATGGATACAAATAGGATTGATGACTAATGACCGCCCAAAATTCTATTTTAAAAAGTTATGTGGAGTGATTTCCAGAAAGAACTGTTTAAAAATAGAATCTACTGGATACAGACCTATAGCCCATGGGCTAGTTTCTAAGACTTATAGCGACAGAGTAATAGTAGTAGGAGAAGCAGCAGGTCAAGTAAAAACTACCACAGGTGGAGGCATATATTATGGGCTTTTGTGTTCTGAAATAGCTGTCCATATCATCCTAAAGGCATTTAAGAAGAATTGTTTTAATGAAACCCTATTATCTGAATATGAAAAGCTCTGGAAAAAAGAAATCGAAAATGAAATTAAGGTAGGCTATCACCTGCGTCAAATATACTCAAAACTTTCAGATTGGCAGATTGAAGGGGTGTTTAATCTAGTAAAAAGAAATGACATTTTACCAAAGGTAATGAATAAGATAAAATTTGACTGGCACAGTGATTTAATTCTTTATCTTTTCCAAAACACTCCTATAGGAAAAATATTTAAATACCGGGCAGACTAAAAGTATTATGAAATTTGAAATTAAGTTAAAAAAATCGTTGACATTTTCGAATGGATATATTAATGGATAGAGGAAGATTCATTTTATAGAAAGGAGGGTAGGTTAATGTATAAAAAGTTGTTTTTGTCTTTTGTTATTTTGGTAGGGTTTTTATGTTTTTCCCAGGTAATATTTTCAGCAGTAACTCAGTGTGACTACGCGGTAAAACTAGCTGAAGAGCTGAATTTGGGTAAAGGTCTTTCGGTAGAGGAAGCTATTTCTGCTTTAACCAAGGTGGGAATAGTTCCTAAAGAGGGTTTTAAATGTAACGTCCAGGTGACCAGGGAGTTTTTGAACGAAATCCAAGACTTGGTGACAGCTGCCGCTGAAAAGGGATTAATTGGTTTTTCTCCTAAACGTGCCATAGAAATATTGACTTCATTATCAGAAGACATGGGGTTACCTGCACCTGTACCCCTTGGAACTGTTCCGCCACCACCTCCTCCTCCACCTCCACCTGTACCCGCAAGTCCTATGAAGTAACAATTTATAACAATTAGTTAGGAGGGTGAAAATGTCTTTAAGCCATCAGAGTAAAAGGAGTATATTTATTGGCTTTTTATTAGGTTTATTTTTCCCTATTGTGGCATTTGGCGAGGTAGGAACTAAAGAACTAGCTGGTATAAGATTGGGAATATTAAGGTTTCATCCTAACTTTGGAGTTACACAGGGATATACAGATAATGCTTTTCTAGAACATAAAAATGAAAAGGACAGTTATTGGGCTACTTTTAGTCCTGGACTGAAGATGATAACTCCTATAGGAAGGCAACGTTTGAGGCATCATATAGGGCCGACATCATGAGGTATGCCAATTTTGGAGATTTATTAAATACTGTAGACCATGCGGTTAACACAGCTTTGACACTTGATTTTGCAGGTGGATTAGGCACAAAACTGGCTTATGATTATAAAAGGAGTTCTATTTCCCCCTACTCATTAAAAGAAGAGAGAAAATATTTTCATGAACACTCTGTGACTGCTAATATATTTTATGTCTTTGCTAATCGTTACAAGGCAGAGCTTAATTATGAACATGATAGCATGGACTTTAAGAAAGACTATATCTGGTTTCCCCATGGGGTGCCTTTTATCCAGAGTGATAGTTATAAAAAAGATGATGTATCCACTATTTTATCCTATCGTTTCCTACCTAAGACTTCGGTATTGTTTGAATTTGGATATTACAATTTAAATAATATTGACCCTACTGGACCCTCTACTGATAGTAAAAATTACAGGGTCTGGGTAGGCCTGCGCTGGAAGCCTGGGGCAAAACTTGCTGGTACTTTAAAAGGAGGCTATATCGCCAGGCGCCATGATGAAAAAGCGGGTGGTCGTGATATTGATGATTTTGGGCTTCATTGTGACCTTACGTACGACTTCAGCTTATTTGACCACTTCATTTTAAGAGCGTATAGAGAAGTTTTGGATACCTATATTACTACTAAAACAAATCCTTACTATGGCTCTAATTACATTCACACTGGATTTGAGCTTACATATCGCCATGACTTTACATATAAGTTAAGTAGTTCCTTGCGTGGTTTGTATAATAATGATAACTTCACAGAAGCAGGGGTATATGGAAATAAAGAAAGAACCGATAACCGGGGTGGCTTTGGAGCATCTATTGACTATAAAATTAGAAGATGGTTAACTTGCAATCTGAGTTATTTATATATCAACAATGATTCAAACTTTGATGTTGAAGATTACAGAGAAAATAGGCTTATGCTTTTTATCGCCACATCTTATTAAAAAAAGGGGATAAGTGGTTTTTTCCTATATCCTTTGTTTCTAACTTTAGTGTTTTTTGCCAGTTGTGCCACTTATCCCAATATCCCCAAGATAGAAGAGACAAAAATTTACAACAACCCTGAGCCAGGGTGGTTAAAAAACTATCTTATCAGTATCAATGATATATTAAAGATTGTAGTATGGGACCATGAAGACCTCACTCGTGAAGTGCAGGTATCTGCAGAAGGAAGCTTTTCTTATCCTTTAATAGGAAGAGTAAAGGCTGCTGGATTGACCGTATCTCAGTTAGAACAAGAAATAGCAAAAAGGCTATCTGGGCGGTATATTATAAACCCTCAGGTGACAGTTACTGTAGAGGAGTATCATAGATTTTTTTATGTGTTTGGAGAAGTAAAGAAACCAGGAAGATATCCCCTTGAAGCAGATACCACTGTGCTTAAAGCTATTACTACTGCACAAGGAGCCACTGAGAAAGCAGCTATAAACAAGACCAAGATAGTAAGAGAAGAAAATGGCGTAAGAAAGGAAATAAAGGCAAAAATGACAGACTTAGTGAAACCAGAGGATGTTATTATAGTGCCGGAGAGTTTTTTCTAGATAGGTCAAAGCTGGAGGCTCTATGAGCCTTGACACAGAGCCCAGTGCAGAAAGCAAAGTGGAGGAAATATGCCTCAAGAATTTCCAGAAGAAGAAATTGATTTGAGAGATTATCTTAATGTAATTTTAAAAAGGAAATGGACCATAATTACCTGCTTTGTTGTTTTAGTCACTGTAGTAACCATTGCTTCTTTTAAAATGGAACCAGTATATAAAGCTACTTGTCAGATACTCATAGAAAGAGATAATCCTAATGTGGTAAAGATTGAGGAAGTAATGGCCGTAGATGCCTCAAGTACTGATTATTATCAAACCCAATACGAAATTCTTAAAAGCCAGGAATTAGCGGAAAGGGTTATAAAGCGTTTAAATCTCTATGATAATAAGGAGTTTAACAGAAAGCCCAAAATATGGCTAGGAACTATAATAGCTGCTATAAGGAATTTTATTGGCAATGCCATAAAGAATATTATTGGTTCAAAAAAAGAGCAAAAGGAATATCAGATAGATGAAACAAATCAATTGATAAAGGACTATTTGGCAAGACTAGATATAGAACCCATAAGGAAGAGTCGCCTGGTGAACATAAGCTTTGAAGCTCATGACCCTCAGCTTGCTGCCAAGGTTGCTAACACTCATGCCCAGATTTACATAGAGCAGAATTTAGAACGGAAGTTTTCTGCTTCTAAAGAGGCTGTCAACTGGTTAAATAAAAGGATAAAGGAGGTTAAAGGAAAAATTACAAAAATCTGAAGAGGCACTCCGTAAATATAAACAGGCCCACGATTTGGTCTCTATAGACTTTGCAGAAAGCCATAACATTCGGGTGCAAAGGTTAAATGAGCTAAACACTGCCCTTATGGAGGCAAAAACAAAACGGATTGAAAAAGAAAATTTATATAGAGAGCTAAAAAGGATCTCTGACCAACCAGAAATGATAGAATCTATGCCCGCGGTAGTCGCCAATCCTTTAATTCAACAATTAAAGGCAGAATATATTAAAATCAAAGCAGATTATTCGAAACTTTCGCAAAGATATGGGCCAGAACATCCCAAAATGATTAGATTAAGGTCTGAGATTAAAGAACTTAAAGCCAAAATTGCCTCAGAGGTTAAAAAAATTGCTAGAAGTATAGAAACTGAATATCGGGTAGCCAAAAAACAGGAAGAAGCTTTGAACAAGGCATTAGAAGAGGAGAAAAAAAAGGCGTTAGCCCTCAGTGAAAAAGAAATACAATATAACGTTCTGAAAAGAGAGGTGGAGATTAACCGTGCTCTTTACGAAAGTTTGCTTAAAAGAGCAAAAGAAACCAACATTACTGAGGACTTACAGGTATCTAATGTGAGCATTGTGGATCCAGCCAGGATACCTGATGTCCCATTTAAGCCCAAAAAAGGGCTTAATATTTTACTGGCCACGATTGTTGGTCTAACGATGGGCATTGGTCTGGCTTTCTTTTTGGAATATCTAGATGATACCATAAAGACCCCAGAAGAAGTGGAGCGTTACTTAAAAATTCCATTTTTGGGTTATATAGGAAGGGTAATCATTGCCAAAGACAACCCATATAATCCTGATTTAGTAGTCTTAAAAGAACCAAAATCCCACATTGCTGAAATGCTTCGAAATATCCGCACTAACATTCTATTTTCTACCTCTAATTTTCCCAGAAAGGCCATTCTAGTTACATCTTCTACCCAAGGGGAAGGGAAAACATTTCTTACTATAAATCTAGCTATTTCCCTAGCCCAGATGGGAAAAAGAGTAGTTGTAGTAGATACCGATTTGAGAAAACCAAGAATTCACCCCATTTTTGGCCTGAAAAAACATCCCGGGCTCACTGATGTCTTAACCGGAAACCATAGCCTAGAATCGGTTATCCAAGACACAAAACTGGAAAATCTCAAAATTATCCCTTGTGGCACTATACCTCCTGACCCGGCAGAGCTTTTATCTTCTGAAGTCATGAAGGGTCTCATTGATAAGCTGAAAGAACAGTTTAATTTTGCCCTTTTTGATTCCCCTCCAGTGATGTCTGTAACAGATCCTACTATACTGGCTAATTTGGCAGATGGAGTAATAATAGTAATAAAGGGTGGAGAAACCCCAAGACCTCCTATTCAAAGAACACTACAACAATTATCTGAATTGGACACAAAGGTGTTAGGAGTGGTCTTAAACGGCATAGACTTTCAAAAAGGGAAATATTACTATCATTACTACTATAAATATCATTATGATTATGGTTATGGAGAAAAGGAAGTTAAAAAGGGAAAAAATAAAAAATTTTCCATTAAATCTGCTCTTTTGCCCATTTTTCTCATTGTAGGAGTAACCAGTCTTTTTTTACTTGGTGTGTTTACTTTCTATCATGGGAAAGAAAAAAAGTCATTAGGGGATACACTAAGTTCAGAACAGGTAATTGAAACCGAATCTCCTTTGGTAAAAACTCCTTTTAAAGTAGAAAAGGAGGCTTTGCCAAAAAGGAAAAAAACAGCTCAGAAAAAGACTCCAAAAAACGAAAACTATATAATAAAGACCAAAAATCCTCAAAAAAAATTTATTATCTATGTAGCTTCATTTAAAAACAAGACTCTAGCTGATGCCTTAATTACCACACTAAAAAATAAGGGCTATTCAGCTTATGGTTCATGGGTTCATTTACCCCAGGGGGATGATTGGATTCGAGTAAAGATAGGGCCATTTTTTACTAAGGAAGAGGCAGAAAAAATTCGCAACCAGATAGAGAAGCAAGAAGGAATTTCTACACGCTTGGTCTTAAAAGACACCAGGTGACTGTGTTTTGCTTAAAGAAATCAAAAAATCGTAATAAACTACCTGATTAGATTTTTCCATAAAAATGCTTGTTTCATGGTGTGAGAGATTAATAGAATGGGGCATAATTTTTCTTATTGTTTTTACCCCTCTGGCCTTTGGCACTGTTCATTTACGGCCAATAACCTTAATGGAACTTACAGTTTTATTGCTCACCTTGATATGGCTGATTAAGCTAGCCGTTCAATTTAAAATTGTAAAAACACCTTTAGACTTCCCTCTCATAATTTTTCTTTTTTTGATTGTTTTCCAAATACTTCCCTTACCCTTTTCTATAATAAAACGTTTATCACCTAATACTTATGCTCTATACACCACATATAGTGGATCTTTAACCTGGGGATTTTTAAGTATTTATAGCCACGCAACTAAAATAGAGATTTTTAAGTTTTTAACTTATGTATGCCTGTTTCTCCTTGTGGCAAATAATATAAAAGAAAAAAGACAAATAGAGCATCTAGCCATAGCTATAATAACAGTAGGTTTTTTTATGGCCATATTGGGCATTATTCAAGGTATTTCCCATAAGAATGTCTGGTTTCCCCAATTAACCCAAGCAGGTCATAGCTTTGGTCCTTATGTGAATAAAAACCATTTTGCCGGTTATATGGAAATCTGCATTCCTTTGTCTCTTGGATTCCTAACTGTTTACTTTACCCACTTTCGTAAAGAACACTGGCGTAAACTAATAGAAAAAGAGCCTCAAATAGCAAAGTTCATATTATTGACCTTTGTAACTATCATCCTGGTGGGTTCATTATTTTTTTCCCTTTCAAGAGGAGGCATCGTGAGTTTTCTTCTATCAATGGTATTTTTATTAGATTTATTCCTTATTAGAAAAGAAAATAAAGGGATTAAGATATTAATAGTTTTTTTAACTGTTTCTGCGATTTTTTTGATTTGGTTAGGTATTGACCCCATCATAGCTCGTCTTTCCAGTTTATTAACCCCTTATGAAACCATAATGCCCAGAGGAAAAATTTGGGCGGACAGCTATCAAATAATTAAGGACTTTCCTATCTTGGGGACTGGTTTAGGTACTTATCAATATATCTTTCCCAAATATAAAGATAAAACAGGCATGGGCTTGTATGAACATGCCCACAATGACTATATAGAATCCTTATCAGACACAGGCATTTTAGGAACTTTGTTATTTTTTGGCTCAATAATTTATTTTCTCATAAAATGCCTAAAGATCTGGAGACAAAGGCATTACCCCTATGTATTAAGCTTATCTCTAGGTGGGATAATAGGCACTGTTTCCATTTTATTTCATAGTTTTGTGGATTTTAATTTACATGTGCCTGCTAATATCTCAGTTCTATTTATTGTTTTAGCCCTGACCCACAACATTTTACATCTGGGACACACCTGCCTCACTGGCAGGCGGGAAGGAGAAATTATTCCTAGGCATTATTCTCTTAATCCCAAAATAAAATTCATTTTACCTATTTTTTTTATTATAGTTCTGCTCCTTATGTCCCAAATTTTAAGGATATATAGGGCAGAACAATATTTTAGAAAAGTGGATTTTGACCATCTGGACTCTTCTGTCAGTTTGTTGCATAAGGCCATAAAACTGGTGCCAGATAAAGCTGAGTATCATTATTATTTGGGTAAGGCTTACGAAAAAATAGGGTTAAAAAATACCTCTATAGAGTATATAAAACTGGCCCAGACCGAATACCAAAGGGCTATAAATCTTAAACCCACTGATGCCTGGTACCATCTTAATTTAGGTTGGGTTTATGCTAAATTGGGTGTTAACTTGTTAGCAGTTAAAGAAATAAAATTGGCGTCTAAATTAGACCCTAAAAATCCATATATTAAAGAATACATAGAAAGGTTTAAGAAATATATTCCTCTGTAAAATTTTAAAACATTCTTGACAATTTTTACATTGTTATATCATTAAAAAATTTTTGTTGATAGAGGTAAAAAAGAAAACAGTGAGTATGCAAGAAGATTTGTATGTGGTTCAAACAAAGCCTTTTCAGGAAGAGAAAGTAATTTTTTATTTGCGTCAAAGTGGAATTAATATATACTTCCCTAAAATGCTGACATATATCTATAAAAATTTCAAAAGATATAAAAAGATAAGACTGTTTTTCCCTGACTACATATTTGTAAAATGCAAAAGGAAGAAACTTTATCAGGTATGTTGGACAAGGGGGGTAAAGAGAGTACTTTGGGAAAACGCTAAGCCCCAGGCTGTTTCTGAAGAATTAATTTACTCTATTAAGTCTTTAGAAAGTAAAGATGGTTTGATTAAGCCCCAAAATTTTAAGAAGAATGAATTAGTAAGGATAAAATCAGGTCCATTTAGAGACATCCTTGCCCTATTTGACCACTGGGAATCTGATAAAGAGAGGGCATGTTTGTTATTAAGCTTAATAAATGGGCAGGTAAAGATCACACTTCCTGCTTCCCTTGTGGAGACGGCATAAAAAAACAATACCTGCCTGCCTCGTCGTTAGGCCTAATGGGTTCTTTAGCAGTATATGATTTTTGTTATGAGGAATAAACCTTGAAAATACTAGTTACAGGAGGAGCAGGTTTTATTGGTTCGCATGTGGTTGATGGGTATATTAAGGCAGGTCATGATGTTGTTGTAGTGGATAATCTTTTCACAGGAAAAC
>Ga0190306_1000515_pt1 | contig 12826 bp, 10 predicted proteins | sample 48700734_MG_FD_161657 | JGI IMG/M metagenome (GOLD analysis project Ga0190306, IMG submission 161657) | Hydrothermal vent sediment bacterial communities from Southern Trench, Guaymas Basin, Mexico - 4870-07-3-4_MG | ecosystem: Environmental > Aquatic > Marine > Hydrothermal vents > Sediment ... | reverse complement strand
AAAAGAAAACAGGCTGGAGATGGCTGAAATTGGGAGAAAAGGTAAGTTTTTCAGAGAAATTGATTGAAGAGGCGATTGAAAAATCACTAAAATTGACAGATGACCAACTTCAAAATATTCTCAACTTTACCCCTCCACCAACTTTTGTTGAATAAGACTATCTTACTTCAAAATCATTAAGATTGTTATCTGTGTCTTGATAGGAGGAGTTAATTCTTTTTCTTGAAAGCGAATTGCTTCCTTTGGAAAATAAAGCCGGCTCTCTTTCAAAAACTTTGGCTTTACCCCAACCAACAAGATCTATTTTACATTTTTCTCCTTCTTCTTTTGGGTTACAATCAAAAAGGCCAATTGCTCCGTCTGAGGAAATTTGGGCCTTTGAATAAGGCTTATTTTCTTTAGTTAGAACTTGCCAATCTGGATTTAAAGTCGAGCCTTCTTTAAGATAGATGGCTATTGTAAAATAAGAATTTGGAAAGATTGAAAGATCGTCTTCTATTTTCCAAAGACGATAAGGTTTTTCAATTAAGCGGTTTTGAGAAAAGTAAGCAAGATATTTGTCTTTTAGAGAGACGGGCGAATTTCCGGGATTGAAAATTTTTACAAACTCGTCTCCTTCAATATGGACCTCTGTAATTAAAATCTTTTCCTCTTTAAAAGAGGTTTTTTGTTCTTCCTCTTGGCTTTTTTGGGCTGTTGGTTGGGATGAAGGTTGAGTCTGGCTATATGCTATTTGTTCTTCATCTGATGTCGAAGATTCTTCTTTACTATATACCAATCTTTCTCCCAAAGAATTTTGAGGAGTTAAAATTAAAGAAAACTCAAAATCGTTTTCGTTGTTGTTTGTATCTACAAATTCTGAGTTTTGAGTTTTTCTCTGAAGACTCTCCCCTGTTTTTAAGCCTCCCTCTTTTAATTTTGCCTTTAGTTCTGTTGCTAAAATTGGTATGGGTGAATTTGACTCTCCCCAGCCAACTTTGTCAAAAATTTCTCCCTCTTTTTTCCTGATAATTACTCCGCCAATTGAGGTAAGTTGGCTGGAGAAATAGGCATCTCCCTCAAGTCTTTGGGTTTCTGTTTTTAAATCACCTCCAACAAAAAGAAGGAAGCTCTTTGACGGAACAACATTTCTCTTCCAATCAATCCTTTTTTGAGTTCTTCTATTATGGGAATCGACTATTTCTAAAACAAAATTATCATCATTTATCTCAACCGGAAAGTCATTTGGGTTATAAATTTCTATAAACTCATTTTTTGAGGAATCAAAACCAGCGGCAACTTCTGTAATTAAAAGCGGTTTAGTTTCTTCTGAAACTTCTTTTGATTCTTGCATCTCCTCTTCTTCTTCCCGGGTTGTTTCTGTGCCATTTTTACTGGTTTTTTCTAAATTCTCAATTAAAGCAAGAATTTCTTTCTGAATTTTGAGATTTTCTTCATTCAAACTTATAAATTGCTTTTTAAATTCGGAAAATTCATTAGAAAGAGTTTCTATTCTCTGGCTTATCTCATCTTTTGTGCTTAAATTTTCTTTTAAAAAACCAGATGTTGAGCGCAAAGAGTTTTCTAAGTTTTTGATTTCTTCTTCTATTTCTAATAATTTTGTAAAAGATGGTTCTTTTTGATTTTTTGTCTCTTGGGTTTTTTTAAATTGTGAGACTAATTCTTCAATTTGGGCTTTCTGAAAGAAAAGAGATGGACTAAACTTTAATAGATAAAAAAGAAGATAACAGTTTAGGCCAATGCTTAAAAGAAGTAAAAAACCTAATATCAAAAAGTATTTTTTCATGGTTTTTCAAAAGATGTTAAAGTATTGCTTTATTATTTAATCCCTCAAATAAAAAATCAAGGCGCAAAGCCTTGAAAGTTTTGATTTTAGAAAATCTAAAAATTATTTTAGAGAAAGCAATTCCTTTAATTCTTTTATTTGATCTTCCAACTTCTCTATTCTTTTTCCGTGGTCAGCCAGAATCAATTTCTCAATTCTTTCTAAGCGATCTTCAATCTTATCGAAACGTTTATTAACCTCCTCCTTTTTTGCAGTCTCCATAAAGCCTTCCTGAATCATTCTGGCTAGATCTTCAATTGTAATATCCTCCTTTTCCATCATTTTTATTATAGTCTCCAATTAATAATTAAGTCAAACAAAACTCTAATCTGTGTAAAGTGTCACTTTACACAAAATTTAAAAAATTTTTAAATTTTTTAAAATTTTTCCTCTTAAGCAAGTAATATCAATGCCTCCCGTCATCCTCTTGTGTAAAGTGACACTTTACACAAAAAGGGTAAGAAGTTGTTAGTTTAGTGTGACTGTATCTAAAAATCTTTCAAAAATTTGAGAACATTCATTTTTTTCTGCTTGAGAGGAGATGGCTCTAAAATAAATTATATTTTCTTTATAAGGAATTGAAATTTGAGCCTCCCAGAGACCAAAGGAGATATTCTCTTCTTTTAGAGCCTCAATTTCTCCCACCAAAACAATAGAAAAATTAGACTTTTTGGAAGCAGTTTTTAAAGAATTGATTGTGTTTTGTAAAACACTTAATTGCTCCTTTATTCCTTTCTGAGCGTTTATCCCGATTAAACATCCTTTTTTTAAAATTTGACCTTCTTTTTCTATAGTTGTGCCTGGGGGTAGTAAAAATAAATTTCCTGTGCTTTGATTTTTTTCTATCTGCCAATCACTTGGGATTTGACATTTTAATCCTAAATTAGTATTGAAAATAGTTTTTCCTTCTTTGTCTTCTTTAACAACAAAGTTTTCTGCCGGCTCAAACATCATTGTTTCAAAATTTGGAATCTTTTCTGAAACAAAGTTATAAGTAAATACCAAAAGAGCCACAAAGACAAAAAATGTGACCCCAAAAAGAAACCAAAATCCTTTTGGCATAGAGATTACGCTTTTGTTTTAATGAGATCTTTTGCTGTTCTAAAGACAATCTCTCCGTTTTCAACATCTGCTACTACCCTCTCTCCTTCTTTTACTTCCTGAGTTACCATTTTAAGTGCCAAAGGGTCTAAGATAAGTTTTTGGATTACTCTTTTCAAAGGTCTTGCTCCTAAGTTAGGGTCAAACCCTTTTTTTGCTAAAAGTTCTCTTGCTTTTTTGGTGGTTTTAAGAATTATGCCCTTTCTCAAAAGCCTTTCTTCTACCTTTTTAAGTTCTAGATCTACAATCTCCCTAATCTCTTTTGGCCCTAAATAGTGGAAGATGATAATCTCGTCTATTCTATTTAAAAACTCTGGCCTAAATCTCTCTTTTAAAGCCTCCAATACTTTATCTTTTAACGATTCTTCTTTTTCTTTTGTCTCGGAAACAAAACCCAAGGGCGCCATTTTAGAAACATACTCAGAACCAACGTTAGAGGTCATAATGATAATTGTGTTCTTAAAAGAAACTACCCTCCCTTTTGCGTCTGTCAATCTTCCGTCATCTAAAATTTGAAGGAGGATATTAAAAACATCTGGGTGAGCCTTTTCTATCTCATCCAAAAGAATAACAGAATATGGTCTTCTTCTTACTTTTTCTGTAAGTTGGCCTCCCTCTTCATATCCTACATAACCAGGGGGAGAACCAATCATTTTAGATACAGTATGTCTTTCCATATATTCTGACATATCAAGCCTGATTAAAGCTTTTTCATCATTGAAAAGAAACTCTGCCAGCGCTTTTGCAGTCTCGGTTTTACCAACTCCTGTTGGCCCTAAAAATAAGAACGAACCAAAAGGTCTGTTTTCTTCGGCAATTCCTGCCCTGGAGCGCCTTATTGCATTGGCGATTGCTTTTATTGCCTCTCTTTGATCTACAATTCTTTTTTGGAGATATTCTTCTATTCTTGCTAATTTTTGAGCTTCACTTTCCAAAAGTTTTGTTACTGGAATGCCTGTCCATTTAGAAACTATGCGGGCAATATCTTCATCTGTAACTTCCTCTTTTAAAAGTTTGTGTTTCTTTCTAAATCTTGCCAATTCTTTTTCTTTTTTCTTAATTTCTTTTAAAGTTTCGGGAATTTTTCCATATTTAATCTCGGCTACTTTTTCTAAATTACCTTCTCTTTGAGCAACTTCGGCCTCAAAATTCAACCTATCAGCCTCCTTCTCTAAATTACTAATCTCTTCAACTAATTTTTTCTCTGTTTGCCATTTAAGTTCTAAATCTTTTAACTTTTCGTTTAAATCAGCAAGTGATCTTTCTATAGCATTAATTCTTCGTTTATTTGCCTGTCCTTTTTCTTTTTTCAAAGCCTCTTTTTCTATCTCCAACTTCTGAATTTCTTCTTTTAACTCTTCAATTTCAATTGGCTCTGATTCTATCTCAAGCCTTAATGAAGACGCAGCCTCATCAATTAAGTCAATTGCTTTATCTGGTAGGAATCGGTCGGTAATATAACGGGCAGAAAGTTCAGCAGCAGCAACCAAGGCTGAATCTGAAATTTTAACCCCATGATGAAGTTCATATTTTTCTTTGATTCCTCGCAAAATTGCAATTGTATCTTCAATAGAAGGTTCCTGCACGTAAATCGGCATAAACCTTCTCTCAAGCGCTGGATCCTTTTCAATGTATTTTTGATATTCTTTTAACGTGGTTGCCCCGATAATTCTTATCTCTCCTCTTGCTAAAGCAGGTTTCAAAAGATTAGAAGCATCCATTGCTCCTTCTGCTGCTCCTGCTCCAACAACTGTATGAAGTTCGTCAATAAAAAGAATATATTGCCCTTTTGATTTTTCCAATTCTTTCAAAAGCGCCTTCAATCTTTGCTCAAACTCTCCTCTATATTTTGTACCAGCAATTAGAAGCCCTAAATCTAAGGCTAAAATTTCTTTGTATTTCAAACTTTCTGGCACATCTTGTTTAACAATCCTTTGAGCCAAACCCTCAACAATTGCTGTTTTACCTACTCCTGCCTCTCCAATTAAAACAGGGTTGTTTTTTGTTCTTCTTGATAAAACCTGAATTACCCTTCTTATTTCATTTTCTCTTCCAATGATTGGATCGAGTTTGCCCTCTCTTGCAAGTTTAGTTAGGTTTTTGCAATATCTTTCAATTACCTGATATTTTGCCTCTGGGTTTGGATCTGTAATTTTTTCGTCTCCCCTGATTTCTTTTAAGACCCTCAAAACATTATCGTAAGTTAAACCTTGTGCTTGATATTTCTCTAAAATAGGCGTTGCCTCTGTTGGAACGTTGAAGAAGGCTAAAAACAAGTGTTCACAAGAGATATACTCATCTTGCATTTTGAGCGCTTCTTCTTTTGCTTTTTCTAAAATTCTTGCTAAATCTTGGGTGATATAAAATTGCGTAGAAGACAAAACATTTTCTCTTGGAGGAAATCGTCTGAGCGTGTTTGAAATTTTTTGTTTTATTTGAGAAGGGTCAATTTGCAATTTTCTTAAAAGGGTTGAGACAACGGTCCCTTCTTGTTCAAGTAACACATAAAAAAGATGCAAGGCATCTACTTGTTGTTGCCCCATTCTTCTTGCCATATCTTGAGCCTTCATTATCGCCTCTTGTGCTTTTTGAGTAAATTCTCCTCCAGGTGGTGCAAACATGGTAAGTAGTTAAGTGATTGAGTGGTTGAGTTATTAAGTGGTTGAGTAGTTGAACAACTCAATAACTTGATAACTTGGTGACTTGGTGACTTGGTAACTAAATATAGAATACAATATACTTGCTCTTCTGTCAATTTAACCTGATCTCTCTCCTAAAACTACTTCAATCGTTTTTATTTCTTTTTTCCTCAAAACTTTTAAGGTTACCTTATCCCCTGGATTATATTTGAGTATAATCTTAGAAAGAGAATTATGAAGAGTAATTTTTTCTCCCCCAAATTCAAGAATGATATCGTCTCTTTTTAAACCCGCTTTATCTGCTGGGGTACCCGGCAAAACCGCCTGTTCTGTTTTATTCCCCTGAGAATCTCTCCCAACCCAGGCTCCGTAATTAACCGGAAGGTTAAATCTCTCTTTTAGTTCATCTGTCACCAAAGTATAATAAACTCCCAAAAAAGGATAGACAATTTTGCCTGTTTTTTTGACCTGTTCTATTGCCTTTTTTGCTCTATTGATTGGAATTGCAAAACCTATATTCTCTCCAGAGAAGGCTCTAGCAACGTTAATTCCAATCACTTCTCCTTTAAGATTCAGCAAAGGTCCTCCGGAATTGCCGGGGTTAATTGCCGCATCTGTCTGGATAACGTCCTCCAAAGTTTCAATCATACCACCGCCGGAGGCAGTAATTGTTCTGCCAAGGCCAGAGACTACTCCAACAGAAACAGTATTTTGAAATTCGCCCAAGGCATAACCGATTGCGATCACTGTCTGCCCGATTTGTAATTTAGAAGAATCTCCTAGTTTAACTGTAGGAAAAATCTCTCTTTGGCTCTGCGAGATTTTAGATTGGTCAATTTTTAAAACGGCAAGATCTAAAATCGGGTCTTTTGCAAGTATTTTAGCGGGATATTTTTTTCCATCGCTTGTAAAAACGGTATAATCTGCATCCTTTTCTGAGACAACATGTTTGTTGGTCAAAACCATCCCATCTTTGGAAATAATAAACCCCGTTCCTCCTCCGATTTTTTGCTTCTTGCTTCCTTTTTGGCGATATTGAGGAATTTCAATCTCAAACGGCCAGCCCTCCCCAAAGGGATTAATGTAATACTTCTCAAATACAGGCACATCCTTTGTAATTACAATGCTCACCACAGCAGGAGATACTTTTTTTACAACATTAATAATTCTCTCTTCTTCTGTGGTCTGGGGAATGTATTTGTTTTCAACTATCGTTTCTTTCTTGATAATTGGATGAATCTCTTTTGTTTCAGAAGTTTTTGGTAGAAAGCCTTCTTTTTGTAAGTAAAGAACTAAAAAACCTCCCCCAACTCCGAAGAGAAAACTTAAAATTACAGTTATAAAACAAATTTTAGGCATCCATTTCAATAGCCTTTCTTTTTGTTCTTGGGTTCGTCTCTCAATCAATTTGTCATTAAAGATATCTTCTTCCATATACTCTTATTATATCACTGATTTAAAAAATTTTAAACTCTACAAGTTATCTTTGTAATGATCAAATTCATATTTTATAATATTTTTTCTTGGAGGACCAAAAAAAAGAATATAAATACCAACAAAAATATATCTCAAACAACTTAAAATCACCCCGTCATTCTCAAACCTTCTTGTGCTGCCAACAATTTTTGCTGATTTTATAATCCCAAATTTACCAATTTTTTGGGCATTTTTTACATACCAATGATCCTCCCCTATTTTTATTTCTTCATCAAACCCTTTTATTTTAAAATGAATTTCTCTTTTTGCTAAAATTGCCATCCATGCCAAAGGAAAAAATCTTTGGGACAACATTGCAAAAAGATTGTAAACTCCAAAGATAACTTTGTAAATAAATTTTTTGTTTTGGGGTAAAACGAAAAAACTTGCGCAATCTAATTTTTTGGAGGAAAAATCTTCAACTGCTTTCTTTAAAAAGTTTTTAGGCAAAATTACATCGGCATCTACAAATAGAAAAAGATCACCTTTTGCAATTTTTGCACCTTGGTTTCTTCCTTTTGCTGGCAAACCTCCTTTTGTGATCTTGCACCCAAAACTTTTAGCAATTTCTATTGTTTTGTCAGATGAACCTGCATCAGCAACAATAATTTCATATTCGCCTTGAAAATCTTGATCTTGAAGACTTCTAAGAAGTTTTGGAAGGTGTTTTTCTTCGTTTAAAGTTGGAATGATAATAGAAATCATCCTTTTATTTTAATAAATTTTCTCAAATTCTCTCTGTGAGAATGGTGGTATTGCTTCTATTCAACCTAGTCTTTGAACAATTTTTGAGCCTCTTGCCATATTTTGGGATCTTTGTGTTTTTCTTTCAGCCAATACCACCATTCTGCTCCCCAAAGATAAAAAGTGTCCTCTCCCGTATTTTTAGCATACTCAATTGTCTTTTTGAATCTTTCTAAATTCATTGTCTTTTTTTGTTCTTCTAATGGTAAATCATATAAAAGAACGGGTCCCCAAGGCTCTGCCTGAAGTTCCACGCAAATGACTGGTTTTTTAAAAAGTTTTTTAATTAACCATGCTTTGCGTCCGTAATATACCGGAGGAAAAGGATAGGAAAAATACATTTTAAGTTGAGAAACCCAAACTTTTCTATAAAGAGTATGCCCTACAATATCACCTAACCTTGCTGCTTTAAACCATAAAGGTATTTCTCCACTTTCTGTAATAACAATCGGTCGATGTTTCTTGTCTAAAGATTTAACAAGTTTTATTTCTTTTTTCAATAAGTTCTCATCTGGCGGAGGGCATTTACCAAAAGGAAAAAATGGTTCATTTTCAACCTGCCATGCCCAGATTGCATCTTCATTTTTATAATGATTCACAAGCGCCTCTATAAATTTTAATAATCTTTCCTTGTGGATGTCGTTTGGAAAGAGAGCCCATTTAGGGATAAAACATTCTGGCCACCTTGGAACTCTTCTTCCAAAAACCAAAAGTATTTTAGCCCCTCTTTTTTTTGCCTCTTTTATCTGCCAATCTAAATCTGAAAAATCATAGATTCCGGGTTCTTTTTCAATAAGGTCCCAATAAGCAACAAGTTTTAGATTTCTTACCCCCAGTTCGTCTAAAATAGCAAGATAAGACTTTTTCCAATTTAAGCCCAAATATTTTGCATGTCGTTGGGAGAAAACAACTCCCCAACTGATCTCTTTTTTTGGCTGTGCTTTTTTGACAAAGAAAAAACAAAAAATTAAAAGGAGTATAAAAAAGAGGGTGATTAAAATTATTTTCCAAAACTTCCTCATTAAATCTATTTTAGTAATAAAAATAATCCCGCAACAATTAAGAGAATAGCAAATGCTTTTTGAAGAATAACCTCCTTTTTGGTTTCCTCAAAAAGTATTTTTGGAAACTTAAAAGAAAGAATTAAAGTAAACAAAAACAAAAAGACATATTTTGTACCCTCCAGAGCATTCACAAAAGGAAGATATGCTTTTGGTGAGAAATATATAGCCAAGATTTGAAAAAGACCTGAGAGGCCTCCAATTGCTTGATTTAAAAGAAACAAAATGGCTACTTTTTTTCTTCGAAATAAAGGTCTTTGGGCGGCTTTTTTTCTTAATTTTGAAAATAATTCTTCTTTAACATCCTTTGTAAAAAACAAGACAACTGTTCCCAAGAAAGTTCCAAGCCTTGTCCAAATAAATCCAGAAATAAAAGGTTGGGATAAAAACACATATTTTACACAAACAAAAGAGAGGGCAAAAAGAATAGCAGAAACTATTGCAATTTTAAGGCTTTCTTTGGTAATTTTCTTCTTTCTCTCATAACCTATTAAGAAACTTCCGAGAATTAACAGAAAAAAGGCAAGAAGTTTTGTTTTTGATAAACTCGAAATAGGCTCATTAGCAAACTTAGAAAAAATATAATTAAAAGCAAGAACAAAGCAGGGAACTAAGGCACCAGTGGCTGGGATAATTCGGGAGGCTTCATATTTCTTCAATCCTTCAAACAAACCTATGACCGCAGGAAACCAAAGCATACCAGAAAGAGCCGCCAGAAGAATGATTGGTATCTCTGGTATTTGAAATCCAAAGGGAATGAGAATTAAACCTACAATTGTCCCCAAAACCCCAATATAAAAAGCATAAACTTTTGGTTTAGGAATTGGTCCTGAAAGCAAAATCTTATCAATTACTCCTGAGATAGCAGCCAGAAAATAACCAGAAATGGAGAATATTATCCAAAGCATAATAAAAGTTAGTTAAGTGGTTGAGTGTCGAGTTTTAATTAATTGTTTTTGCAGATTTGAGCATAATAAAAAGCGCTCTTTCTGGGTTTTCTTTCTAAACTTTTGTAATCAATTTCTATTAAACCAAACCTTGGTTCAAAACCTTTTTCCCATTCAAAATTATCTATTAAAGACCAGTAAAAATAACCCCTTACATCTACCTTTTGATAAATTGCCTTATTGATCCAATAAAGATGATCTCTGATGAAATTCTCCCTTAAAACATCTTCTTTGTCTGCTACTCCATTCTCTGTTACATAAATTGGAAGGTTATATTTTTTCAATTCCAATAAAACATAATAAATTCCTTTTGGGTAAACTTCCCAGCCTATATCTGAGACAACCTTATTTTCATTTTTTATAAAAAATGGGAATCGAATTCTGTTGTGAAAATAATAGTTCAATCCTATAAAATCAAGATGGTTTTTGATATGTTTTAAAAACCAATCATTTTGCCACCACCTAGCAATTTTTGTGACCAATTTATCTAAAATAGATCTTTTGGAAAAGGGTTCAAAATATTGATTATTCTTTGCAATCCCAACGAATACCGAATCACTTTTTTGATGAAAGTTTTTATAAATAAGTTTGTGAGATAGAATCAGGTTTTTTAGCACCTTGAAGTATAAAATAGGATTGCCTCTTTTTGGTGGCCATAATCTAAGCAAAAAACTTTGTGCTGCGTATACTTGTGGCTCATTTATAGGGATCCAGAAATCAACAAGATCTTTGTATTCATCAAAAACTTTGTTTGCAAATCTTTGAAAGTAGAAGATGTTTTTCTTTTTTGTGAAGGCTCCTTTTTTTGCAAACCATTTGGGGAGGGTAAAGTGAAAGAGGGTGACCATTGTTTTAATGTTTCTTTTTTTTAGATAAAGGAGGACTTCCCTGTAATGGTCTATTTCTCTCTTATCAAACTCCCCTTCTTTTTTCTCCACTCTTGCCCATTCAATTGAAAAACGATGAGCGTTTTGGTTGAGTTTTAAGAGCCAGTTAAAGTCTTCTTTAAATCTATGATAATGATCACAGGCAATCCCTGCCGGATAAAAATCATCCCAATCACTATATATATTTCCTCCCTCTGTCTGATAGGCAGATGTTGCAGATCCAAAGAGAAAGTTTTTGGGGAATCCTAAAATTTTCTCCATTTTTTAATTATTTCACCTTTTTGAAAGGTTGTCATCTCAACTGGCATTGTAATAAGATTGCCATGGCAATGTTATTACAATGGTTTAATATTCCAAAAACCAATACCTTTCTTTTTTAATAATTCTTCTCACAACAAAAAACAAAATTCCGTAATAAATTAAAAGCAAAAAAAGAGGCAGTTTGAAATTAAGCGAAAGGAACGAAATCTGTGCCAAATTATGAGCCACGAAAATGATATAAGCCAGAAGTAAAGAAAGAGGAAAGAAAGCAAAAAGAGATAAAGGCGAAAAGATAAATCCCAAAAAGACTGCCAAAAACCCCAGCCCTAATACAAAGGGAAGGATAGGAAGAATTAAAGAGTTTGCCACAAAAGACAAAAAAGAAAAATAAGCAAAATAATATAAAATGATAGGGAGGGTGAATATTTGGGCAGATAAACTCGTTGCTAAAATTGACCTCATTCCAAATTTGTTTGTCACAAACCTTAGTTTATGCGAAAAAAACGGGGTTAGATAATTAATTCCCAAAGCGGCAAGAAAAGAAAGTTGAAATCCTATATCAAAGAAAACAAATGGGTTGATAAAAAGCATTATTGCTGCTGCTAATGATAAAAATCTTGTGCTATCGGGCATTCTTCCTAAAATTTGTGAGAGAATCAATCCAAATCCCATAATTGAGGCTCTAACGATGGATGGCTGAAACCCAACAAAAAATAAATAAAAAAAGATGAAAAAAATCACAAAAATTCCTGCCTGTTTTCTTTTAAGCCCCAAGGCTAATAAAATAGTTAAAAGAATTTTTATCAAAATCATTATGTGCATGCCAGAGATTGCGGTGATGTGTCTTATGCCGGCTCTATTTAAGTCTTCTTTTAGATCGTTGGGCAATTTATATTTGTCTCCTAAAATCATTGCTTCTAAAAGATAACTTTCGGGTTCTGGAAGGTAGGTCTCGGTAATTTTTCTTGCCTTATTTTTAAGAGCAAAAATGCTTCTTTGAAATATATCTGCTTCTTTTTTTAGAGAAATTTTTGGCCACGGACAAATACTTAAGATGCCTTTTCTTTCTAAATACTTTCGATAGTCAAAATCTTTAAAAACAGGGGGCGTTTCAATTTTCCCCTCTATTTCTACAACCTCTCCTTTTTTGTATCTCTTTTTCTTATCTGTATAAACTAAAATTTTTCCCTTAATTTTCTCCGGCTGAAAAATAAATCTTTGATATCTTTCTTTAACCTCCGGTTCGTTTTGGATTTTCCCAATAAATATCAAATTCTTTTGAGTATCGTTCAGTTTCAAAAGTGGGCTCTCTTTTATGGCCGAGGTTTCAAAATAACCTCTTAAAAATCCAAGGGCAAAAAAGATAATTAGAAAAATCCACCCTATGTCTTTTTTGTAAATAAAAAGAAACAAATATAAAATAAGACCTGCAACCCAAAGAAAGGGGGAGATCAACGAAAAAATAATCCCTCCTGATAAAGAAAGGAGGGATAAGAAGAAAAAAGAAGAAACGCTCATTTTCTATCTTCTTTTAAAATTTCACTTTAAATTCTTTTCTCTCTTTAAATTCCTGTCTCTTTCCTTCATTCCATTGAGAGACAGGTCTAAGATAGCCCACTATTCTAGAATACACCTCGCAGGGCTGTTTTATGGTACATTTTGGGCAGGTAAAATGTTCCCCTGCCAAATATCCATGAACAGGGCAAATTGAAAATGTGGGAGTGATAGTTATGTAAGGAAGACGGAAGTTTTCAAAAATTTTTTTTATTAATATCTTTACTGATTCTGCAGATGGCATTTTTTCTCCAAGAAAAATATGGAAAACGGTGCCTCCTGTATATTTGCACTGAAGTTCGTCTTGAAGTTTTAGAGCTTCAAAAACATC
>Ga0190306_1000513_pt1 | contig 12830 bp, 9 predicted proteins | sample 48700734_MG_FD_161657 | JGI IMG/M metagenome (GOLD analysis project Ga0190306, IMG submission 161657) | Hydrothermal vent sediment bacterial communities from Southern Trench, Guaymas Basin, Mexico - 4870-07-3-4_MG | ecosystem: Environmental > Aquatic > Marine > Hydrothermal vents > Sediment ... | reverse complement strand
GAATTACTAAGAATAATATATACACCCCCAGAGCTAATGTTTTTAGATGTAGTATTTTCTTCCATTATTTTGCCAGTATGATCCTTCCATTTTATATTTACTGGCAGCTGCAAATCATATCTCTCAAGAGCCCGTCTTTCTGTTTCTATTTTGGATTGCTCACTCAATTTAAAAATCCATTTTAATTTTATTTACTTTAAACTTTTTTTATAGCCAATTTCAATCACAAAAAAGACGTATTTTAAGTTGTATTTTAAGGGGTGTATTTTTTAGGGATATAAGACTTTAGTCCTATGTTTGAGTGAGATTTTTGGAGGCCCAAAGTGCCGCCTGTAGCCTGTTAGATACCTTAATCTTTTTAAATATCTTATGTATATGGGTCTTTACTGTTTTCTCACTTATAAAGAGTTTTTGTGCAATCTCTGCATTTTTAAAACCAGAGGCCAAAAGAATTAAGACCTTCTTTTCTTGAGGGGTCAAAATGTCTACTTCGTCTCTTTTTCTCGTGATTATCTTCCCCTGTAGGTTATCAATAATAATATTAGTGACCCTTCTTGTGGCCCATATTTCCCCATTATAGCATGATCTTATGGCTTGAACTAAAGTCTTTAGTGAATCTCTGGCACACAAAAATCCTTTGGCCCCCATTTTTATAATATCTAATTCCATCTCTTCTCGATCATCTTTTAGGGAAAGAAAGATAATTTTTGCATTAGGAAAACTGCTTTTTAGATCTAAAAGATCTCTCTTTTTCACTGGAGAATCACATCTCTGCAAAAAAAGGACTATATCTGGCTGAACCAATGAAGAATGTCTTTCATCAGGGTAAATTTTTCCTATAGGGGATATCCCTTCACATGAAGAGAGATAATGGTATAACAATTCAGAAAAAATTTGATGGCTACTAACTATTAAAACTTTAATCATTTTCTTATTTTTAAACAAAAAAGTAATATTATGTCAACTCTTTTTCTATTTTGTCTTCCATTGAGAGAGTTTTTGGAGCTCACGGTCTATTGTCTCTTGACACTCCTTGTGGATTTTTTGTAACTCAATCGATATATTTTCTCCCCCTTTTATTATCTCTAGTAATAAGACAATTTTATACAATAAAAAAAGCTCTGTTTGCCGAAAATTGTAGATAGCATTCTCTAGATTAACTAAGTGCTTTTTAATTTCATTTAATAAATAACTGAGTTTTTCCTCCTTAATTAGTTGAGTTTTTGTTGGCGACAAAGATCCTTTTTTTTCTAATTGCCCTAATCTATATGGATAAAGGTCTTCAACGACATCCTCTATTATTTTTACATCAATTGAGGAAGTCTCACTGACAAATCCATATACCAGGGCCGCCTCACACAGGGTATTGATTACCCTTGGAACACCTTGGCTATACTTAAATATGGCCTGTATTGCCTCCTTAGAGAAGATATTGTCTCTTGCCCCGGCTAGATTTAGCCTATATTTTATGTATTTTTCAGTCTCATCCTCACTTAAAGGGGATAGATGGTAACTTAAACTAACCCTTTGTAAGAGCTGTTCTAGTGAAGGTTGCAAGAGTTTATTCTTTAAAGGGGGTTGTCCAACTAATATAATCTGGATGAGAAAGTCCTTTTCTGTTTGTAAGTTTGAGATCATCCTGATTTCTTCAAGGACAGAGAGGGGCAGATTTTGGGCCTCATCCACAATAAGGATTACCCTCTGCCTTTGAGCATATCTTTCAATCAAGAAGTAATATAGCTTATTTAATAAATTTGCCTTTGTTTCATCTTTAGTATAGTCAATACCAAGCTCCTGTAAGAGCATCTGTAGGAATTCTTTTGGTTCTAGATTTGTATTAGAAATAACGGCCGTAATGGTCCCCTTGGCCAAAGAGCTTAGAAACTTTTTTATCAGGGTTGTCTTTCCTGTCCCGATTTCCCCTGTAATCACAATAAAACCAACATTGTTTAAAAGCCCATATTCAAGATAACTCAGGGCAGATTTATGCTTTGAGCTCAAGAAAAAATAACGAGGATCAGGAAGGATTTGAAAGGGCTTTTCTTTTAGTCCGTAAAAATTAAGATACATTATTCTGAATAATAATAAGAAGAGTAATATCCTGGTTTTTCTGGTATAGGTGCCTTGTTCAATACTATCCCCAGCAAAGGTCTTTCTAGTAGCTCCAAGGCCCTCTTTACTTGGTCAATGGTAGTCTTATAGACCTCTACTACTAATAAGACTGCATCTACATACGGGGATAAGGTTAGGGCATCGGCAAATGTCAGAAGAGGTGGGGAGTCAATTAAGATATAACGGTCTTTATAACGATTTTTTACCTCCTGAAGCAGGCTTTGCATTTTGGGAGAGCCCATTATTTCTGTGGCATCTTGAACAATCTTACCTGCAGGTAAAATGACCAACCGTTCAAAACCAGGATTAACTAAACACTCAGAAAGGGGACAATCTTCTTCCATCAAGTAATTAGCCAATCCTTTTTGAACAGAGATTTGCAGAAGTTCAGCTATAGAGGGATTCCTCAAATCTGCCTCCATTAGGAGGACAGTTTTGGTGATCTCTCTGGCCAAGGTGATACCTAAATTAATGGCAGTCAATGTCTTCCCCTCACCTGGTAGAGCACTTGTAATAAGAAGGCAGTTCCATCCATTTTTTTCCATGCGATGTAATATTTGTGTCTTCAAGAAGCGGTAATATTCATAAGCTTCTTTAGATTTGGTAGCAGCAATAATCTTATTTTTTTCCAAATTTAAAGGGTCAGTCGGGATAACTTTTGTCTGAGTGTATGTTGGGGATAAAGGGATCTCCGGCGAAGGGGTTTCTTCTTTTCTCTCTCGCATCTTTTTTGCCTTTTCTAAGGCCTCTTCAATTTTACCCATTTTCCTTACCTAAAAATTTTAGTCCACAAAATATCCAGTCTGATGAAGAAAATGTGAACGATGATGATAAAAACAATTATGGCCAGGGCGATAATGATGGCATAAATCCGTTTCCTTCTTTTCTCTTGTTTTTCCTCCTCCTCTGTTTTAATTTTAGGTAAAACCACCAAGACTGGAACATCGGTAATACTAGCAATGTCAGTAACACCTTTTACTGAACGGTCTGTATATTCCATTATAGAACCCATTCCAATACCTCCCCCCAGGGCCAAGATAAACCCTATAAGTATAATAGCAGGACGATTTGGCTTGTATGGTTTCTCCGGACGGTGAGGGGGGTCAATTATAGTCAAACGTTCTCCCTTTTGACTCTCTTCCAGTCTTTCAGCCGACTTGGCCTCCATAAGTTGATTCATCAACTCCCGGTATCTAGTCTCTGCATTGACCTTATCCCGAAGCATCTCCTGATATTTTCGTTCTACTTCTGGCATTTTTTCTAAGCGTTTCTCATAATCTTCTAACCTTTTTTTCAATTTTTCCCTCTGTTGTTTTAAGTTTTTGATTTCTATCTCTGTAGATGAAATTTGGGTAGAGAGGTTAATATAGGCAGGATTATCGGGTTCTTTTACTATAGTAGTATTTGTGTTTTTTGAAGCGTCCTCTATTTCCTTTTCTAAAGAGGCAATCTCCCGTTTAATTTTCTTTACATCAGGGTGTTTTTCAGAAAAATGTCCCCTTAATTCCACTAAACGGGCCTTCAGATTTTTTAACCTTTTAACCTTATCTGGTAAACTTTCCTTGTTCTTAACCTCATTTTTTAGTTTTTCTATCTCCCGTTTGACCTTTACCACATCTGGGTGTTTGGGAGAAAGGGTGGCCATCAAAGTAAGATATTGGCTCTGTAATATCTTAAGCCTGTCTTCTGGACCCAATATACGTTCACCGGTCTCAGTAACTATAGATGAATATGGACTTATGGTGGCCAATTGCCCCTGTAAATAAACTTTTCTTTCTTCTAGGTTTTTTATCTGTTGGTCTATGTTATTTATTTCATTTTGCACCCTGCGTAAGGTTTCCAAGTTCAATTGCATCAATTCAGGAAGCTCAGCCAAGTGTTTTTCCTTGAATACCGCAATTTTATGGTCCAAATCCGCAATTTGCTTTCTGAGCATCTCCAGTTGACTTTCTAAAAACTGGGTAGTGCCTTTGGCCTTCTCTTCTCTATTCTTTAGATTCTCCTCCAGATATAAAGAGGCTAGATGATTGGCAACTCGCTGCACAATATCAGGATTTTTTCCTTCATAAGAGATAGTAAAAGCTACTGTGGCAGAGACAGGCCTTCCTCCACGAGGATTGGAGGCCTCTGTGCTGATTGTTTCCAATTTAATGCTATCACGCATTTTTTCCACAATTTCATCTATGGTATATTTATCCCGTAAGTCTGCATAGAGATTAAACCTATTTATTACTTCCAATAGACTGGGGCGACTCATAATCTGCTGGGTGAGGGTCTGAAGGCGCTCTTCTAAATAGCCAGTAACTGTGCTTCTGATAAATTCAGGAGGCACTTCTTGTTCCTCAATAAGGATAGTGGCACTGGAGCGATAAACAGAAGGGAGTGAAAAGGCAATGATGCAGGTGGTAAAAAACAGTAAGAAAAACGGAATGAGGATGCTCTTTTTCCGCCTTTTAAAAATCCTGATATAATCAGCTAATGTTTTTGGGCCCCTTTCAGTATTACTCTGCATTTTATGTTACTCCCATAAATATTTCCCTTCCCACCTAATTCCCAAAAAAACCGTATTTCTATCAGAGTGAATGGTGCTTTTATAAGAAGTATATGAATAATTTAATTCCAGGGCTAGATGCTTCATTAAATAATAGTGTAATGTTGGTATGATATGCCAGGTATGGTAGCTATAATCACTGATTTCCATACCCATTGGTCTTGGATATTCCCCTTTATAGTAAGAAATATTTATCCTCCCATGTAATCTCTCAGTAAACTTATTTACAAAATATATGTAAAATGTGTTTGTCTCTAGCTGGCCTGCCCAGCCACTGGGTAAGATTTCCCTGCGTGCCCCCAAGGTAAGTGAACCCCTTTCATAGGTCTTAGACAAGCTTGCATCAGCTACCCACCCCACGGTTTTGTCTTTATAGAGAATAATAAAAGGATACCACCAATATGCCATTTTTGAATTTGTATACCTCAATCCCATAAGAAAATTCATAGTAATAGTTTCAGAGAAAAGATAATTTATACCACCATAAAACTGGCAATTATGATAATGCCCTTCATAGATAGACTCACTGGGTTTAAATTTAACATAATTATATCCTGCTTGGCCTATTAAGGAAAGACGCTCGCCTTTTAAGAGATGTCTATAATTCAAATTAACTCCACTTACCCAGTAATCACTATAATCTGGTGACTGATAATTGGTGCGGGCATAAAATGGGGTAATAGTCAGGCTATCTATTTCTGATAAGATATAAGTAGCAGATGGACTAAAGAAATAATTTTTTCTTATAGTTCTAATTAATCCTATCCCTGTTTCTGTCAACTCTGTTTCCAAGGTGGTGTCCTTTATATACCTTCCATTTAGCCCAAGGCTCAACTGCTCTGAACTCAAAAAACTGGCAGTAAGGGCATAAATTTGATCAGTGGTATTTAGTTGACTTTCATCGGCATACCTCTGAACATTTAAGGTGATTCCTCCCTTAATATCCGTTCGTTCAGTTTTAACATCTATATTCACTTCGGGTCTGATGAGGGTGATAAAATCATCTATTTCCACGGTGGAACACAAGTATATATTATCATCATACATTTCTCTCACGGCTATGGATGCATTTATTAGCCTTTGCTCACTCCAGAGATAACCGGATTTGAATAGAAATAGAAACAATAAAAAAAATCTCCAAATAGAGCACTTATGGAACAACAATCACGTCACCTCTTTTTAGCAATATATTTTCTTCTAGGTGTTTCCCCTTGGCCACTTCTTTATAATTGAACTTTATTCTGATTTGCTTTCCATTTTGTTCCCGAAGGATACTGATATTATCTAAATCAGCAAAGGGTGAAAAACCACCTGCCATACTCAAGGCCTGCATGACATTTACTGATCTGCCTACTGTGTATGCCCCAGGTTTATTCACCTTGCCTATGACATAAATTTTATAGCTGTTTATACCAATTACCATAACTGTTACCACAGGGTCAGATATAAATTCACTGAGTTTTTCAATTATTTCCTTTCTTAGGTCCTCTACAGTGCGCCCTGCAGCTTGGATTTCTCCGATTAAGGGAAAGGAGATCTTTCCATCAGGACGGATAACCACCTGTTTGGTCAATGTTTCATCCTTCCAAACAGAAATTTCTAATATATCTTCTGGGCCTAAAACAAATCTTCTTTGTTCTCCTTTTTCAGTTTTTTTAGCCATTGTCTTGGCTTTGGATTTAACTTGAGTTTCCTTTATGAAACTTCCCTTTTCACTGGCTGCAATTTTGCTAAAACCTATCACACAAAAATATATTATAAAACATATAGTAAATTTTTTCATGGCAAAAATGCCTCCTCTTTGTAAAGTCATTTTTTATTATTTAATCTCTTTGTAAACCTTCTTTGCCAAGCTTTTCTCTTCAAATTCCCCCTCACTCTCTATTACCTTTCTTAGCTCTGTTTTGGCCAAATTCAACTCCCCCTTTGCTTTATAAACCATTCCTAAATGGTAGTGATAAACAGGTGTAGAAGGCGCTATCTGTATAGCCTTTTTTAGATGAGAAATGGCCTTATCATATTGTTTCAAACGATAATAAACCCAACCAGCAGTATCCCAAAAAGTGGCTTCTTTAGGATATTTCTTTAATACCTTTTCTATTAATTTCTTGGCTTGTTTTATATTTTTGGCATCATTTTTATCTGCATAAAGGAAGGCCAGGTTGTTGGCAGCCAATACAAACTCAGGATTTCTCTTTAGGGCCTCCTTATAGTAAAACTCTGCTTGTTGGTGATCCTTTTCTATTTCATAAAAATTCGCCAAGACAAACCAGGCCTCTGCCGCGCTATTGAACTTTTTTTCAATAAATTCTCTGTAATGTTTAGGGGCTTCTTTTTTGTAACTTAAATAATAGACTGTGGACAGATTAAAATAAGCATGCAAAAAATGGGGATTGGCCTCCAGGGCCTTTAAAAGGGCCTCTTCTGCTTTAGAAAGATTTTTTTGATTTATAAAAACTTTGGCTAATAAAACATAGATATTTGGTTTATATTTTGGGACGGTATCTAAATATTTCTGACAGGCTGCTATAGCCTTAGAAAACGCCTTTTTGGCCACATAGGTGTTAACAAGCTGATAAAAGGCATCTATGAAATCCTTTTTGATATTTAGTGCCTTATTAAAATACCCTATGGCCTTATCAGGCTGTCCTTTAAGTCTCTGAACGATTCCTAATTTATAATTTGCAAGGACATCTCTTTGATTCATCTTTAAAACTTTTAGATATTTTTCCTCTGCCTTATTAATTTCGCCTTTACGAAGGTATAGATCTCCCAGTTTTAAAAGTGCCAGTGGTTGTTTAGGAGATATTTCTAAAATCTTGTTGAGCTCCTGTTCTGCTTGTCCCAAATCATTTTCTTTCATATAGATATCGGCCAAAAGATACCGTATTTCCAACTCTTTAGGTGCAATTTTTATGGCCTTTTTCAATGCCTCTTTTGCCAAAAGGGGTTCATTGTTCAAAAGATGGGCCTGAGCCAGTAGATAATATGCTTCTGCAAAATTAGGCTGTTCTCCCAAAACAACCCTGAATTCACTGATGGCATCCAATCCCTTCCCTTGTGCCAAATAATATTTACCTTTTAGATAATGGGCAGTTAAATTTTTTGGTTTTTCCTTTAAGACCAATTCAATCTCTTGATATGCCTGTTCATATTCTTTGTTTTTTAAATAAATCTCTGCTAGCTTATTGTGGGCCTCATAAATAAGAGGGTCATCAGGTAGTGTTTTTATGCATTTTTTAAGTACTGAAATGGCCTTTTGGCCTTGTTCCATTAAGATATATAAATTGGCTAATCTGAGATAAAGCTCTGCCTGTTTGGGTAAATCTCTTATAGCCTGTTCTAAAACGTTTTTTGCCCCTTCTAAATCTTTCTTTTCCATAAATAATCGGGCCAGGGCAAGCCGATATCTGTAATCTTTGGGCCCAGATTTTATTAGAGAATTTAAGATTTTTTCCCCTTTATCAAACTGGCCGGAGCGGGCATAAAAATTGGCCAGCAATACCTGTAATGCCTTATCTTCTGGGGACAAATTTATGGCCTTTTTATAATATTCTTCTGCCTGAGATAACTTCCCTTGAGTAGCATAAAAACTAGCTAGGGCAATATAAAAGTTTAAATCCTTAGGATTTTTTTCTAAACCTTGTTTAAGTATATTTTCTGCTTTAGAGAACTGTTTATTGATGAAATAAATTTGCGCCAGAAAAACGTAGGCTGCATAAGTTTTAGGAACAAGTTTGATCACCTGTTTTGAAATTTGGATAGCCTTAGAAAACTCCTTTTTGGCTTTATATACCCTAGCCTTTAACATTAAGGCATCTATATTTTCAGGGGCATTTTTTAGGACAAACTCTGCCTTTTCCAAAGCCTTTTCTGGTTTTTTACTTAAAAGATAGAACTGACCAATTTTTATCTGGGCATCATATAGATGGGGGTCTAATTCTATGGCCCGTTGAAAATTGGCAAATGCCTCTGACCAATTTTTCAATTGATATGCACACAAACCTACCATATAGTATCCTTTAGCAAATTTGGGGTCTATTTGAATAGCATTTTTGAATTCTAGGCGGGCCTTAACATATTGCCCCTTTTCAAAAAGGATCTTACCCTTTCTGAAGAATTTATCCCTTCTCTCCTCTACACTGCTGCAGGCAACGATTAACGAGATAATTAATAGGAAAATGCTAAATTTGTAAAACTTCATTATATCTCCAATTTTTTTTTATATTTTTAAATAATTGTCAACAATCCTAACAGAAACCCCTGATCCCTGTGATAAATAATATGATTAATGTAGATATACTCAAGGCATACCATCTTTTAAATACATGGCTAAAGATGACCTCAATACTGAGAAAAAAAACAATAATCTCGGCCAGGAATATACTTAAGCTATCTAGGGCTGTTTGCCCCATAGGAAGATGGGATATGAGCAAGATAATGAATATTATAAATATCATAAGATAGTCTAAAGGTGTTGTTTGAAAGTATTTTGGATTGCTAAATTTTATATAGATAGCTACCAAGACCGCCAAAAATAAAAATGCCCCCATCTGTAGTTGATTAATACTTATGTGAGACCAGATTATCCTCTCTTTGTTTGTAAGATAAATGAGGAATGTCCCTATAATATATAGGCTTAAACGGGTAAAAAATCTTATCCAAGCCTTTCTTTTACTTGTGTAAATGAGTAAATTTATAGCTAGCAGCACTAGGGAGATAATACCTACATCTTTTGGTATCTTTTTGGATACCAATGTTAATATCAAAAGTAGAGCAGGGACTATAATAGTTATAATTTTAGAGACTAAACCAGTTGTATTATCCTTGGTATTTTCGTTCAAGTTGATACGAGGTAGTTTTCTATCCATATTTACTGATTCCCTGAGTATCCAATGTTTTTTTTCTGTAATGTAGAAAAGGTATAATACTGTTAGGGAGAATAGCAAATATCCGCAAAACAAGAATCCTTCAGGATAATACCGAAATATCAAGGCAAAAGCGATGAGGAGACCTTGGAGGAAATATATAATGACAACCGCCTCTTTGTGGCTGAATCCTATTTTCAATAGTTTATGATGAAAATGGTTCATATCTGCCTTAAAGGGGGACCTTCCACTTAAAATCCTTTCAGACATCACGGTTAAGGTGTCCAGGATAGGAAATCCTAAGATAATAATGGGGAGCATGTGATTTAAAGGATTGGTACCCTTTTGTGTCAATGCTACAGAGAGCCAGCCAGCAGAAAAGCCCAAAAATTGGCTTCCTGTATCACCCATAAAGATAGTGGCTGGATACGTATTAAATCTTAAAAAACCAAAAATGGCGCCCATAATGGCCAGGCATGATATAAAAATAGGCACTTCTTCACTTATATAGGCTAGATAAGCAATGCAGCCAAAGCTTAGAATACTGACCCCTGCGGCCAATCCATCCAACCCATCGGCAAGGTTTATGGCATTTGTGGCCCCTACTATAAATAGGATAGTTAATGGGATGGATGCCCAAAGTGGCAGAACCAAATCCATTCCCCACAGGCTGCCCAGTTTATTTATATAAATCTTACTCAAAAAGATAGCGATAGAGACAGCAATAAATTGCCCAATGAATTTTTCTCTATAGTTAAGGTCATAAAAATCATCTAGAAGCCCTAAAATAATAATAATGATCATTCCAGCTACCAATCCCTTTATTTCTGCTGCAAAATCAACCCAAATAATTATGGGGAATAGAGTTCCTATCGCAATGGCCAGGCCTCCTAACTTAGGCATAGGGAGGGTATGAACCTTTCTTGGCCCTGGTTTATCTACTACATGTTTTCTAAGTGCTAGTCTGGTCAAAAGTGGGATCAGAACTAAGGTGACAAAAAGGGCAAGGATAAATGTGCTAAAGTAAATCATTTTAAAACTCTTATAAACATTATAATCAAATAAAAGATTTGAGGGAAGGTAGCATATTCTTATCTAATTTATCCTTCGTCTGATATAGATAATTGTTCTCTTTAAAAATTGACAATTTTTTTAAAAAAATCTATAAAGGCATCTAAAATGCAGACTGCCTTTGTTTTTCCAGGACAGGCCTCACAATATGTAGGGATGGGTATGGACCTGTGGGAGAAATCACATGAGGTGAGAGACATCTTTGCTACCGCAAGTGATATATGTGGTCTTAATATAGAAAAGATATGCTTTGAGGGGCCAATAGAGGTCTTAAATGAAACCATAAACCTTCAACCGGCCTTAGCCACGGTAGAGATATCTATGTTTTTTGCCCTAAGGCACATCGGGATTGAACCAGATGTCCTAGCAGGCCACAGCCTGGGCGAATACCCTGCCCTTTATGCCGCCAATGTCCTCTCTTTAGAGGATACATTTAGGATAGTAAAGGAGAGGGCAAGGTTGATGCATGAGGCATCAGAGAAATACCCTGGTGGGATGTTGGCCATCTTAAGGCTAGACATAGAGAAGGTAAGGGAGATATTAAGAGGCTATTCAGCAGAATTGGCCAATTATAACTCACCAAAACAGATAGTAGTTAGTGGGAGGCTAGAAGAATTAGAGGAGATAAAAAAAAAGGTAAATACTGTTGGAGGGAAGGGTATTATATTAAATGTAAGTGGGCCATGGCATAGCTCTTTTATGAAAGAGGCAAAAAGGGCATTTTCTGACTTCTTAGAGGGAATAGAATTTAGACCCCCACGTATTCCAATGTTTTTTAATGTCACTGCGGATATAGAAAATGAGCCTGAAAAGATAAAAACACTAATGTGTCAACAATTATGTTCACAGGTGCTATGGTGTGAAGAGGTAAAAAATATGTACACTCAAGGTGTTAAGAGGTTTATTGAAGTAGGTCCAAAAAAGGTGCTGTGTGGGCTTATTGAGAGGATACTGCCCGATGCACATGTTTATCCCGGTGAGGAGATAATTCTAAATAGATTCAAATGAAATAACAAGCTCACCGCAAGCTAAGGTTATACCGGTAAAAGGTCTAATGGAACACGGAATATTTTTCCTCATTGGTGGCCTGATATTGGGTTTTTCCATGGCCTGGAATCTTGGGGCAAACGATGTGGCAAATGCCATGGCCTCGGCTGTGGGTGCTAGGGCCATTACCATTAAACAGGCAGTTTTTATTGCAGGTACGTTGAATGTTATTGGTGCAGTCTTTATTGGAGGGCATGTTACAGAAACCATAAGAAAGGGGATTGTCTCTATTGACAAGCTCTCGGCGAGTCCTGAATTGGTTATGATTGGTTGTTTTTCCGCCCTTTTTGCTGCCAGTTTTTGGGTATTTTTGGCTACATGGGCAGAGATGCCCGTTTCCAGTACTCACTCCATTGTGGGGGGTATGCTGGGCTTTGGCATTATAGCAGGTGGGCCGGGGATAGTACACTGGGGAAGGGTGTTTGAGATAGTAGCTAGTTGGGTGATCTCTCCTTTTTTTAGCGCAACTCTAGGGTTTATTATGTTTATCATTATTAGAAAATTCATCTTGGAGAGGGAGGATGTAGAAAGATGGACAAAAAATCTAGGGCCATTATTCATCGGATTTTCTGTATTCATTATGTCTATGTCCTTTTTTTTAAAGACACCTCTAGGTAAAAAACTCAAATTGAGCGGTCTTTTTTGTGTTGCCCTCTCTCTTCTTCTTTGTCTGATCTCTATAATCATTGGCTTGTTATTGATAAAAAGTTGGCTCACAAGACGCTCACGCATGGGGGTGGAGGATGTCTTCAGAAGGCTCCAGATATTTACGTCCTGTTATGTGGCATTGAGTCAAGGGGCAAACGATGTGGCCAATGCCGTAGGGCCCCTAGCAGCTATCTATTTTATTGTAACTACAGGTAAAATCCAGACACAAATTCCTGTTCCCACTGTATTTCTTGCCTTTGGTGGTGTAGGTATTGCCATTGGGATATTTACCTTTGGTTATAAGGTAATACGTACACTGGGTTTTAGGATTACTCAATTGACAAATACTAGGGGTTTTTCTATGGATACAGGCACAGCTACTACAGTGCTCATAGCCTCTAAGTTGGGCCTACCTGTCTCTACTACCCACGCTGCTGTAGGGGCAGTAATTGGAGTGGGGTTGGCCAGGGGTTTTGAGGCCGTCAACCTGAAGATTGTCTTTAAAATCATCATCTATTGGCTTATCACACTCC
>Ga0190306_1000512_pt1 | contig 12874 bp, 9 predicted proteins | sample 48700734_MG_FD_161657 | JGI IMG/M metagenome (GOLD analysis project Ga0190306, IMG submission 161657) | Hydrothermal vent sediment bacterial communities from Southern Trench, Guaymas Basin, Mexico - 4870-07-3-4_MG | ecosystem: Environmental > Aquatic > Marine > Hydrothermal vents > Sediment ... | reverse complement strand
TTAGCTTTAGACTCATTTTCACCAAAAGTAAAAGAGGATTATATCCTTAATTATTCTTTGGATGTAGAGAGCCAGGAATCTCTTCTTGATATTGATAATTTTGCTTCACCATTTAACTACACTCTCAAAATTGCAACTTCAAGTGTTGGAGAAACAAAAAAGACAAATATTGATCTTGTAGAGACCTTTAACTACCTCTTAGGGCTTGTGGTAAAGCGAATAGAGATACTCAAAGGGTATGTTGTTGTTGAAGGGCAAAATCTTAAAAAAGAACGAATCTTAATTATCTGGCGAGATGGTCAAACAAGTGAAGAACTTAATGAGTTCTTTAAGAAAATGGACTGGACAGTCTACGATAGAGAGTTTGATACCATCTTCGTAAATGGCGATAACAATCTTGCAAACCTTCAAAAAGATGAAACTGATTTTAAGGTAAAACTCATTGAAGAAGAGTTTAAAAAATTGATGTTTGGGGAGTAAGGGATGGATTATAATAGAGATAGTGAGAATATAATAGCTTTAGTTCTTGAGCTTATCAAACAACCCAAAGAGACTGAGTGGTTAGAGTTTAAACACAATAATAAAGAGCCTCATTTAATTGGTGAATATATTAGTGCATTATCAAACTCTGCTGCTCTCAATGGAAAAACAAAAGCTTACATGATATGGGGAGTTAATGATGATACTCATAAAATTATCGGTACAACATTCTCTCCATCTACAACAAAAAAAGGTAATGAAGCACTAGAGAACTGGCTTTTAAGACTTCTTCAGCCCAAAATTGAGTTTATCTTTTTTGAGTGTGAAATTAATGAACAAAAAGTAGTTCTATTAGAAATTACTCCCGCAAATAATAAGCCTGTAATGTTTGATGGTGTTGAGTATATCCGCCTTAACTCTCATAAAAAAAAGTTAAAAGAGTTCTCTGAAAGAGAGAGAGAACTTTGGAGAATATTTGATAAAATACCTTTTGAAAAACAGATAGCACTTCATAAAATTAACGAGGGAGATCTTTTAGGTTATTTTGATTATCCTAAATATTTTGAGCTGTTAAATCTTCCACTTCCTGAAAATCGTAAAGCTATTATTGAGAGTTTAGTATCAGATGACCTTGTAATAAAAGCTGACGATGGTAGTTATTCAATAACAAATTTAGGAGCAGTGCTTTTTGCTAAAGATTTAAGCAATTTCTCCTCTTTAGGTAGAAAAGCAATACGAGTTATCCAGTATAAGGGTAACTCAAAAATTGACACCATTAAAGAGATGACTGGTAGTAAGGGGTATGCTATTGGCTTTGAAGGTCTTATTGGATATATCAATACAATTCTTCCTTCTAATGAAATTATAAAACAGGCATTTAGAGAAAACAAAACAATGTATCCCGAATTAGCGATACGGGAATTGGTAGCTAATGCAATTATTCATCAAGATTTTTCTCAAACAGGTAATTCTGTTTTAATTGAAATTTATGATAATCGTTTTGAAGTAACAAATCCAGGAACTCCACTTGTTGATACAGATAGATTTATTGATTCTCCACCAAAGTCAAGAAATGAGATTTTAGCCTCTTTTATGAGGAGAATTAATATTTGTGAAGAACGAGGTAGTGGTGTAGATAAAATAGTGTTTCAAACAGAGTTGTACCAATTACCTGCCCCTATATTTAGAGCAACTAATGGTTATACAATATCAATTCTCTTTGCTCATAAAGAGTTAAAGGATATGGATAAGCAGGATAAGATTAGAGCCTGTTATATGCACTCGTGCCTTAAATATATCCAGAGTGATTTTATGACAAATACCTCTTTACGAGATAGATTTGGTATTGAAGCAAAAAATATATCTATGGTTTCTCGAATTATTAAAGATACCCTTAACGATGGTAAAATTTCTATTTACGATGAAACGGTAGGTACACGAGCAAGGGTATATGTTCCAAGGTGGGCAAAGTGAGAATGAATTTGTTTGACCGTTGTTTGACTCATCTGTTTAACAAACAAGAATATTTTGCAATAAACAGCTATTTAAGGCTTATTAGAGCATATAATTTGTTTGACTGTTGTTTGATTTATAGATTGGTATCTTTGAAATTATCTCTTCAAGGAACACTCAAAATTAATTATAAGGTTAAGAATAATGAAATTTAATGATAAATTGGTACTGAACAGGTATCTCCTTTCACTTCTTGGTGTGGAAAGTTTTGAAGAACTTGCTAAAGAGTTTGATGGATTACGGTTGCAAGGAATTGATGAGAATAATCACTCTTACTATTACAATGTATTAGTAAATAATATCACAGCACATACCAAAAAGATTAGTAACGATAAACTTGCTGAATATGATGAAAATATTGTTCGATACACTAAGCAGATGGGCAGAGATATTGAATGGAAATATTTTCAGTACCTCTCTCTTCTTTTTGTTGAGATCTATCTTGACTTCTATTTTGATGATAAAGAGAATCTTCTAAATGAATTAAACTCTCAAGTAGAGATTTTGAATGACGCCATTATCAAATTTAATAAGGGTAATAAAGCAAAAGATAAGACAACAGTAGTAGAGAGATATGTTTTGTCAGATCTCAATAAAATTGCACTATACAATTCAACAGGCAGCGGGAAAACACTTTTAATGCATATTAATCTAATGCAGTTTAATCATTATGCCAAAGGTAATCTTACTATAAATAAGACAGTTCTTATTACTCCTAATGAAGGTTTATCAAAACAACACTTAGAAGAGTTTTCAGCATCTAATATTGAAGCTGAAATTTTTACTAAAGAGAGCAAAGGTCTTTTTGAGAGTAGTGCTGTTGAGATTATCGAGATTACTAAACTTGGTGATGAAGAGGGAGATAAGACAGTTGCCGTTGATAGTTTTGAGGATAATAATCTTGTTTTTATTGATGAGGGACACCGTGGCAGTAGTGGTGATATTTGGAAAACAAATAGAGATAAGTTAAGTGAAAATGGATTTGCCTTTGAATACTCTGCAACTTTTGCTCAAGCAATTAATAGTGGTAGTGGAGCTAAAAAAGATGCTCTTGAGAATGAGTATGTGAAATCAATTATTTTTGATTATAGTTACAAATATTTTTATAATGATGGCTATGGAAAAGATTACTCAATCTTAAATTTAAATGATGACAGCGAAGATATTAAACAAACTTATCTTACAGCTTCTCTACTTAGCTTTTATCAGCAAATGAAGATATACGATAACTCCAAATCTGTACTAAAACCTTATTTAATTGCAAAGCCACTTATGGTTTTTGTTGGCTCAAGTGTCAATGCAGTTAGAACCGAAAGTAAAAAACAAGTATCTGATGTTGTTGATATACTTCTTTTTATCGATACTTTTATTAAAAACCAATCTGAGAGTATTAGTAATATCAAAAAAATTATGAGTTTTGATAGTGGACTGCAAACATCAGCAAGTGTTGATATTTTTGAGAATAAGTTTGGCTTTTTATCAAAACTTAAACTTGATGCATCACAAATCTTTTACGATATTCTAGAAGCTGTGTTTAATGGTTCCAGCGGTATTCTCCATATTGAGAACTTAAAGGGTGTTGATGGTGAAATAGGCTTAAAAATAGGAGAGAATGAGTACTTTGGTGTTATTAATGTTGGAGATAGTGATAAACTTACAAAAATGTGTGAAGCCAATGGCATAACCGTTACTTCCCGTGAATTTTCAAGTTCCCTTTTTAATATTATCAATAGAGATGACAGCAATCTTAACCTACTAATTGGTTCAAAGAAATTTAGTGAAGGCTGGAGCTCTTGGAGAGTCTCAACAATGGGGCTTATGAATGTCGGAAAAAGCGAAGGTTCGCAAATTATTCAACTTTTTGGTCGTGGTGTAAGGTTAAAAGGGTATAACTTCTGTTTAAAACGAAGTAGAGCCATAGCAGGAAAAGAGCTCGATCGGGAATTGCAAGCAATAGAAACTCTTAATGTTTTTGGTTTAAAAGCAGATTATATGAAGGCATTTAAGGAGTATCTGGAAAATGAAGGCGTTCCTACTGATGAAAGAGTTGAATTTGTACTTCCAGTTATTTATGACAAACAATTTAAGAAGAAAAGATTAAAAGTATTAGATTTGCAAGAGGGTAAAGATTTTAAAAAAGAAGTTCGCTTAGACTTTGAATATTGTGATATCTCTGGTATAACAAAGAAGGTTAATTTAAAACTTTATAAGCAGATTGATATCTTAGAAAGTCAAAGAAGATCAGGCAATCAACTTGAACACAATCGAGAAGTATTACAAAAAAAACATCTTAGTTTCTTAAATATAGATACCATATTCTTTGCACTTCAACAGTATAAAAATGAAAATCATTGGAATAATCTGAATATTACTAAAGAGAGTATTAGGGCACTTATTCAGGAAAAGAACTGGTATACGCTTGAAATTCCTAAACTTGAAGTTAATAGTTTTAGAGATTTTACCAAGCTTGAAAATATAGTAATTATTCTTCTTAAAAAATATATGAAATCTTTTTATGAGTACCACAAAAGTGAGTGGGAGAGTCAATTTCTTGAGTATCGAGAAATTGATGAGGTAAAGGATAAAGCTAACCTTATTGCAGAATATACTCTTACCATTGAAGATAAAGAAACGGAGCTTATAGGGCGAGTAAAAGAGTTACAGGAGCTACTTGAAGCGGGAAAAATTGATACAGCAGCTTTTAGCCGAATTTCAAAACAAGATTTTTCTACCTTTGCATTTAATAACCATCTTTATAATCCATTGCTCTTTAAAGAAAAAGGTGTGACAACACTAAAAATCTCTCCTGTTAACTTAAATGACGGAGAGATGGCATTTGTCAAGGATCTTGATAATTATCTTAAAAATGAAGAGGGTAAGTATAAAGATAGTGAGATCTTTTTACTTAGAAATCAGAGTAGAACAGGATTAAGCTTTTTTACAGAGGGTAACTTCTATCCGGATTTTATTATGTGGATTATTCAAGGTGAAAAACAGTTTATTACATTTATTGATCCTAAAGGGGTAAGAAATCTAAATCCTTTAACTGATCCCAAAATGGAATTAGCCTTAACTATAAAGGATATTCAAAAAGGACTTAATGATAGCAATACTATTTTAAATTCTTTTATTATTTCAAATACAACATTACAGAGCTTGAGACAACTTCATTCTGATTTATCAGAAAAAGAGTTTGAAAAGAAGAATGTTTTATTTCAAGAAAATGTAAACTATATCGAAATAATGTTTACGATTATTACAAATTAAAATCCAACCAATAACCCCAAATTTTGATGGTCCTTTTTTTTCGCCGGAATATGCAATATGCAATTAAGATCAATTATCCGGCAATCCGGAATTTCGAAGATTGAATTTGAACCTTAAAAGAAAGAACAATCAAGTTCTGCTGGAGTCCGAAGAATCAGAGCTGTTCTGGAGCACAGCTAGCTGTCCGCATGCTCCATTAACTGATCTTCCTTTTTTATATCTTTTTGTAACAGGAATACTAAGCTCCTCAAGCATATTCATAAAGGAATTTACAACTACATCTTCCGGTTCTGTATAGGGTAGTCCCTCAACAGGATTCCATGGAATAACATTTACAATTACTTTTAAATTATCAACAAAATGTCTTAGTTTTACAGCATCTTCTTTTGTATCATTTACCCCAGCCATTAATACATATTCTATAGTAATACGTTTTTTTGATCTTTCCTGAAAGTAGAGAAGACTTCCCTTAAGGTTTTTTAAGGGTTCTTTTCCTGCCACAGGCATAAGTTTTTCTCTGGTTTCTCTATCTGCACTTATTAAAGATACAGCCAGTCTTACAGGCAGTTCCCTGTCTGCAAGTTCTTTGATTTTTGAAACGATACCACTTGTAGACACAGTAATTTTTCTAAGTCCAATATTCTGACCTTTTGGATTATGAAGTATTTCTATTGATTTAATGAGTTCGTCCAGATTTGCCAGTGGTTCACCCATTCCCATAAAGACTATATTTGAAATAGTACCATATCTGGCTTTAAGATGAAGAAACTGCTCAACAATTTCTCCTGCCGACAGATTTCTTAAAAGTCCCATTGTTGCGGTTTTACAAAATGTACATCCCATAGCACACCCAACCTGACTGGAAAGGCATGCAGTCTTTCTTTTATCATCATCCACAAGGACTACACTTTCAATGTATCTGTTATCATGAAGTTTGATAGTTATTTTAGAGGTTCCATCCTCACTTATTGCTTCCTTGGAAACTTCAGAACTTAATATTGAAATGTCTTTAAGCCCTTCTCTTACATCTAAAGGGAGATTTGTCATATCTGAAAAACTTGTTATCCCTGTATGAATCCATTCAAAAATTTGTTTACCTCTGAATGAAGGTTTTAGAGCCAGGTGCTCAGCAATCTCATCCGGTAGTAATCCGGTTAATAGTGTTTTCATGTGTTTAAGGTTTACCTTGCCGTTTTTATTTTAGCCATTAAATTAGTTACATAGACGTTTCTAATTCCCAATTTTTGGAATTCCTCCAGTATATCAATGGCTTTTTGTTTTTGGTCAAGTACAAGATAACACTCAGCTATTTCTGTATATAATCTGTGATTTTTCCTGTCGTTTTTCAAAAGACCCTGTAGACTTTCTATGGCACTTACAAAATTCCCTTTTTCCTTATTAACTAACGCCAGTCCCAGTATTGCATATGAGTCAAATTCAATATTAAGAGCTTTTTGATAATAGATTTCAGCATTTTCAAAATCTTCCAAAGCTCTGTAGGAATCCCCTGCACGAGTTAGAATAACCTTATTGTATGGATCCAGTTTCAGAATTTTTTGCCAGCATTCCAGGGACTCTTTATCCCGGTTAAGCCCCCGATAGCAATCTGCAAGTCCAAAAAGAGCATAAAAATTGTTTGGCTCAATTGCCAGAGCCTGCTGAAAATATTTCAGGCCGCTTTCGTGGGATTTAAGTTTTCTGTGGCAATTACCCAAAGAGGTTAAAACTCTAATATCTATGGAATCAGGTTTAACCTCCACCATCCGTTCCCAATAGTGAAGAGCTTCACGGAATTCCTTAAAGTCATAATGGAGATGCCCAAGGCCGATTAAAGCATATGGGTTATCAGCTTCAAGCTCCAGAACCTTAAGATAAACTTCTTTAGAATTCTTAAAGTCTTTTACCTTTCTATAGGCATCTGCAACTCTGGTTAATACAGTAATATTTCCACTATCATGTTCCAGATATTGTTCCCATATTTTTATTGCCTGATTAAATTTTCTTAAAGCTTTATAACAATCTGCAAGGCCAAAGAGGGCATAGTTATTTAACTCATAAAGATCAAGACATTTTTGGTAATATATAATCGCATCCTTAAACTTCCCACGTTTCCTGGCTGCATCACCAAGTCCCACTAATGCATAGTTATTATCTACATCAATTTCAATAATCTGATTAAAGCAGTCTTCGGCTTCAGCTACTAACTTTTCCTTAAGTAATTGATATCCGCGTTTGGAAAGTTCAGATATTTTTAACTGTTCAAGTTCTTCAGGCGTTTTTTCTTTCGCTATTTCTTCTTCATTAATATTATCCATATCACTCATCTACTTTTTCCTCTTCTTTCAGCCATTTACTTATTATCATTGCTGTTTGCCCAGATATTTTTTCAAATTGATTTGGTGCCGGTGCCATCCAATACATTTTTAATGCATCCACATGATTTCCATTTTTTATATAATAATCACCCATACGAATCAAACCATCTGAATAACCTGTTGTAATAAAAATTCGCTTGGCAGTCTCATATTTTCCGGAATTAAATAACTCATTCCCCTTTCTAATTAGAGCAATTTTGTCAGCAGATCCTATTGCTGACTTTTTACTCCCTGTAGTCTTAATAAACCCGGGATATTTATTATCTGACAGTTTTTGACTCCATTCCACAATCAAGTATACATAATTTTTAAACTTGTTTCAATAAAAATCAGTCATAAAGAGTAATAAATTTGGAGATAATGGAACTATATTAAAGTTTTCCTTTAGTAGATAATATTGTATTAGATTTATGCAGTATAAAAGCCTGTTTTAATGCTTTTCCAAGGGCTTTAAAAAGAGATTCTGCCATATGATGGCTGTTCTCTCCATATCTGCAATCTGCATGAATTGACATACCTGCTGTATTAGCCAAAGCTGCAAAAAACTCTTTTAAGAGAGTCATCTGGAAGTGACCCGAATACTCCTGTGGGAAATTTGCTTTATATACCAGATAGGGTCGTCCGCATACATCAAGAGTAATTTCAGAAAGGGCTTCATCCATGGGTATTACTGTATGTGCAAAGCGCTTAATAGTACCGTAAGTATCAATTGTTTTTTTAAGAGCCTCGCCTATTACAAGCCCTGTATCTTCAATAAGGTGGTGTGGATCTACTTCAATATCACCCTTCGCATTAAGATTAATACCAATATTCCCATGGAAGGCTAAAGCTGTTAAAAGATGATCAAAAAAAGGTATTCCAGTGGATATTTTAATATCACCACCATCCAGATCCAATGCAAGAGAAATATCTGTTTCTTTTGTTTTTCTATTTACCTCTATTTTTCGTGAAGACATATCAGACACCTCTTTAATTTTCTTTAAGTATATTTACTATTTTTATAATTGACTTATAATGTAGTTTATAATAGGCTGGATTAGCAATTAAATGAACTTTTATATCTTCAAGTTTTTCTAATACTTCCAAATTATTTGCTAGTAGTGTATTTCCGGTCTCTACTAAATCTACAATATATGGAGTTAACCCCAGAACCGGTGCAAGCTCAACAGAACCGTTTAATTTTATAATTTCTACAGGGATTCCTTTTTTATGAAAATAATCACTTGTAAATTTAGTAAATTTTGTGGCAACAGATAGTTTTCTCTCTTCTCCGGATGGTTTATACCCTTTCTTTCCTGCAATGCACATAGCTGTACTGCCAAAATCAAATGTCATCAGATTGAAAAATTTGTATCCTGACTCATATAATACATCAGAGCCGCAAATTCCCAGTCCTGCAATACCATGGTTTACATATGTAGGAAGATCAGAATTTTTTACAAGGAAAATTTTCAAATTGCCGGATTTGTCAAAGCTGACAAGTTTTCTGTTATCAAAAGAAAAATCCAATCCTTTTTGCTTAAAGAATTTACTTACATTATCTAGTAATCTGCCTTTTGGGAGAGCAAGGGTTAATGGTTCACTATTATTTTGTTTCATAAAATTGCAATCCTTCCGTCTTTTCTAATTTTCTCAGCTTTTTTATGTGATTTAATAAAGTCTGGTTCATTTACTGTTTCATGTTCCGGTAAACTGAATTTTTTACCAAGTTTAGACTCTATTTTTCTTAGTAAGAGGGAAAAACCTACAGATGGGGTCTTAAAGCCGAATTCTCCAAGTAGATTGTTATATCTTCCACCTGATACAATTGCAGAGTCAACACCTTCAATATACCCCTGAAATACTATTCCTGTGTAATAGGGCTGATTCCCTACTTCGCTGAGGTCAATAATAAAACCATCCTCAGACTCAAGCTTGCTTAGATTATCCATTATGGTATTTAATTCATCCAAAGCATCCTTTTCTTCATTGGAGATAAGGGAGTTTGACTGTGTAATTAACTGCTTTAGCTCTTCTCTGTTCCCTGAAAATTGGAAAAGACTGATAAGGAACTGAACTCTCTTTTTATCAAGTTTTTCTTTCAAGATTATTTCAAGGTTTTCGAATTCTCTATAACTTATCATTGAAATTATTTTTTTTTGATCTTTTGCATTGAAGTCTATTGTTGCTGCATTAAGAAGTTTTCTTGAGCCAATATGGACAATAGGTTCTATTTCAAGATTTTTAAAAGTTGAATGTAAAAGCATGAGAATTTCCATATCAGCATTAAGATCAGCCTTTCCAATAAGTTCCACTCCTGTCTGGAAAAATTCATTTTTTGAGATATCCTCTCTGTTTTGATGGCGGAGAATTGTACCCGAATAGCAGACCCTGACTGGTAAATCATTATCTTTTAAAGAAAGCCCCATTTGTTTGGCAAGAAAAAGTGTTATGTCCGAACGTAACATAAGCAGGTCACCTTCTCTGTCAATAAGTCTGTATATGTCTTTTTCCACAGGAATAAAATCCTGATAAATATCGAAAAAATCAAAAACGGGTGTTTCGACCGGAAGATATCCCCAGGAAGTAAATAATTTTCCCAGTTCCTGATTTGCTTGTCTGTGTTTAAAAGCATCTTCCATATATATTGTTTCAGTACCCATAGGTACTTGAAGAAATCTGTTTAGTTTCTCTGTCAAAGTAAAATCCTCCGTAAAATTCAATGATATCTAGTTTTAATATATTAAGGTGATAGAATATCAGAGAAGATTCGTAGTGGATAGGGGATGATTAGTCTTATGAAAAAATTACATTATCTGATTTTAATTACCTTTGTAATTAGTAATTTTATTGGGTGTTCCCATGTTGAATATTCAGACAGTTATTTAAAATCGAATGGTCTTGGCCAGGAATATCCTTTGGATATCAATAGAACCATTTTCTCTCCTCCGGAAGGGAACCATATATATATTGGAGCATTCCCGGATTTCGGAGGAAGAGAAGATCTGGTTAGTACAAGCAGAATTGCCAGTTTTGAGGAACTGGCAGGTAGAAAAATAGCCTGGGCATATTTTTCAAATAACTGGTTTGATGGCATAAAGTTTCCGGGGGAGGCTGTCTCTGATATTCATAAAAAAAATATGGTTCCATTTATTCGTTTAATGCCAAGAAGTGATGATGAGAACTATCATAAAGAAAAATTATATACCATGCAGAATATAATTGATGGGAACTTTGATGATAGTTTACGGGAGTGGGCCAGGGATTCTAAAAATACAAATATTCCTCTATTGGTAGATTTTGCTATTGAAATGAATGGGGACTGGTTTCCATGGAGCGGGTACTACAATGGTGGTAAAACAAAGGATCAATATGGTGATCCTAATCTCTTTGATGGTCCCGAAAGGTACCGTGATGCCTACAGGCACATTATAGATATTTTTCGGGAAGAAAACGTTAATAATATAACATGGTTTTTTCATCCGGATATTTATTCAGAACCTGATAACGAATGGAATAAAGCAAAATACTATTATCCTGGTGATAATTATATTGACTGGATTGGGGTAAGTATATATGGGCCTCAGAATCCTGAAGAGGATTATTGGGAGACCTTTAGTGAAATACTTAAAAACAGATATATTACCATTAAAGAGATAACTGAGAATAAACCAGTAGCACTACTGGAATTTGGTGTAACGGATAATCATCCCCTTGGAAAGAAATCTGAGTGGCTGGATGATGCATTTAGTACAATACTGGAAAATCCTTATATAGATTTCAAGGCAATTTCTTATTGGCATGAAAACTGGGAAGAGGAAGATAATCTTTTTGCTACTCTTAGAATTGATTCATCAGAAGAAAGTCTTAAAACTTTTCAGAAATGGATTAGTAATGATAGATTTGTTTCTAAAGCCTTATTTTCAAGTTTTGATACTTCTACTACTCAAACTGCAGAAATATTATTTAAATCCGGGTTTGAAAATGGGGTAATTCTTAATGAACCAGTTGCAGATGATGGTGGAATATGGTGGCAGCAAATTCAAGGTTCAGATATTGGAAATTTTTCCTGGCCTATGGCTATTGATGGCTATAAGGGTGAACTTCAGCTTATTGTAGATAGTACAGAGGATATAGACGCCTTTATAGAAAATAGAATAGAAACAGTTATTGGAGCAGATGGTGAACCCACTAAAGCACTCCATCAGATTATAAAGAAAAAGCAGTATGAATATACACAAACCCCATACATAATTTATACAGATGGAAATGAAATAGAAGATTTGTACATAAAATTTTCATTAAAGTTTCCGGAAAATATATCTGAGCTGTTGGGGGAAGATGGCTGGGTTGCAATAAATGAGTTTAAGACTACTGGAGACTATCGCCTGGCATTGTATGTTTACCAGGATAAGTCTAATGATTTGTACTGGTATGTTCATGGAGATAATGTTGTTTTAGATGATGCTCCTTATAAAGAGTTCTGGTATCGAGAGAACCGGAGTATCCCTGTCCCTGTAGGTGAATGGTTTGATATGGAAATTTACTGGCACAGAAGTTCTCAAGATAATGGCAGAGTATGGTGGGGGATTGATTCAGAAACCATTGCTGATTATTCTGGACAAACAAAACTAGTGGATCCAATTAATGCTGTTATGGTATTTACAAATTATGCATCCGGGCCATTTCATCAGTGGGTTGATAATATTGAGATATGGAGTTCTTTGCCTTAGTTTCTGCTACTATTCACCATGACCGGCAAGTTCTGCAATCTCTGCTATCCTTTTGCAAAGTATAGTTAAGTCTCTGGTTTCTCTTGTTTCTCCCCTTAAAAAAAGTTAAACTGTTTTATACAGGGAGAAAACTATGAAGGCTTTGCCTATCGGTATTAGTACGCTCAGCACTATTATCCAGGAAGAGATGGTTTATATTGATAAAACAGAACATGCTTATGCTTTAATAGAAAAATCCGGCCGTTATTTTCTCTCTCGTCCGCGCCGCTTTGGTAAGAGCCTTTTTTTAGACACCCTTAAAGAGATTTTTGAGGGGAATGAAGCACTTTTTCGGGGACTCTATATACATGATAAATGGGACTGGGCTAAAAAGTATCCGGTTATTAAGATCGATTTTGCCGGAGGTACAATTAGAAGCAGGCAGGATCTGGATAATAAATTTGAAGCTTTTTTTAATCGCTACAGCAGAATTTATCAATTTTCTTTTAAAAACACAGGGATTGCTAATCGTTTTAACGAACTTATAGA
>Ga0190306_1000509_pt1 | contig 12907 bp, 12 predicted proteins | sample 48700734_MG_FD_161657 | JGI IMG/M metagenome (GOLD analysis project Ga0190306, IMG submission 161657) | Hydrothermal vent sediment bacterial communities from Southern Trench, Guaymas Basin, Mexico - 4870-07-3-4_MG | ecosystem: Environmental > Aquatic > Marine > Hydrothermal vents > Sediment ... | reverse complement strand
AGGTTCTCGACTGTTATTACACCGCCTGCTGACTCGTACTCGTCTGAATTGTCTATAACAGCTGAGAATGCTGACAGTAACGACCCCGTATCTTTATCTTTAGCTTTGATTGTTAACGTGTATAGGGGATTAAGTAAGAAGTATTTGTACGTTACTCCACCTTCTTCGACTACTACCTGCGATACTTCAGTCTCCGTATATCCTGCTCCTTCTGCTTGCATACTGTACGTGCCTGCAGATAAGTTATCAAATTTGTAGTACCCCATACTGTTACTCGTAGTCGAGCTGTTCCATGAACCATTCCAGATATTTACAGTTATACCTGCTGCCGCCTGTCTGTATGGATATACTTGAGCTAATCCAACAACTGCGTTGCCGCTGTGCGTTATATGGTCTTCATCAGGTAGTAAGTACAGATTCACTGTATATACACCAGGCTGTACGAATTGACAAATAAAGTTATTGAACGTGTAATTACTTTTACTCGCAGCTACTGTCGTGTTTACATTAAGAGGTATCTGCCCTATCTCGTAGTAGCCTACGTCGTTTGATGTAGCGTTGTAAGTATTATCAGGCTGGACGTACACAACTGATACTGATGGTAGATATTGAGTATTCTCAGCATCGTACGTAGTACCTGAAACTTCAGCCATCGCTGTAACGTACGCTCTATCATAAGCTAACGTGTACGAGAACCCTGATGTCTTGTTTATAGCGTTGAGAAACGCGTAATAGTATCCTGAATCTAGACCTGTTGTGTCCCACGTGTTCTGCTGACTCGTAGATTCGATATCGAAACTCTCCTGTAAGTTCCCGGCTGAGTCTGTTATGTTAACAACGTAATTGTACTCGTTAAAATCCTCGTCATCGAGGCTCGTTGTTATTGTAGCTAACGCTCCTGTTATGTACGTGTCTTTATCGAAATTAACGTATCCTATCGTACACCCGGTTGTTTGGTACTTGTAAAAGAAGTAATCAGTAGCTATAATCTCACCCTGCTTGTACATCTGTAACTCGTACAATCCGAACAAATCTTCTGTATAATCATCGTGAAATAATAGTTCTGTGAAGTTGTACGTTAATGTACCATCATCATCAGTATAGATAGCTGTAGAATCGAACAACGTCTGCGTCTCTACGTGTCTCATCTTTATCGTGTCTGCTGGGTCTTCTTCTTGAACGTTGTGCCACGTGTACGTAGCGTGCATCGTGTTATCTGACTGCTTGTTATGACCTTCATCGTACAACCCCGATAAGCTCGGACTTGCTATATCTCGTCGTATGTACCAATCCCAAGGTATAGCGCCTATAACATTCCCTGAACCTGTAGATACGTCATCTATTCTGATATCAAAGTAATCAGGCCGAGCACAAGCCGCATGAGTTTTATGGTTTGCATTACACCTTATTCCGAAGTAGTAGATATCATCATCTATACCACTCGCTACATTAGCTTGGAATACACCGTCTTTGTATAACTTTATCACATCTCCATCTTTTACGAACTCGAGGTGGTGAGTAGGGGCGAAATAACTCCATAAATCGCTCGTGTACCCGATTTGATTCCCTGAAACATCATAGAAATATAATCGTATCGCTTTACTCTCTATACAATCGAGAGGGTCATTTAAGTAACGTTCAAGTGTTCTGAATGAGATATATTCGATTGTTGTTGGTGGTGCAACTGTTCGAGCTTCAATCCACGTGTATGCAGGGTCATAATTACTATTATCCCATTTACATGATTCATGAATCTTTAAACTACCCATCTCAGTACCATAGATACTGGCAGAACACTGACCTGAACAACCTGAGTCCATGTTTACTTCCCACTCTGCTCCTGTATCTGTGGATGGCTCAGTAAGTTGATTCCCTGGATGATTCTGAAATGTATCTACAAACGCTCCTGACGCTACATTAATCAAAAACAATATACTGAGTATCCCGATAACAATCAAAAATTTACTCTTCATCGTAGTAGTAATATCCCCCCTCCTGTTCTCCAGACGTGTACCCGTACCTGTGTCTGTGTATCATCCACTTAAAGATATAAACAAACGCTAATATAGACAGAGGCACTGGTAGGAAGTAGAATAAATGGATGTAGTTTAACGTGATGTTAAGAATACCTGAGAATTCGGGGCTTATGTCACCTGCTATATCGAGAAAGTTGTACATGAACAAATCCATAACTGTCCCGAGCGTAAATACTGCTACAATCATGACCGTTAATGCCCCCAGTACGGCTATCAATGCTCGTGTTAGCCCCATTTTTTATTACACCACCTGCCTTGCTCTCCTATCTGCTCCTACTTTTATCAGATATACAATCAGAGCTATACCTGCTACAACTATAAATAGCCTGAATACATTTAACATCGTAGCTAACGCATCGAGTCGCGTCTGGCTGACTATCAGTCCGATATCATTCATCGTTGAACAGTAACTATCTACAACGTATCCTAACGCCATATAAGCGATGCCTACTGCTACTACGACTATGATAATCTCGAATAACGTAGCGACTTGAGCATTCTCGTCACGTATGAATTCTTTTATCTTCATCTCCTCTTTCTTCTACTCCGTATCAGGCGCTGGATTAACTCGTCGTAAGTCTCGTCGTACTTCTTTATATCAAACAACAACCGCTTCGTGCTGCTCGATACAGCTATCGTCGTGATTTTTTTCTGGCTGTTTCTCGTCATCCATCATTTATAAAATTATAATTTTATAACATATAAATATTAAAACCTCACCAGCTACACAACCTGAGACAGCCTGAATTTTGAAATCAGGGAGTCCCCTCGTTTCATTAGTTTATTGCTTACTTCTCACACAATATCACAGAACCTGAGAATTTTTTGGTTTGTAAACAACAAAAAAATTGTGAACTCTACTTACGTCTCTTCAATCCTTTGAAACTGCGTACAGTCTTGTTCTTTAAGTTACGAGCAGATGTTACTCCGCTTTTTATTGTACGCCTTACTGTACACGCAACGTTTCTATTCTCGTTCTTTACTTCAGATACAGACAAAGTAGACAAAACTTTACTCTTCTTCATTTTTTGTACCTCGAGGGGTGAGGGGTGTGTAGAGTTGCGTTGCTTAGGAGGTGTTATCATGTTTTAGTGGTCCACTGCCAGAGGTGATGAGATATGTATTGTCCCCTCTTTTTACTTTTCTTTTACTCTACACACCCCGATTAATATATAGCGTTAGTCATATAAAAAGGTTTAACGTTGTAAGTTGTGAGAATCTGACCTTCATATATACGTAGTATATATGAAGGCGGGGTACCTACAACTTCTGCTGTTTCGTCTTTCTATGAAGTACCCTCTTCTTTTTGTATTCTCTGTACTTCTTTTTTGGATGAAGCTTTCTTAGTATGCTGAGCATTCTAGCTTGTAGCCTTATCTTAGCTTTCTTCGCTACTTCTCTTGGGCAGCCTATCTGTATCGCGAGGTCTTGATAACTTACATCATTCTTAACTGCATTAAGAATGTACCTTATCTCGAGAGGCGTATCTATTATCCAAACATTTCTGCGTTTGTTGCCGTCAATGAACCTGAATTTAAATACTTTTCCGAACAACTTCTCTTCTACTTCATTCTCTGGAGTAGGATATAGTTCAGTTAAGTCTGCGTCTTCCACAACGTCTGGTTCTTGTCTCATTTTTTATTCACCCCATTTTTCATCATCTCCTTAAATATTTCGTCTGCCTCTTCATCTCTACTATAATGTTCTATCATTCCTACATTAGTATGCCTCATTATTCCCGCAGTAACAGAAGCAGGAGTCCCTTTTCTATTCTGGTAACTCACAAAAGCGTATCTTAACGAATGGGTATTGATTTTCCATCTATTCATAGCAAATAACATTACACCATTTTGTATTTGTTTTACGGACCTGTCTTTGATGTAACTAATAAAGTTCGATGTTACAATATTGGGTATGATTATTATCCTATCCTTCTTGTTTCTCCTTCGTTTCTTGGCTCCAGTATACTGGCAGTGTTCGTGCTTCTTATCTGCAGCAAACTTCAAAAGAGCTTCTATAGTTTCGCTGATACGAGAACCGTTCATTAATTGGGTAAGTAGGATAGAATTGTAAGCTAAGTGTAACTCAGTTCTGGGTTTTTTTATGTTTTTGAAGTCAGCGTATTCCTTTTCTTTTTTCAGTCTCCTTATCTCATTCTCAAATTTTTTGACCCACTCTTCATATTTTAGGTGTTTATCCCATGATGACATTTCTCGTTCTTAAATATTATATTACGTTACGACTATAAAAAGGTTCAATGTTTCTAATGAAACCATAGTAATATATTTATAAGCTTTATCTTTGTCATTGAATGATTTTATTAATTAGCTCAGTTATGTCTCTCATCTCTCTACCCCTTCCTGCTGTAGCTTTATAACTCTGTTTATCAAACTGTTCATTCTTCTCATATTAGGTTTACACCTCCGATATTCCAAGGCTTGTGAATCTCGTTCATCTGCTCGTGCTTCACCTTCTCTCTGCAAAGCCTACAAACCATAACTGTTTTGTGATTCTGTACAACTGGTACAAGGTTTGTTACTTTACCACATACTTCACAACTGCGTTTCTTTCTAGTATTGTGTATGTTATCATCAGAATCATTGTCAATCTCAGAATCATCTCCAGACTTTTTTTGTGCAAATTTTTTATGTCTTCTACCTATACCTGAATAGATGTAGTGATATCGTTCACAAGCCTCGCAATAGTATATCGTCTCATCATGTTCTGTCCATCTTTTACTTTTTATCTTTCTCATATTTACATCACCAATTAATAATATAGATATATGACTATATAAATATTTGAGTATATGGTCATGTAGTCATATACTCAGATAGATATAAAACTATGTACCAGAAATTTTTTGTAACAACTACCCCGATTTTTACCATAAGACCATAAGGTTGGTTACAATCTTACTGCAAAATTGTTTATTTTTTGTTTAAACTAATAAGAAGAGAGAAAAATCCTTATGGTAACCATCTTCTGACAACATACCAACCATAAGGTTTTTTCTCTTTTTAAATTTGTTTATTTTTAAAATAAAAAGTTAAAAACATTTCTTTTTCCACACCTTATGGCCTTATGGTAATTTTAGGTGTAGTTGTCACTTTTTTTTGACCTCACTACCTTTTTATTCAACCACCTCCCATATCTTTGTCCTCTATTGGTATGAATGTTGCAACCCTCGTTTTATTACCAATCCATTTCACTTTACCTGCATCCTCATCTGCTATCTTCTCAATAGGTATATCAAAGGTTTGAGATACTGATTCAGCTAATCTTTTAAGGTTGGAAATTGGTGGTAGGTCTTTTATTTTTGCATCTCTGGTATACTCCTGCAACACAGTATTAGTTATCCAGTATCCACTTACTTCTTCTCCTTTGTTGTTCTGAATTATATCAAATTTGAATATCTCGTTCTCCCCTTTTATCTGTTTCGTAAGTAATCCACCTTCATCTTTCTCCCATGTAGTTCTTTTCTCCAACCATCCATCGAACCAATCTCTGAATGCTGTTGCTGACTCTTCGACTTCTCCCCATGTAGTTCTTTCAATCTTTTGTATTACTTTCTCTGCAAACTCTTTTGGATTTGGTACTGCCCAATGTATTTGATATTTCTTACAAAACTTGTGCCATAGTATCAATCCTAAGTAACAAGTACCCCAACTCCATGACTTTGTTATGTCATCGAACCTCGTTACTTTCAGAAGTAAATCTCTCGATTTTTTTATCAATCTATATAGATTCTCCTTTGTCCCTATAACTTTACATGTAAATTTCATTAGTTCAAATCCTACTGGATTGAGAGAATTTACAATGTCTTCAAGTTGCTCAGCCTTCTCTTTGTATTCTTTGTTCTCAGTTCGATACTCATCGAAATGCACTATAAACATCCTCTTTAATGTTTCTGGTCTTTTTGCTTTGATATCATTACCTGTGAAAAATGGTACTAACCTTGAATAGTATCTGATTTGTGTAAGGTCTGGTCTGCCTCTTGAACTAATCATTGGATTCTCACAAGCCTCCCTTATTACAACCATTTTGTCAAAGTTAATCTTCTCACCTTCGTCAAAGCCTTTTGATAGACATGCAGAATTCATTATCTCATTGAATCTGAAGTCAGATTCGAGTTTCTCTGCTGAAGCTAAGCTTACACCATAGAAACCTTCACTGAATACTTGAATAGTCCTTGACTTTCCAATGTTTCTATGTTTACCCCATAAGTACAGTATAGGAACAATTATGTGAAATGACTTGATTATCAAACTGAATGGTGACATCACTGCTAATCCTAAAATCGGTAGCATCTCGTATGGATGAAAGAAATCCATATACGATATGTATTTCTCTATGTCTTCTCTTTTTACATTGTACTCAATAGCTTCTTTTAACTCTATCTGAATATTTTGCTGTTCATCTGTTATTGGTATTGGTGTTAAACATACTTCTAGTTTACTATTACCTTCTTTTTCATAGATACCTATTGCTGAATGTCCTTGTTCTACTTCTTTTACATTTGACGCTATGATACCTACTACATCAGTTAACATTCTATTCTTTAACACCTTCCCTTCACTTTTTAGTAATCTCAATAAACTATCCATACTTACGACTCTCAACCTCCTTTCTGTACTAACATCAAAGTATGTAAATCCATCAATATCATATCGCTTGTTAATCCGAAAAAAACCTGATATAACTGACTTTGCTGTTTCTTTCACTTCACCATCGCTCCCTTCTTTTACATGAACGTACTGAATTACATCTTTACCTAAAACGATATAGTCATCTTCTCCTGGTATTTCTATAATATCTTCTCTTTTGTCAGTTTTTATTTCTGGTACTTTACTTGTTTCTTTTGTATTGGTACTATGGAGTATCTCATCAGCAATATCTTTTATCTCCAATTCATCTGTAATCATTACTGTTCTAGGATTTACATTGAATCTATACTTGTAAGGCTCATGACTGTATACATATCTCACTTTGTACTCTATATCACTTGTTGGTAGTGGTGGATGATTACGTTGATTCCATTTCTTTGCTAATTCTATTGCTCTATCCTGTTCAACTCCTGCTCGCCGCATGAAAGTTACTAGATACAGTAATGAATTATCTCTATGACCTTCATTAACCCCTTTCAATATTTGTTCTATTTCTATTATTTCTCGCTGTCCTTGAACTTTAAAACCTTTCTTCTCTGCTAATTCTCTAAAGAACTCTCTGAAGTCTTCTTCATTTCTTACTGGTATTGGTACTTTGTTAAGTATCTTGTATTGTACACCAGAAGGGTGGAGAGAAGGAGGAGCTACTACGTAACTCCCCTCACCTTTCAATGTTATCTCTTCTTTCCCTTTATCATTCAATATTCTCAGTGTCTTTACTGGTTTCTTTGTTCTGAAGTATACATGAATACCCCTACCTGTTTTTACTGTATAGATACTATTGTTATTCTCACCAAAGAATCTATAGAATGCTTCTGTAGTATCAAAGTCTATTACTACTAGATTTCTACTTATCTTACCACAAACAATACCTATGTTGTGCTTCTCTTCACCATTCCAATACTTTTCTATTTCTTGTTCTGTTATTTCTCTTGTTTGAAACTCGTCCCATTTTACTACTGGGACTTTATCTCTGAATTTCAATGGTACAAGGTTCAATCCTTGTTCTCTGTATTCATTGATATATTCAGATATTACTGACATAGAACCACCCCCGTGAATCCCATTGTAGTTTCTCTTCTTGTATTAGTTCAATGACATATGACTGAAGTTCTTTATCTGTCATGTCACTGATGTTTAGTCCCATCTTTCTTTGTACTTGCTCTCTTACCATACCCATATTCTTTTTGTCACTAACAAGTTTCAGTACCAGATTTCTTGGTAGTAAAAAGTATCTATGACATACTGGGCATTGCTTCATTACGAGGTCACTGAATCTCCGTGGTGTAAACTCGTTTAAGCAATATGGGCAGGTTAATTTCTCTATCTCTTCACTCCATGTTCCTATTCTCAAATTTGGTAACATCTTTTTCCATCACCCCTATATAATAATATTAATTTTATTATATATAAATGTTTAAATCTGACCATTTACTTAGCCTTTATGCTTATTTGGTTTCTGGATATATTGCTTAATGTGTATTTAATGCCACTAAAAAACTACTTCTCCATTGTTCTTTGTAACACGATTTTTTTCAAATTAGTATTAACTACTAATATTTTTAAAATATTAGTATCTTCATCGTTTATACGACTAATGAAGCTATCTCCTTCGTCCAAAGATAATTAAAAAAATTCATGTTTCAACTTTCTCGTTTTCATACACCACCTTAATTTTACTACTATTTTTTACGCCATGAGAGCCTTTGTTTCAGTAAATGGGACGTGGAACTAGTATTATTTTTGAAATTATACTAGTTAAAACTAATTCGAGATTACATTTACAACCTCCACATCATGTCGTACGAAACTACAAAACCCTCTTCACCCTTCATCAGACACTTGTATTCACCACCAAACAAAATTTTTGGTTGATTTTTGCATAGAGTAATAAAAAAATATTATCTGATATTATGTCAGAAATGTTGTTTGTAGACAGTATTGAACAAAATATCTCTGGTGTCTGTATATTAAGGTATTACTAACACGTAGAAATTTTGTTGTAGAGTGAATTTCATATCTGTTTTAAACATTTACTACCACTTTACGTTCAATAAATTTTCTTACTCTCTACTAAATGAACCTTTAACTTTGCTAAATAGTCATTTAATTCATATATCATCCACCAAATGAGGATTACACCTAACAATGATGCGATACTCATAACGACGTTGTTCTTTGTTAAGAAGTATATCATACTTAAAACTAATCCAACTGCGTTTAAAATTAGCAGATTTACTGCTGCGTTAAGACCCCAGTACTTCAGTCTTATGTTTATTCTGTTCTTTTTAGTTGTACAGTACTTGTATCTCATCATTGTTACTAATCTCGACAATACCTCCTTCAACTGCTGTTTCTTCAGTTAGTACCCCGATTTCGAGCCAGTAAATCTCTCTTTTCAAGATTTGAATAACAAAACTTAACGCTCTGCGTTCTGTTTCTGTTCTCGCTGATTCGAGTACGTTCTGCAGTATGAATATTACGCCTATACACGTGTCTCTGTAACTGAACTCTTCTTGTTCCTGAATCTCTTCCTGCTTCTTCTCTTCTTCACTCATTTTTTATATCACTCCTTCGATAAGCTTCATAATACTTTTACTCTTCTTCGTAGTACCAGGAGCACGTTTTGTCATACCTTTTAAAAACTGCTCTGGTGTAGCTACTGGGGCTATTCTTAAAAACTTGCCTAATTCTGGTTCTCGATAACTGCGTACACGTACTCTTTTTCTTTTACTGCGTCTCCGTGGTTGAGATGATGGTGGTGATGGAGGACCTATCGGAGGGGTTCGTGGTGGACCTCGAGGAGGTATTTGTGGTGGAGCTTGATAAGGTGGATAACGTGGTGTTTTGTAAGGTGGTTTTTGTTCTGGTGGTTCTTGCTCTGGTGGTTTCTTTCGCTTATAACTTGGAGGTTGTCTGGGATAAAATCCTTCAGGATAATGATAACGTCCTTGTCTTCTTTTTTCTCGTGTTGGTGTTGTTGGTATCTTCTCAGATAGATATTTCTCTACATTCTCCTCTTTTGTTCTCGACCTTTGTACTATTGATGAGATAATAGATGGTGCACCTTTCTTTGAACCGCCCAGTATTGATGAAATAACGTATTCAGCTCCAAGAGTGAAAGGTGATATCAATGCAACCTTTCTTGGCTTTCTCAAGTATTTTTCTTCTCTAAATATTCTTTCTACTGTTGTAATAGTTTTATCTTCTTTTGGTAGCTTTGCTTCAATTCTTTCTTCTACACGCTTTGTTATTGCTGTAATGTCTTTTAAAGAGCTTGAACGTTCATGTGAACGAGGACGTGAAGGAGGAGTTGAACGTGATGGTTTTGCTTTAAGCTTGAAATATTTGTTGAGAATCGCCTCTGTATCCTTTGATAACTTAACTTTCATTCCAGGTTTGTAGTAAATTATATCTTCAACTTCACGAGATTTTAATTTTGGTCTTCCTCTAGTTTTGAACTCAAATACTGAGTAGATATTTTTTGACCACCAACGTTGTCTACCACCTGGAAGAGAGTACAATGAAGTTTCTAGACCTTCTTTCTCGAATAAGTATGTACTTTTACTAGGCTTCAAACCTAATTCTTCATAGATTTCTCTTATAGTCCCTTCGAGTGCTGATTCACCCTTTGCTTTTATACCCTTCAATCCTTTTACTGCAGCAGTCTCGATTTCTCCACCAGGGAGGATGTACCCTTCACCTCTTTCACCTTTGTGTAAAATGATACCTTTATCAGTTTCAATTATAGCTGTTCCACGAGGTCTTTTAACATAGAATTTGCCTTCTCCAAATCCAATTGGAACTCGAGGCATTCCTGTTTCAAGTACTTCCATTTCTTCAATAGGGACAGCTTTGCCTCCCCAAACTGTATAATATTTGCCTTGTGTCTTTCTCAATCCTGTTGTTATAGGAAGGACTGCTTCAGCTTCAGTTTTTCCAATCTCAAATTCTGATGAGATATAAGCTTTACCAACTTCACCCTTTCCCATGAACCATGACGCTATAGAAGGGATATCTGTTTTACGAACACCTCCTGGTATTCTCGTAACATCTTTTATCGTTATTCGATACGCAGTTGGTTTTACTGCTGGAATAGGCTCAGGAATCTCGATACCAAATAAACTAATTTCTGTTTTTGGTGGTTTAATCCTCAAAAAGTGAGGCGAAAGTCCTGGTGATACGTACATTCCAGGCATAGCGTATTCGCCTCTGCGAACTACTGTTTCTGGACCATATTCTACCGGAGCAGCTCTCCAAACTTTGACACCTTCACCATATTTCTCACCTGGAAGACCAAACACCTTTTCAGCAGTTTTGAATTGGTGAACTAACTCTTCTGGTGTTGTCCCTTTTGGTGCATGGAGGAGAGTCGTTTTGCCAGTTGCTACTTCTGGAGTTGTTATTTTTTCGATAGGTATCTTTTCACGTGTTAGCCGAGTTTTTAAGCCTCTGAAACCTCCAGATATTCCACCAGGTAGTTTGATACCCAGATAACTTCCAATACCCATTTCTGCGAGTTCTACTTCTGTTCTACCTATTACTTCACCTTTCTTTACTAATGTCGGTGCTTTATATATCTCATGTCCTACTTCAGCCCCGTACCCAGCACCTAAAGCACTCATAATAATCCCTGTAGCTTTTGGTGCTATCTTAGTTACACGAGGGAACTTCGTAGCTAATCCTGCAGCCCTCCAAGCAGTGCCTGTACCTTTAAGTACTGATGGTAGTATTGCAAATATTGCTGTTGTTACAGCACCTTTTACTGGATGTCTTCGTATCTCTTCAACTCGTCCAGCTTTTTCACCAGCAGTAAGCTGAGCAGCTTTTTTCTCCCATTCAAAAGGTTCTGATGGTAGTCCAAATATACCTCTGTAGATACCATAGGCTTGTTGACCTTCACTATATGAACTCCTTATTGCTTCTTTCTCCTGTTCAGTTAATGAAGCACCACGTAACTTTTCACTTGTCTCCTCAGCAGCTTTAACTAAGTCTTCAGGTGTCTTCACTTCTGCATAGAGACTTGCTGGTGGAATGAATCTTTGAGCAAGAGGTGTACTCCATTTCTCAGCAGTTTCATATCCTTTTTTTACTATTGGAGAAAGAAATAGTCCAGTTACTCCAAAAGGACTCGGTGCTAAAACTGTACTATAAATACTCGGTGTACCAGATTTTTTAGGCGGTTGTCTCGTTTGTTCTTCTGATGGTATTGATGGTGTTGGTGTTGATGGTGGTGATGGTACTGGTGCTGGTGGTTGTCGCTGTTGTTGCTGTATTGATGTAACGTAAATTGCTGGTAGAGACGTAGGCTTACTCATTACTCGTGCGAGAGACCCGATTTTACTTTTAACTGTACTAACACCAGAACTTATAGCGCCTGGTATATTCAATAAAAACTCACGTAATCCTTGCTCATTACGATTGAATGGTTGACAATCGAGTAAGTTAGGTACGTTATCTCTATCTGCGTCTTCAAAAGGATGATATAATCTCAATCTCTCAGCTTTCTTACTTCTGTCAAATTTTACTTTTGTTGTATTCATTTTCTACTTAACATTTAAATTTTAACAATAAAAAAAGGTAGGGTACTTAAAAAATAAGTACCCCGACTTAGTAGAGAAGTTACTATGCTACGAGTGATTTAGTATCCTTCTCTACCTACCAAACGCACCGAGCAAGTACGCTATAATCAACCCAGCTATCAGTGCTATCACCGCAATTAGCAGCATCTGGAATGATGTGTTCATTATCGTCGGTATCTGCGTACTGGCAGTATAGAACTGAGATGTTGACTCGACTCCAGCTATGTTGTATATCTTATCAGCGATGTACACACCGATTGCTGATATCACAACCAACGCAACAACAGCGGTCGCTATTCCTGTAAGATTGCCCATATCTCCTCGCTCGTCTTCCTTGAATTCACGTACTCGCTCGTGTACATAAGCCTTCAGTCCTTCAAACATTGTTTATCACCTCCATTCACAATAAAGTAAATAATATATAGGTATATATAAATGTTTATAGTTCTATATGTTTTTCTTCCCTATCATCACACCTATCGCTACTATCAATATTGCAACAACGAGTATCAATACAGCTCCTGTCATCCCTGTGTATGAGATATTCACAATGCTCGAGAAGTTTGTAAAGATAGCATGTTCAGTTGTATTCTGAGCAGGCTCTGGTACGTTTGAGATTAGC